>ENA-OZHZ01000441-OZHZ01000441.1-human-gut-metagenome-genome-assembly--contig:-NODE-441-length-19818-cov-5.947731_pt1 | contig 19818 bp, 12 predicted proteins | sample MGYA00244053_ERZ653699 | MGnify/ENA primary metagenome ERZ653699 (study PRJEB26926, sample SAMN06165200) | human gut metagenome | biome: ENVO:00009003; feature: ENVO:2100002; material: ENVO:00002003...
AGATAGGCTCCGGTCTCGTGGGCTCGGAGATGTGTATAAGAGACAGTCTATGTACTGGGCGCTGTCCTGGTGCTGGGCGCGGTCGTTCTGCTGGTCACCAAGAAGCGCATGAGCGATGCCAATCGTTAATTCCTGAGGATTCACATCCCCTGATTCCGCTTTCTTAACCATAAGTTCTGTGCCGGGGAGCGCCCCTCCCCGGCACACAGCCACAAGGAGAACCCTGTATGCGAAAACATCTATCCACCATTGTTCTGGTGATCCTATTGCTCATAGGGCTGTCCCTGTTGCTGTACCCCACCGTCAGCGACTACTGGAACTCCTTCCACCAGACCCGCGCCATCGCCACCTACGCCGAAAACGTGGCCGCTCTCGACAACGCCAGCTATGACGCCATCTGGGACGCCGCCCGGCAGTATAACCGGAACCTGTGTAGTCGCAGCAACAGCTTCCTCCTCTCCGAGGAGCAGAAGGCCGAATACAAAAGCCTGCTGGACATATCCGGTCAGGGGGTCATGGGCTATATCGAGATTCCCGAAATTGACGTGAGCCTGCCCATCTACCACGGCACGGAGGATCCCGTCCTGCAGGTGGCCGTGGGCCATCTGGAATGGACCAGCCTGCCGGTAGGCGGGGAGAGCACCCACTGCGTCCTCTCCGGTCACCGGGGTCTGCCCAGCGCCAAGCTGTTCACCGACCTGGACAAGCTCCGGGAGGGGGATACCTTCCTCCTGCGGGTGCTGGATGAGATCCTGACCTATGAGGTGGATCAAATCCTCATTGTGGAGCCGCAGGATACCGCCGCGCTGGAAATCGCGGAGGGGGAGGACTACTGCACCCTGGTGACCTGCACCCCCTACGGCATCAATACCCACCGGCTGCTGGTTCGCGGACACCGCATCGACAATATCGAGGGAGTCAAAACCGTGCGGGTCACCGCCGACGCCGTCCAGATCGAGCCAATGCTGGTGGCGCCCGTCGTGGCGATCCCCATGCTGCTGATTCTGTTGATCCTTCTGCTGCTGCCCAGGCGCAGAAAGAAATAGGAGGTTTTTTCATGAGAAAGCATGTTATTTCCGGCCTGCTGGCGCTGCTTTTCCTGCTTGCTCTGCCCCTGTCCGCCGCCGCCCACGCGGTTCCGGATGAGAGCCGGAACGGCCATTGCAGCATCACCATCTCCATGACCTACAAGGGAAAAGCCGTCCGCGGCGGCACGCTTGCCCTGTACAAGGTGGGCGACGTGGCGGAGGACGACGGCAACTACAGCTTCGTCCCCGTGGAAGAAATTCAGGCGGACATTCCCGAATTCGGCGACATCGAGTCCCCGGATCTGGCGGGGCGGCTGGCGGAGCTGAAAGGGAAGCTGACTCCCGTCACCTCCGATCCCGTGACCGTCGATAAAGACGGCAACGCGACCTTTTCCGACCTGACCTTCGGCCTGTATCTGGTGGTGCAGAAAACCGCCGCTCCCGGCTACGGGAAAACCGCTCCCTTCCTGGTGAGCGTGCCTTACCTCTACGCTGATGAATATCAATACGACGTGACCAGCCAGCCCAAGACCGATCTGGAGCGGGAGGTCAAGCCCACTGCGCCTCCCTCCCCCGGCGGCGGGAAGAAGCTTCCCCAGACCGGGCAGCTGTGGTGGCCGGTGCCGGTGCTGGCCTGTGCGGGGCTTGGCTGCATCGCCGTGGGTCTGTTCCGCCGCCGGGAGGCCAGGGATGAAGGCTAACCGGGGAACCGTCTGGATCAATGCGGGGCTGCTGCTGATTGCGGCGGCCCTGTTCCTTTCGGCTTACAATGAACGGGAGTCCCACGAAGCCCGGGACTCCGCCCGGCAGGTCATTGCCCAGCTGTGCGACGCGCTCCCCACGGAAACGGGCGATGACGAAGCCGAACCCACGACCCTTCCGGAATCCCTGCCGGATGTCCAGCGGGAGATGCCGGTGAAGACCATCAACGGCCGGGACTACATCGGCGTGCTGAGCATTCCGTCGCTGGAGCTGGAGCTGCCGGTGATCAGCCAGTGGGACTATCCCGCATTGAAGGTTGCCCCCTGCCGGTATTCAGGCTCCTTGTATCAGGACAACCTGATCATCTGCGCCCACAACTATGCGTCCCATTTCGGAAAGCTGAAGGAGCTCCAACCCGGGGACACCGTCCTGTTTACGGATATGGATGAGCATGTGGTGACCTTCCAGGTGGTGGAGCGGGAGACGCTGAACCCCATGGACACGGAGGGGATGGAAGCAGGGGACTGGGATCTGACACTGTTTACCTGCACCATCGGCGGACAGACCCGTGTGACGATCCGGCTTGAACGGGTGGAAGTATTCCGGAATCCCGAAACGGAAGAACCCGCCAAATCCGAAAAATAAACGCACAATCCGGCAAGAGACGGAGGTAGGAACCGTGAAAAGGGTGTTTGCATGGCTGACCGTCTGCCTGCTGGCCGGGTGCCTGGCCGGATGCGGCGGGGAGAAGCGGGTCGTCACTTCGGACACGCTGTATGTTCCGAGGATTGAGGGCATGACCGAAGCCTTTATTCTGGGCATGGACGCCTCCATCGTGCCATCGCTGGAGGCGGGCGGCGTCCGGTACTATGATTTTGACGGTAAGGAGAAGGACGTTTTAGAGATCCTTTCCGAAAACGGGATCAATTACATCCGGGTTCGGGTGTGGGTGGATCCCTACGACGGCTCCGGCCGGGGCTACGGCGGCGGAAACTGCGACATCGGCACCGCCCTCGCCATCGGCAAGCGAGCCACCCGGTACGGCATGAAGCTTCTTGTCGATTTTCACTATTCCGATTTCTGGGCCGATCCCGGTAAGCAGATGGTTCCCAAAGCGTGGGTCGGTATGGATATCGACGAAAAGGCCGATGCCCTGAACCGCTACACCGCAGACTGCCTTCAGCAGCTGAAGGACGCCAAGGTGGACGTAGGCATGGTGCAGCTGGGCAATGAGACCAACGGCAGTCTCTGCGGGGAAACCACCTGGGGGAACATCTGCCAGCTGATGGAGGCCGGCTCCCGAGCCGTCCGGGCAATTTTCCCGGAGGCACTGGTGGCCGTTCACTTCACGAATCCGGAGAACGCCGACGCCATGCGCTTCTACGCGAAAACGCTGGACGATTTCCGACTGGATTACGATGTATTCGCCACCTCCTACTACCCCTACTGGCATGGGACGCTGGAGAATCTCGCCGCCGTGCTCTCTCAGGTTGCCGAAGCCTACGGCAAGCAGGTCATGGTAGCGGAAACCTCCTACGCCTACACCCCGGAGGATACGGATTTCTTCGGCAATACCATCGGCGAGGGCGGCAGCTATGCCAAACCCTATCCCCTTACCGTACAGGGACAGGCCGATGCCGTGGCGGACGTTGTCCGTACAATGGCGGAGGACACGACAAACGGCATCGGTGTCTTCTACTGGGAGGGCGCATGGATCAGCGCCGGAGGCGGCAGCCGGGCGGAAAACAGCCGGAAATGGGAGCAGTACGGCTCCGGCTGGGCCAGCTCCTACGCCGCCTCCTACGACCCGGAGGACGCGGGCAAATACTACGGCGGCAGCGCCGTGGACAATCAGGCGTTTTTTGACAGCACGGGGCGCGCGCTGGAATCCCTGAAGGTATTCTCCCTCCTCCGGGCGGGAACCCACTGATACTAGTTTTCAATAAAACGGTTAAAAACCGTTTTATTCGGCTGCTGTTTCAGCAGCCAGCGGCGTAGCCGCAAAAAACGTAAGTCCATACATTTCTCGCCGCCACCGGCGGCCTGCGAAGAATTCGCAGGATAAAATGGTGTTAACCATTTTATCGAGAAATAGTATGAGACCCATACCCGACGCAGTGCTGAATGCTGATACGATTTTCGGATGAAAAGTTCAAAGGCGGGATCACACATGAAAAAAATTCTTCTTCGCGCCGCGGCGCTTCTGCTGGCCTTGGTGCTGGCAGGATGCGGCACAGCCTCTCCGGCGGAGACCGTGCCCACGGAGGCCGACAAAACGGACGACAACTACCGGGTGTTCTATGAGATTTTTGTCGGCTCCTTTGCCGACTCCGACGGGGATGGAACGGGAGACCTGAACGGGATTCTCCGGCACCTGGACTATCTGAACGACGGGAATCTCCTGTCGGATACCAGTCTCGGGGTACAGGGGCTGTGGCTGACACCGATTTTTGCCAGCCCCTCTTATCACAAATACGACGCAACGGATTACTACCGGATCGACTCGGACTTCGGCACCGAGGACGATCTCCGGGCGCTTCTCGACGCCTGCCATGCCCGGAACGTGAAGGTGATTCTCGATCTTGTCATCAACCACACTGCCCGGAACCACGAATGGTTTCAGTCCTTCTGCCAGTCCCACGCCGACGCCAATCCCGACGACCCCTATTACGATTACTACAGCTGGTACACCGGCGAGACACTTCCGGCCGGGATCACCTGCGAAAAGATTCCCGGAACGGCGGACGAATATTACGAGTGCAACTTCTCCCCGGACATGCCGGAGCTGAACTATGACAATCCCGCCGTCCGGGAGGAAATGCTGAACGTGGCAAAGTACTATCTGGAGCTGGGCGTGGACGGATTCCGCTTTGACGCCGTCAAGTATCTTTACTATGGAGAAACCGGCCGAAACGCGGCGTTCTGGAAGTGGTACACCGACCAGCTCCGAGCCGTGAAGCCGGAGGTCTATCTTGTGGGCGAGTGCTGGTCCGGCGAGTCGGAGATCCTTGCCTACTATCCGGCCATGAACTGCTTCAATTTCTCCGCCGCCCAGGCCGAGGGCGTCATTGCCTCCGCTGCCAAGGATCAGGACATCAACCGATTCACGGGCTACATGTGCGCTTTTCAGGACAAGATTTCTCAGGCGAACCCCGACGGCATGATGGTCTGCTTCCTTTCCAACCACGACATGGATCGCTCCGCCGGGTATCTGATGCTGGCGAACCACTTTCCTCAGATGGCCGCCAATCTCTATCTGCTGTGCAGCGGCTCGCCGTTCCTGTACTACGGGGAGGAGATCGGCATGAAGGGCGTCCGAGGTTCCGCCAATACCGATGCCAACCGGCGGCTTGCCATGCTCTGGGGAGACGACAGCAGTCCCCGGGATCCGGAGGGCAGCACCTATCCCTCTTCCAAGCAGACCAACGGAACCGTAGAGTCTCAGCTGGCACAGGAGGGGAGCCTGCTGCGCTACTACTGCCGCCTGATCTCTCTGAGAAACCGCTACCCGGCAATTCCCCGGGGCACCTATACACAGGTGAATCTTGGCAGCGCCAAGTGCGGCGGCTTTCTCGTGGAATACGAGGGAAGCACCCTGTGTATTCTTCACAACATCAGCACGGACATTCCCTTTACGGTAGATCTTGCGGATACGGACATTCCCTGCCGCTCCATTCTGGAGGTCATCGGCATGGGCGAAGCGTCTCTGGAAGGCACCGTCCTGAGCCTTGCCCCCCAGACCTCCCTGATCCTCGGCTCCGCCGCCCCCTGACCGCCATCGCCATCCAAAACCGCTCCGGATACCATCGTCACCGCAAATCTCCCCCGGCTGTGCCGATTTTTTCGGTACAGCCGGGGGAGATTAAACATGTATTCTTTTCCCGCGCTCGCGGGGCTTCTTGGTATGCAAACGCATAGCAAAATGGATAAGGTGCCATTTTCCAGCCCCTGCGGGGGCAACCGTAAAGGATGCACAAAACCTTCGTGCACCGGCTTTTGCGCAGTTTTGGGGTGCGGTGCTTACCCGTGAAGCCTTATCCGTAAATCAGATTCCGCTCGGTTTCGGGATCGAACAGGTGCATGACTTCGCCGGGGAAGCTCACATGGATCTTCGCGCCATTGACCAGCTCCGCCCGTTCCTGCCTACGCAGGCCGAGGGTGGGTACCCGAACCACCAGCTGGGCGCCGTCCTCCGTCTCCGCGTGAATGTGCAGCTCGCTGCCCATCATTTCATTTACGATAATGGTACAGGGAATCGCATGGGGGCCCGACTGGGACAGGGTGATGTGCTCCGGACGGACGCCCAGAACCACACTGCGGCTGTCCACCGCCTTTGCCGCCAGATTTTCACCGGTCTCACCGTCCACCTCAATCCGGCTTCCGAGAGGCGTCACATAGTACTTGCCGTTCTCCCGCACCAGCTCCGTGCGGAAGGTGTTCATCTGGGGCGCGCCGATGAAGCCCGCCACGAACAGATTCACGGGATGCTCAAATACCTCCGTGGGGGTGCCGACCTGCTGGATGAAGCCGTCCTTCATGATGACGATCCGGTCGCCGAGCGTCATGGCCTCGGTCTGGTCATGGGTTACATAGATAAAGGTCGTGTCGATCTTTTTCCGCAGAAGAATGATTTCGGCACGCATCTGATTGCGGAGCTTGGCGTCCAGGTTGGACAGCGGCTCATCCATCAGAAACACCTTGGAATCCCGAACCATGGCACGACCGATGGCCACACGCTGCCGCTGGCCGCCGGACAGCGCCCGGGGCTTCCGGGTCAGATATTCGGTAATGCCCAGCACCTTCGCCGCTTCCGTGACGCGCCTGAACACCTCATCGTTGGGAACCTTCTTCAAACGAAGGCTGAAGGCCATGTTCTCAAACACCGTCAGGTGGGGGTACAGGGCGTAGTTCTGGAACACCATGGCGATGTCCCGATCCTTGGGCTGGAGGTCGTTGACCACCACACCGTCGATCTCCACGGTACCCTCGGAGATCTCCTCCAGACCCGCGATCATCCGCAGGGTCGTGGATTTGCCGCAGCCGGAGGGGCCGACGAAGACCACAAATTCCTTATCCTTGATGTCCAGGTTGAAATCGTGAACGGCCACGACCTTCTTGTCGTAGACCTTCTTGACGTTGGTTAATTTTACAGATGCCATAGCTTTCCTCTCTCCTTATCCTTTCACGGCGCCGCCGGTGACGCCTTCCACATAGTACCTCTGCAGGAGCATGAACAGGATGGTGACGGGAAGCGCCACCACCACGCCGCCTGCGCAGAACATGGTATAGTTGGTGGCAATCAGGGTCTTCGAGGAAATCCAGTATTGCAGACCCACCGCCACATTCATGCCCACCTCCGTATTGTGGGAGATATACTTGGCAAACATGAAGTCGCCCCACGGAGCCATGAACGCAGTGAGAACGGTATAAATGACAATGGGCTTGGACAGAGGCATGATCACCTTGTAGAACACCTGAAAGCGGGAAGCGCCGTCCACCCGAGCCGCTTCGTCCAAGCTCTTGGGGATGGTGTCGAAGAAGCCCTTGGACACATAGTATCCCATGCCGGAGCTGGCGCAGTAGACGAGGATCAGTCCCGGCACGGAGTTGGCTCCCGTCAGCCCCATGCCGCTGAGAACCTTATACAGCACGATCATGGTGACGAAGCCCGGGAACATGCCCAGAACCAGGCAGGTGTTCATCATCAGCTTTCTGCCCTTGAAGCGAAGCCGGGAGAGAACATAGCTGACGCTCAGCACCATAAGGGTTTGCAGCACCGCCGTAGCCAGGGCGGTGATCAGCGTATTGCGGAACCAAATGGGGAAGCTCGTTTTGGTCCACAGATTGATGTAGTTGTCAAAGCCCCACTGCTTGGGGATGATGTAGCCCACACGTCCGGTGGATTCAGTCCGGAAGGACTCCAGCAAGATGCACGCAAAGGGCGTTAGCCAGATAATGGACATGAGGACAAGGATCACATAGAGCACAGTATTGGAAACGGTACTTTTCGTCCGGATTCCCATGTGAAATCGATTCCTGCTCATTACGAATAATCCTCCTCATTTCTGGTAGACGGGATCACGTTGTAGACGATCAGGGAAAGAACCGCGACAACAACGAAGATCATGATGGCAATCACGGCGGCCAGCTTATAGTTGCTGGTGGCGCCGGTGGTAATGTTGAACAGCCAGGTGATCAGAAGATCCGTAGTTGTGGCACTGCCGCCGCTGGTTACAAGATCCGGACTTGCCGGGCGGCCGTTGGTCAGCAGATAGATTACGTTGAAGTTGTTGATATTGCCGATGAACTGGGTCAGCAGGTAGGGACCCGTGACGAAGAGCATGTACGGAAGCGTGATCTTCATATACTGCTGCCAGACACTGGCACCGTCAATTTTGGACGACTCGTACAGATCCTGCGGAATATTCATCAGAATGCCGGTGCTCACCAGCATCAGATAGGGGATACCGACCCAGATGTTGATTACGATGACGAGGATTCGGGCGGAGGTGGTATTCTCCCAGAAGCGGATGGCCTGATCGATAAAGCCCAGCTTCAGGAGCATGGCATTCACGACACCGTTGGTATCGAAGAGCTTGGAGACATACAGCAGGGAAATGAACTGAGGCACCGCGATGGTCAGAACCAGAATGCCGCGCCAGAGCTTTTTGAAATGGATTCCCTTCTTGTTGATGAGGATCGCCACCAGCATTCCCAGGAAATAATTGGTGAATGTGGCAAAGAACGCCCACATCAGCGTCCACGAAAGGATTTCGCCGAAGGTATAGCTGAGGTTCGCGTCCGCGCTGCTGGAGCTGATCAGCTCGTTGAAATTGCTCAGCCCCACCCATGTAAAGAGGTTGCTGTAGCCGTCGTGAGCGCCGTCATAGTTGGTGAAGGCAACGAGGATCATGAACAGAATCGGGATTACCGTGAAGACAAGGATGCCCGTGATGGGCAGCGCCAGCAGCGTCTTATGGAACTGATCGTCCAGCACGGAACGAAGGTCGTCCTTTCCGCTTTTGAGCTTCTTGCCCGTGGCAAGGATCTCCTCCGAGATCCGGTTCTGCTTCACGTTCAGACGCCATGTGTAGACAAAAGCGATGATGAAGAGAATGGTCAGGAGGCCGTACAGCAGAATTTTAAAAGAGTCGTCGCCGTTGACCCGGACGTAGGTGTCCAGCACCTCGTTGTATACCTCTCCGGGGGGCACATCGCCCAGCGTGCGGAACTTGCCCAGCCAGTAGCTGCCGGTTGTGACCATATAAACGATGAACACAGATTCAAAGACAAGGAACAGCAGTCCCCGCAGCACCTGACCCCGGGCAATATTGCCGAAGCCCATCACAAGGTAGGATACCTTCGTTTTCCAGCTGCCCCTTGTAAAGGTGGTGGCGCAATCCGTCAGCTCGTTTCGGATGCCCCTGAAAGCGCCTGCGATCCCGTTCCCGACGGCTTTGACCAAAGAGGCCAGCCAGCCGGGGATGCCGAGAACGAACAGGACAATGTTGTACCACAGGCGCTGAAACGTGTTCAGCCTGAGGTATTCCAGATCCGTCAGTTTCTTCATGATCAATCGGGATAAACCTGCGTTTATCCGCCTACCTCCATTCTTTTTGGATTTGGCTGCCTCCGGGAACCGTTTTTCGCTTTGGCGGGAAATGCTGCCCGCCCAAAAGCCGGTTGCGGGAGGCGACCATTTGTTTCCGGTGTTCCGCCCAAAAAGGAAGCCGGCGGTGCCGGGGCTCCTCCTTCTTCGGCGGGACACCGGGCCGGAACAGGGAGCACGCTCCGAATCCCGTCGGGACTCGGAAGGCAGCGGCAGAGGGACCTCAAAAGAGCCGCTCGGGCAAACCCGAGCGGCTCCCCCTCTCAGAACTCTATGTCACTGCATTTGTGGATGGAAGCCTGCCTTATTCGGCGGGAACCAGCTCCACGGTGCCTTCTTCGCCGTTGAGGGTCAAACGGACTTTGTAGGTACCGGCGGTCTCGACCACAAAGTTATTGCCGTCCATGCCGTAGGCAACGTCCCAGGCCTTGCCTTGACGAACCTTGAACTCAACGCCGGCATCCATCTGGTAGGCCTCATCGGTCAGCCAGCTGCCGTCGTCCTGCTTGGTCATGGGAAGATCCACGGACCAGCCGTCGCCGTTGATGGAGCCGATGACCGTAAAGGCCTACCGCTCCTCGGCGGACATGGAGAACAGACCCTTAATGGAGGTCTCATAGCTCTCCAGCGCGGCCTTCAGCTCTTCGTCGGTGGTAGCCTCCTTGGCAGCGGTGGCATAAACCTTGGCGATATCCCACCAGGAGCCGTCAATCTGTCCCTGCGGCGTAGCATAGGCACTCTGAGCAGCCAGAGCGGCCAGAGCAGGATCACTGGCAACCTTTTCGGACTGCTGGGCAGCCTTGTTGGAGGGACCCCAGCCCACGGCGTCGAACCGGGCAAGCTGGCACTTCTCGTTGGTCAGGTACAGGGCAAGCTTCTGCAGAACGGCGGTCTTCACGGGATCAGTCTGGGGCTTGACACCCACCAGCTTGTTGCCGGAGAAGGAGCCAAGGTGGTAAGAGTTGCCGTCCACGGTGAAGCTGGGCAGATCGGTGCAGGCGTAGTTGTCGCCCAGAGCGGCCTTGGCGGCGCTGGTTCCCCAGGTGCCGACGATGACGACGGCGGCGGGGATGGCGGCGGAGAAGTCATCGGCAGAGCTGGAGCACTTGTAAGCGGTGGAGTTCAGCAGCTTCTTCATACCCTTCAGGGCGATAACGCCGTTGTCGGAATTGAAGTCGTCGTCAACGCTCTCGAAGCTCTTGCCGTCGGCGGACATGGTCCAGTTGGAGTGGCAGCCGGTAGCGAAGAAGAAGGCGACATTGTACCACGCGGAGGTCTCAAGCTCCATGGAGAAGCCGCGGCCAGCGGCCTCGCAGTCGGCAATGATGTCTTCCAGGCTGTCCACGTGCTCAGCGGGAATCACGCTGCTGTCGTAAATCATGAAGTAGCCGTTATCGGAGGTCATGGGATAGCACCACATATCGGAGCCGACGGTGGCGGCCGCAACGGCGCCGCTGTCGTTCAGCTCGGTGACTTCCGCGGCAGCCTTGGTGCCAAGCTTGGTCAGGGCGCCGGCCTGCACCAGACGAGCCAGCTGATCCTGCGCGAAGCAGAACAGGTCGGCGCCGTCCTCGACGGAGGTGATCATCTGGGTGGCGGAGTCGAGCTCGGTGACGCCCTCAATGGTGGCGTTGATGACGATGCCGGGGTTCTCTTCCATAAAGTCCTTGATCTGCTGCTCGGTCAGTTCCTTTACACCGGCCATCTCGGAGACCCAGACGGTGATGTCATAGGTGCCGTCCAGAGAATCGGCCGCGGCAGCGGCGGTGGGGTTGGCGGCGGCGGTGCCGGCGGGGGTTGTGTTGCTGTTACCGCAGCCGGCAAACAGGCCAAGAACCATGCCGACAGTCAGAAGCAGCGCGAGAATCTTCTTCATTTTACATTTCCTCCTTGATATTATAAATTCGCTGGCTGATCCCGCAGACCGGAAAGCGCTTTCCATAGGACGAACGGAACGGGAGAATACCCGGGTATGTTACCGTGTCCTCCAATTGGAATCGTTTCCAGAAAGCCGGAAAAAACGGGGGGGGAGTGCTTAGAGGATTATTTTCTTCACACTTCCCTTTAAAAAAAGAATACTCGATTTTTCGTAACAAGTCAACCGCGCAGTGTGCATAAAAAGTTGTACCAGAAATTGTTGAAACTGCCAATGTCCTGGGGAAATGCCGCCGGCAACGCCCTCCCATGCGCTTCCCGGCTTGATTTCTTTCCGGTTTTCTCTTGGGCAACACCGCACAATTGTGTCTGCGAGTCTCAGCCGCCTTTTTGCCCCACTTCTTCAGTTTGAAAAACGAGAAATACATGCAGTATTCCTTCGTTTTCCAAACTTTGAATTGGGACAAAAATCCTGGCTGAGCCTTCTTGCCAAATTATGCGGTGTTGCCCTTGATTTCCCCGCCGTTTTTTTCTATAATACATTTGCCGCTTCCTGATTCTCCCCGTATCGGAAGCGAAAAGACTACCCGTGGCGGAAGTCCGCGGTATTTCCACAGGAAACCATCCGAAGTCTTCCCGTGCCCCGCCATCCGCCCCTGTCCCGGCAGTTTCCGGTATTGGTCGGATGATCCATACAAAAACAAAAAACGGAGGAATTGTTATGTCTGCATCCTGGCTTCGTGACGCCGTATTTTATGAAATATATCCGCAGAGCTTCCGGGACTCCAACGGAGACGGCATCGGCGACCTTCCCGGCATCACCGAAAAGCTGCCCTACGTGAAGAGCCTCGGCTGCAACGCCCTGTGGATCAATCCCTGCTTTGACTCTCCCTTCAAGGACGCGGGCTACGACGTCCGGGACTATAAGAAGATTGCGCCCCGCTACGGCACCAACGAGGATATGGCTCAGCTGTGCCGCCGCGCCCACGCGCTGGGGATCCGGGTTCTGCTGGATCTGGTTCCCGGCCACACCAGTGAAGAACACGAATGGTTCCGCAAGAGCGGCGAGGCCGAGCCAAACGAATATTCCGGCCGGTACATCTGGACGGATCATGCCTTTGCCGGGGGCGACGGTATGCCCTTCATCGGCGGCGAATACCCTCGCAGCGCCACCTATATCATCAACTTCTTCAAATGTCAGCCCGCCCTGAACTACGGCTACCGGGAACGCCGGGAACGCTGGCAGCAGAGCATCACCAGTCCTGACGCCCTTGCGACCCGGGAGGCCATGAAGGATGTGATCCGGTTCTGGCTGGATCTGGGCTGCGACGGCTTCCGGGTGGATATGGCGGAGTCTCTCGTGAAGAATGACGGCACGGAAAAGCTTGCCACCATGGAGGTCTGGCGGGACATTCTGGGCGCCATTCACAAGGAATATCCGGATGCTGCCTTCGTTTCCGAGTGGAATCATCCGGACAAGGCTCTGCGCTGCGGCTTTGACATGGACTTTTATCTCAACTGGGACGGCAACGGCTACAGCACCATGATGCGGGACTACACCCTCCGGGACGGCTGCGGCAGCTACATCGGCAATACCGGCTTCTTCTCCCGGGATTCCGGCACCGACGTGAGCCGGTTCCTTGCGGACTACCTGCCCCAATATCACGACAGCCGCGACCACGGCCTGTGGTGCTTCATTACCTGCAATCACGATACCCCCCGTCCCGCCGCGGGGCTGACAGACGCGGAACGGCGGCTGGCCTTTGCGTGGATCTTCACGATGCCCGGCGCTCCCTTCCTGTACTACGGCGATGAGCTGGGCATGGACTATCGGGTCATCCCCACCAAGGAGGGCGGCTACCACCGCACCGGTTCCCGGACGCCCATGCAATGGGATGCAGGCCCCAACCTCGGATTCTCCGAGGGCGCGGCAGAGGATTTGTACCTGCCCGTGGAAGCCGACGCGCGGCACACCGTGCAGGCGCAGGAGCTTGACGAGAATTCCATGCTCTCCCATGTCAAGCGGCTGATTGCCCTGCGTCACGCCGAGCCGGAGCTTCAGAACTACAGCCCGTTTGCCGTCTATGCTGCCCGCGGCCGCCTGTTTGCCTACAAGCGGGGGAGTCTGCTGGTCGCCATGAACCCCGGCAGCGGTGAGGAGACCTGTCAGCTGGACGGAGCCTATATCCCCCTCTTTACCGTCGGAACCCCCGCCATGGAGGGAGATACGCTGCGTTTGCCTGCCCAGAGCTTTATCGTGCTGAAGCCCAAGGAGAAAGCCGCCCCTGCTCACGCTTAGGAAGCCTCTGATACCAGGGAAGCTCTGAATAAATCGGCTGCTGCCGGAGCGCGGGCAGGGTCTGGCTGAAAACCGTCATCATGCCAAAACAGCGAGGAATTTCCGCCTGCTGTGCACCATTTTTCCTTGCAATACACAAAGTATTCCCGCGAAAAAATGGCTTCATCAGACGGAAAATCCCTCGCTGTTGGTCATATTCCCGGTTTTTATACTATTTCCTGATTAAAATCTTTTTTTAAAGATTTTAATTGAAGTTCAGTATTAGCTGGACCCTAGCCGGTTCGCTCGACAACTGCGTTATTTCGGCGTCCCTTGGGACGCTTACATTGCTGCGCTTTTTCTGCCTCAGGGCTGCCACCGGACCCATAATGATGTTTTACGGTACCCCTCTTTTACCCCGCCGCGTCCAGCATATTCTCAATAAAAATCCCGTACCCCGTAGTCGGATCGTTCACCAGCACATGGGTCACCGCGCCGATGAGCTTGCCGTCCTGGATGATGGGGCTGCCGGACATGCCCTGCACAATGCCCCCTGTGGCTTCCAGCAGCGTTTCGTCCGTCACTTTCAGGAGCAGATTTCGCCCGTCTGTCCTGTCTTTTGGATAAATTTTCAGAATTTCCACAGAATACTCCCGTGGCGTATCGCCGCTGACTGTGGACAAAATGGCGGCCTTGCCGGTGTGGATGTCTTCTTCGGAGGCGGTGGGCAGCGGTTCGCCTTTCCAGCCCCGCTTCGTCACGCCGAAGACGCCCTGCGGCGTGTTCCGCAGAAGTTCCCCGATGACGGTATCCGTGTTCGCCGTGCCTTTCAGCTGCCCCGGTTCCCCGCACTTGCCCTTTTTTACGGTGAGAACCGCGGCGTCATAGGCATCGCCGCTTTTCATGCGCAGAAGATTCCCTTTTGTGTTGCTGACGCCGTGACCCAGCGCGCCGAACCTGTGGGTATCCGGGTCATAAAAGGTGATGGTGCCGATTCCGGCGATGCCCTGCCGCAGATAGACCCCAAGCCGCGGCCCGGAGTCGCTCTGCCGGGTGGGAACGGTCACGGTGCAGCGGCGGTTCCCCCGGCGGACGATCAGCTCGGCGTCGCCGTCGCAGCCCTCAAGCGCCCGGCGGACATCCTCGGTGCAATCAATGGTGGTCGTGTCGATCTGGACGATCTCGTCACCGATCTTCAGTCCGGCGGTTCTGGCCTCGGCGCCCAGAACGTCGTCAAAGGCAGCAACCGTGACCGTATTGTCGCTGAGCTGCAAACCCACGATCTTCCCCACGGGGATCAGCAATTCTGCTGCCCGGGCGTTTATAGGAAGCAGCGTCATCGCGACAGCAAAAATCGTCAGAAATTTCCCGATTCGTTTCATTTATTCAGCCCTCCTCATGTTCGTGCCTGCCTTGTTAATATGACCCGGGCTGAAAAACATAACCGCTGTAAATGTCGAAAAATAAGGAACAGAATGGGGACTTTGGCGTTTTTTGTCTTGATTCTCATTTTATATTTGGGAACCTCTGAATAAATCGTCTGCGGCCGTGAGCGAATCTTTTCCGTCCACTCTTCGGTATCGAAAGCGGAAAATACACAAAGTATTCCGCCGTTTTCGATACCTCGATTGGCCGAAAAATCTCTCGCTCACAGCTCTTGCCGATTTAATCAGAGCTTCCCTAGGTTGCAAATGCCCTCTCAGTCACCTTCGGTGACAGCTCCCCCAAAGGGGGAGCCAAGGGGGTGCCCCGGTTGGTACGAGAAATGGAGCGTATCTGTACTGATGCGCTCCATTCGCTGTTTTACGGTCACCCAGCAAAAGCCGGGGGGTGAAAGTTTTTATGCGCTTACAGATCCAGCAGCTTCAGGTCCTCCTCCCGGACGCTGCGCAGTTCCTTTTTGTTCAGCGTGTCGTAGATGCAGGGAACCACGAACAGCGTCATCAGCGTCGCGTACACAAGACCGCCGATGCACACCACCGCGACGGGCTTCATCAGCGACGTGCCTGCGGTCTTGTGTACCGCCATGTCCACCAGACCCAGCACCGTGGTGATGGTGGTCATCAGGATGGGACGCATTCTGGTGACGCCCGCTTCCTCAATGGCCGCACGGCGCTCCATGCCGTCCTGCCGGAGCTGGTTGATGTAGTCCACCAGCACGATGCCGTTGTTGACAATGATACCGGTGAGCATCACGAAGCCGATGAGGGAAATGACGCTGATCTCCATGCCGCACAGCAGCAGCGCCATGAATCCGCCGGTGAAGGCCAGCGGGATGGTGAACATGACGATGAAGGGAGATTTCAGACTCTGGAACTGGGCGACCATCACGAGATACACAAGCAGGATGCCCAGAACCAGCATCAACAGCAGCTGCTGCACAGCTTCCATGATCGTCTCATTTTCGCCGGTAAACGTATAGCTGACGCCGTCGCCCAAGTCCAAAGCACCCACAACGTCCTGCGCCTTGGCGGTGATCAGGGTGACGTTGTAGCCTTCTTCCAGCGTCGCGGTGACGGAGAGGTAGCGCCTCTGGTTGAGGCGGTGGATGGAGCCAAGGCTGGACGTCTCCCGCACTTCGGCAAAGTCGCTCAGAGGAACCTCCTCCACCGTACCGTCCTGTTTGGTGACTTCAAAGACGTAACCCCGCAGGGAATCCACGTCCAGCACCGCCCCTTCGGGCTTTTCGATAATTACGTCCGTGGAAACGCCGTCCAGCTCCAGCGTGGCAGCGGTTGCGTTGTCCGTCAGGGCGGAGGCCAGCTCCATATAGATCTGCGCCACGGTCAGGCCGTGCTTCATGGCGGCGTTGCGGTCGATGGCAACGTGGAGGGCAGGGGAAGCGTCCTCCAATCCGTCGGAAACCTCCGCCACACCGGGGATGTCTGCCAGCGCCTTGCCAACCTGTGCGGCGGCGGACTGGAGGGTGTCCATGTCGTCGCAGTAGACGTTTACGGAAACACCGCTGCCGGTGAGCATACTCATATCCATCATGGCGGAAGAGGTCGTCACCTCGCAGGGCAGATCCGCGCAGGCTTCCTCGATCTGTTTGCCCACCGCCGCGCCGCTGGCCGTGTCGTCGGCGAGAGTGATATAAACCGTTACGTCGTGGGATTCTCCGCTTCCCATGCTCAGCATGGAGGTGCTGCCGCCCATCATCGCGCCCACGGTTTCAATTCCGTCAATTTTCCCGATTCTGTCCAGCACCTGATCGGCGAGGGCGACGGCCTCCGCCATATCCGCATCCTCGGGCATGGTGAGGGTAACGTTCACGCTGGGCATATCCATGTCCGGCATGAAGATGAAGCCCTTGGCAAGACTCCCCAGCGCCGTGACCACCAGCAGCGCTGCCGAAACAATCAGAACCACGGCCTTATGCCCCAGCGACCACTTAACCGCCTTGCGGTAGGCGGGAAGCAGATGCTTTTCCAGAAGCCCCGGCTTGATCTCGTGCTCCCTGCGCAGCATCCCCGACGCCATGGCGGGCACCAGTGTCAGGGAAACGATCAGGCTTGCCAGCAGGGAATAGGTCATGGTGAGCGCCAGATCGGTAAACAGCTGCTTGGTGATACCCGTGACGAACACGATGGGCAGGAACACGCAGACGGTGGTCAGGGTAGAGGCCGTCACCGCCCCCGCCACCTGTCTTGCGCCGGAGACGGCGGCCTGAATGACGTTGGCTCCCTTGGCCCGCAGGCGGTAAATATTCTCGATGACCACCACGGAGTTATCCACCAGCATACCCACCGCCACGGCAAGGCCGGACAGAGAGATCATATTGATGGTCACGCCGGTGAAGTACATCAGCACGATGGCAAAGATCACGCTGATGGGGATGGAGCAAAGGGTGATAAAGGTTGGGCGCAGATCCCGCAGGAACAGGAACAGGATCAGGATCGCGAACACCGCACCCAGCAATAGGCTATTCAGAATGGTATCAACGATCAGATAGATATAGTCGCCCTGACTCATCAGGGACACGAAGCTCAAGCCCGGGTATTCCTTTTCCAAAGCCCGGAAGCGCGCTTCAATGTTGTCGGTGGTCTCGGCGGTGGCGTAGGTGCTCTGCTTTTCAAAGCTCAGCACGATGCCGTCCTTGCCGTTGAGCTTGGCGTAGGTCGTGTCCCGGTTGTCGGTGAGCATGACCACCGCCACATCCTTCAGCCGCACGGGGTCGATGCCGTCAATGCCCGGGTCGAACAGCAGAAGGTTTTCCAGCGTCTCCTGATCCGTGATCTCGTCGCCCACGGAGACCATGTATTTGACCCCGTCCTGCTCCGCGTATCCCGCCGGCATGGCAAAATTCTGGGCGGCGAGGATCTTCGATACCATTTCCATGGTGACGATGTTGTTCAGGTCAGCCTTGTCCAGCGCGTCCTCCCGGCTGCTTTCCACGGTGTCCAGACCGCTTTCGATCTGGCTTAAGCCCTCGGAAATGGCAGCGCTGCTCACCGCCAGCTTGGCCGCGCCGGTGCTGAGCTGGAGCATACCGGCGGTTTTCTGCTCATTCAGCAGCTGCTGGGCTTCCTCGATGGAGAGCATACCGTTATCCAGTTCTTCCAACGCGCTTTCCAGCTGGGCAATGCCCTCGTCCAGCGCGTCCAGCTGCGCCTTCGTCTCCGTCACGGAGGCGGCCAGACCCGCCCGGTCGGTTCCCTGAGCTGCCAGCAGCGCGTCGATTCCGTCCACCGCGGCATCCGCTGCGGCGGCGGCTTCTGCGGCGGCGGTGAGACGTTCGGGCAGGGTCTCCGCCGTCACACCGGCAGCTGCCATGTCTGCCTCCAGAGTGCTTTTTTCTACAGCGATCTCCGCCTCTGTCTGGGCGATGGTCAGCAGATTGTCATTGTAAGCGGCTTCTTTTTCCGCAAGCGCCGCGCTCAAAGCGGGCAGATTTTCGTCGGCGGGGTCCATGCCCGCGATCTGCTCCCGGAGCGCCTGAATCTCGGCGTCCAGAGTTTCGTTATCCTGTTTCAGCTGGGCGAGACTGCTTTCCTTATTCGCAAGGGCGCTCTGCCGGTCGGACAGAGATTGGAGGGTATTCAAATGACCATGGGCTTCCTGCTGGGCAGAAAGGACGTTGTTCACCTGATCGTCCAGCTCTTTCAGGGCGTTGTAGGCGAGCACCAGCTGCTGCCGCCCGGTCTGCGCCTGTTCCAGCTGCTCTTGGAGCTGCTCCCGCATGGCCGTCAGCTCCGTCTTTTTCTCATTCAGCTGCTTTTCACCCTCGATCAGGGCGTTGACCCCGGCGCTGAGCTGGGACTGTGCGCCGTCTACTTTTTTCTGGGCGTCTTCCAGTTCTTCCTTTTTCTCGTTCAGCTCGGCGGCGGCATCGTCCAGTTCACCGTTGATTGCAGCGGCGATCCGGTCGTTCAGCTTGTCGATCAGCTTCTGATCCAGCACCACGTGCAGCTCCTGCTCAATTTCGCCGCTGGTGGTGATCCGGGCGACGCCGGGAACGCCCTCCAGTTTGTTCATCAGCGTTTCATCCAGGAATTCCGTCAGCTCCACGGTGTCCATGCCCTCCATGGATACCGCCGCCACCTCCACGGGGAGCATGGAGGGGTTGATCTTCAGCACGTAGGGCGTGCCCACCGTGTCCGACCAGTCGGCGGACAGCTGGGAGATCTCCTGCTGGATATCCACGCCCACGGTGTCCATATTGACGCCCTCGGTGAATTCCAGAATGACCATGCCCACGTTTTCGCTGGAAACGGAGGTCACCTCCTGAATGTGATCCAGCGTGGACATGGCCTGCTCCATGGGCTTTGTGATCTCCTGCTCCACCTTTTCCGGGCTTGCACCGGGGTAGGTGGTCATGATCAGCACGTAAGGGAAATCCATATTGGGAAGCAGGTCGGGGGTCATGCGGAAATAGGCCACCACGCCCAGCACCAATATGGCGATCACCGCGACGAAAACCGTCAGCGGCTTTTTGACGGAGAATTTGGACATACTGCGCTCCTCACTGCTCTCAAAAGAGGCATTAACATTTATAACAGCATAGCACCGTTTAACCCTGAATATCAACTGAAAATGTGTAAATCTTTTATGAACGCCGTTTTTTGCGGCGGGATATGTTCCCTCTTTACAGTCTTTCGGGGGTGTGGTACTATAAGAAAAATCCCTATGGAGGGGACCGGTATGAAAAAATTTCTTGCGGTGCTTACCCTTGCGTGTCTGCTCACCGGCTGCGTCGCCAGAGCTGCGGGAGGAAACGTTTACGAGACCACGTTTCTGACCCTGTTCGACACGGTCACCACGATTCGCGGCCGGGCGGAAAGTCAGGCGGCGTTTACGGCGGCCGCCCAAGGCGTCCACGATACGCT
>ENA-OZHZ01000455-OZHZ01000455.1-human-gut-metagenome-genome-assembly--contig:-NODE-455-length-19455-cov-4.760258_pt1 | contig 19455 bp, 6 predicted proteins | sample MGYA00244053_ERZ653699 | MGnify/ENA primary metagenome ERZ653699 (study PRJEB26926, sample SAMN06165200) | human gut metagenome | biome: ENVO:00009003; feature: ENVO:2100002; material: ENVO:00002003...
GAATATAAATGTGTATATATACGGTTAAATACGAATTAAAATGAAATAAAAACGTACTATAAGAAAGAGGAATTGCCATGGCAAAACAAATTACTAAGATTTTAACAGCACTTATTTTGGCAGGGACAATTAATGTTCCAATTGTTTATGCAGTTGATTATGGAATTAGTAATCCGCCGCCTCAGTATGGTACTAATGACCCGGGCGTACAGCTTAACCGCACACGTGAGTATATGGAACGCCAGCGCGTGGCACGCCAGATTGCCGAAGACCGTGCCAAACAGCGCGCCGAGGTTGAAGGCAGCGGGCAGGAACAGCAGCAGGCACCGGAAAATGCAGTTAAATTTGTGTTGAACGATGTAAAAATAGATAAGAGCGAAGTACTTGCCGAAACGGAAATTAAAGAAATTACCGGCAAATACATTGGGCAGGAAGTTACACTGCAGAACCTGTATGACATTGTAAACAGCATTAACGAACTTTACAGCGAAAAAGGTTATTTAACCTGCCGGGCTTATCTGCCGCCGCAAACCATTAAAAACGGCGTGGTGGAAATTAAAATTATTGAAGGCAAAACCGGCAACGTGCATATAAGCGGCAATGAAAGCACAAATGACGGTTATATTGCCGGGCGCATCGGGCTTGACCGCGGCAGCATCAGCAACATCAACGAGTTGAACGATGACCTTCTGCGTTTTAATGCTACCAATGATGTGCAGCTGCGCATTACCATGCATGCGGGTACAGAACCCGGAACTACGGACTATGTAATATCGGCTTACGAGCCGCAGAAAAATTATATAAATGTATATGTCGATAACGCCGGCAGCGAATCGAGCGGCGAATGGCGCGAAGGCCTGTTCTGGACGGACCGCAGCTTAACAGGCAGCCGCGATATGCTGACAATGAGCGGCATGCGCAGCGACGGTACAAAATCGTTCAGTGCCATGTACACAGTGCCGTTAGGGCGCAGCGGAACCAAACTGGGCCTTACTTACAGCACCAACAGCGTAAAAATTACGGATGGCGAACTGGAAGATTTGGACATTAAAGGCCATTCCAATGCATATGGAGTTTCGCTTATTCAGCCGCTGGTGGTTACGGATACCCTGCGTACGGAAGCAACTTTGGATTACGGCTACCAAAATTCGCAAACCGACTTTTTGGGCATACACTGGGTTGATGATACTGTAAAATCTTACACCGCAGGCTTCAGCATGACTAACTACGGTGCAAGCAGCATCATTTACCAAAAGCATAACTTCCGTATCGGCGACAGCGAAGATATTGCCGGGGAAAACGAAAACTTTTCAAAGTATTTTTTTAACGGCTTTTGGCAAAAGGCTTACAGGGCCGGGCAGATGTTAAGCGCAAGGCTTGATGCCCAGTGGAGCCCGGACGATTACCTTACAAGTGCCGAACAGTTTTATATCGGCGGAATGTACAGCGTACGCGGATATGAAGAAAGCTATCTCGGCGGTGACAGCGGTTACAGCGCCAGCCTGGAATACAGCGTACCGCTTGACAAAGCCAAAACAACATCGGCCTTTTGCTTTTTTGACTATGGTGCAGTTTACGGCGACAGCGCTTTTGACGACCATGTGCTGGCAGGCACCGGCATAGGCATTAAAAGCACAATCGACCGCAAAATATATACAAGTTTAACGCTCGGCATACCGCTGATGCGTGATATTAACGGAGATGAAGTTGATAAAACCCGCATACATTTTATGCTTAACGGTCAGTTTTAACAGGGGGACGGGCTTATGAGTATCTCGAGAAAGTTTCAGCGCAGCAAAAGTAAATATACGTTAAGCCAGAAAATTATTTCTGCCGTAACGGCGGCAGGGTTTATTATGCAGCCAATAGTGGGCTTTGCACAAGCAATTACAAAAGCTGATGATGCATTTAAAAATACTATTATAAATAAAGGAAATGGTGTCACAGATATTTGGGCAGACAGGGTTGTTGGTAATTCGGCTGTGAATGTTTTTAAGGATTTTCAGTTAGATGCCAATAATATTGCCAATATGTATTTTAACGAACTAAATAGAACGGAAGCAGATGCAGCTAACCTTGTTAACTTTGTTAACAGCCGTATTGATATTAACGGTACTGTTAACGCGATTCAAAACAGCCAAATCGGCGGCAATCTGTTCTTCCTGAGCAAAGACGGTATGGCAGTAGGCAAATCCGGCGTTATTAATACCGGTTCGCTGTATGTTATGACGCCGACGCAGGATTTTATGGAAAATATGCAGCGAGTTGTAAGTGATGCTGATGTTAATACTGCGGCAGAAAATATTGCCCACATTACTAATATTACAACAGACGCTGCTTCATGGCAGGCAATACCTCTCAACAACAGCGGCACCATTACCGTACTGGGTAAAGTAAACGCTGTTAATGAAGTGAGAATGCGTGCGGCTAAAATTGGCGTAGGCAAAAACGTTGATGATTCTGCTGTCGATAATGTTGCTGCCGGTGAAATAGCAGCAGAAAACGCATACATTAAAACTGGCATTACTGAATTCGGCAATATTGTAAATATTAATTACAAAGATGAATCAGGAAATGATGTTGCAGTTAATTCAGGCATTACAAATTTAACCGCAACCAAAACCGGCAGCGGCGATATTGTGCTTGAGGCGTATGTTGATGCTTCTAATGATAAAAATGAAATAGAAAAATTGCCGGTTATTGGTGGAACAACACTTGGCACTACAGCTGAATCGGTAGAAAATACTTTTACAGAACAGGAATTTGCTGCTTCTGTAGATATTTATGGTGAAGTTAATGCAACAGGCAAAGCTGATATTAATGCAACTGCAATTAACAGCAATGCAGATTTTGATGAAACGTTAAATGACTACAAAGCTAATAATAATGATGTTGCACAGCTGGCAACCGTAAAAGCAGATGTTAATATCGGTGGTACGGTAAAAGCTGTTGACGATGTAAATATTAAGGCAGAAGCTGTTAACCGTTATGTTGATAATACTGGCGGTTTTGCGAAAGCTTTAAGTGTTGGTATAAGCTCTGGAACTCCGCTTACTGGCGATGTGGCATATTCTGTTTTAGATACTGAAGCCAATGTTAATGTAGCTTCCGGCGCAAATGTTGAAAGTGAAAATGGCAGCGTTGATATTGATGCTAAGGCAGAAACTCTTGCTGCTTCTGCTGCTTCCACTACAGGCTTAAAATTTAAAGCTGCCGGTGGATTAACGGGTGCTAATGTTCCGGCAACAGCGGTTGTATATACAGGTGTTGACAATAAGGCCAATGTTACTGTTGAAGGCAACATTAAAGCAGGCGAAGATATTAGCATTGATGCCGATGCCGATATGAAGGTTGAAGCCGATAACAAAATGAGTTTGAAGGGTAAGATGGCCAACCAGTTTGTTGTTGGTGTAACTGTTGCAGGTGCTGAAAACAGTGCATCTGTAGATATTAAAGTACCGGTAATGAAGTAAGCGCAGGTAATGATTTAAGCGTAAACGCCAAAGCAGACAGCGATTTTACCTCCAGTACATCTATTAAAGCACCGGAGGCTTCGGCTATAACTGTTGCTGTTAACGTAACGGATTTTAACAGTAATGCAAATGTAAATATAAATACTGATTTAACGGCAGGCAGCAACTTAAATGTTGCGGCCGATAATACCATTGTTTCTGATAATGTTAATGCCGAAACAAAATTAGGCAGCAATAAATATATTTCTGCTGCAACGCAGGTTGTTACAACTAATGCCGAAGGCAAAATTACAGAAGTTAAAAATTTTATTAACGGCCTTAAAACTAAACTGGGTTTTGAAGCAGGTGGAAGTGACGATATTAAAACTCAGCTTCAGCTTAGTGAAATTTTAAAAGCCGGTGCAACCGTAACTTACAGCGGGCAAGAACATAAAAGCGGTGTAAATATTGGCAAAAACGGCAGCCTTACTGCTCAAAACGGTATGCTCGGCGTTAATGCGGAAACTTTGATTGAAGATGCGCATATTGCTGCAACGGGGACAACGTATTCTTATAACGATGCTTATCCGGCAGGGGCAACTCTTAATGCAGCCGTGCTTGTAAATAATATGGATAACAGCTCCTCTGTTGTAGTGGCAGACCGCGATGCAGCAAGTACTGAGCCTGCGTTAAGCGGTAAAACTGGTGTTGATGTTAACGCTTCCGTGAGTTTTGAATATAACCGTATTCAAAATATGATTCAGGATGTTAAAGATGCGTATAATCAGATAGAAACAGCTACTGCAAGCCTTGATGGTGCAATTAAAACAGATTTTGATAAATTTTTAAATGACCTTCAAACACAAATTTCAACTTGGGAAAGCGCTTTTGCAACTGCTAATGAAACGCTTGCTACCAGCGATAGTGGTGTGTTGTCCATTGGTGAAGCGGCAACAGCCGGTTATAGCATTTTAAATGCGTTAAATAATTTAAATACTATGCTTGACAGCACCAGCGGCAGCGAAGTAGCAGATGCAACTAAGGCCTCCATTCAGGGCGCCAGCGATTTGCTTTCGAGTGCGCTTGCTTTTATTGACCCTAACAGTTATGGTAATTTTGCAGCTTCCAGTGCTTCCAAGGGCAGCAGTGGAAACCAAAGCACAGTTGGTGGGCATATTCCTTCGGCAATTAACGGTGCCGGTACTGTTATTGTTAATAATGTTGACACTGTAAGCAAAGTAGAAATAGGCAGTAATACAGGCATTGCAAGTGACCGTGATGTAAATATTAATGCCGAAAGCTTTATGAAGGATGTAACTCTTGGCGGGCTTAATGCTGTGCCTATAACAAATTCCGGCGGTGGTACAACTGCCAGCATTGGTGCAACTGTAAATTATTCCGATTTTAATACTGATACGGTTGTTGCTGTAAATAACGGCGCAAGCATTACAGGCGGCAATATTAATATAGCTGGCAGCAACGTAATTGACCATGTGTCCGTAGCAGGCAGTGCAGGTGTTGGCCCGAGCGGAGAAACGCAGAGCGGCGGCATTGTTTTAAACGGTATGCTTAGCTTTGTTAACGGCAGCAGCGATATTTTAGCTGTTGTTGATGACGGAGCAAGATTAACGGCAAAGCAAAATGAATATACTGAAACAGTTAAAGATGAAGAAACCGGTACTGATAAAGAAACTAAAAAATATACCGAAGGCAATATCAGCATTACCGGGCATAATAACAGCAATATTGTTAATGTAGCGGCAGGGCTTAACTTTGGCACCGGCAGCGGCGCTGTGGGCGTAGGGCTTGCTTATACCGATTTTGCTGTTAAAAATATTGCCGGTGTTGCCGATGTGGCCGGACAGATTAAAAATCTGTATTCATCCAAAGATGATAATGGAAATATTGCAGTTGATAATAGTAAAGTGGCTGAATTGGATGGTGAATTAAATAATACATATACTGCTACTGCTTCTACTGATACTACAGGCAGCATCAGTACTTATGGCTTTAACGTAGATGCTGCAACTGATGGCAGTATTCAAAGCGTAAGCGTAGCAGCTTCAGCTAATAAAAATGATGATACCGGAAAAGAAAGTTTCTTTGGAAAATTAAAAGGTAAATTTTCCAATGTAGAAAATAAGGTTTTCAACAAACTTGATGAAAAAACCGGTCAAATTTTCGGTTCAGACTCCGGCAAAGCTAATGAAATGTTTAATAAGGGTTCTTCAAGCCATGGTACAGGCGGTGGTATTAAGCTTGTAGGCAGTACCAGCGGTAAAGGCGGCTTTATGCCTTCGTTCAGCATTGCTGGCAGCGGCAGCGTATCTTTAAATTCGCTTGATAATGCAACTGAAGCCGTTGTTGATAATGTTAATATTACTATGCAGCCTACAAGCAATGTAAATGGCGATATCAGCGTAACGGCACGCGATACCCTTTATGCCGGTGCATACAGTGGCGCGGCAGCATTGCAGTGGAAAAAAGGCGGTTCAGCCGATAATACATCTGTTGGTTTTTCCGGAGCAGCTGGCGTTAATGATATTGATAACGCTGTTAAAGCAACTATTAAAAACAGCACTATCAGTAATGCAGGCAAGATAGACACGATGGCTTTAAGCGGCGGCGAGCAGCTGGCACTTGGCCTTGGGCTGGCAGTTGTTAAAGCTGACGGCACCAGTGGTGTCAGCGGTAATGCGGCGGTTTCTGTAAACTTAATTGACCATGATGTTGAAGCTTTGCTGGAAAACAATACCGTAGATAATGCGGACGACATTAATGTTGCGGCTTATGCACGCGATATTGAAAATACCGGCGGCGGTACTTTAAGCGCCGGGCAGCAAAAGGTTGGCGTAGGGGCGACAGTTGCCGTAGCTCAACTTAATAATAACATTAGTGCAGGCATTAAAGGCGGCAGCTATACCGATGTTGGCAATGTTGATGTAGACGCAATGAACGCGCTTAAAAATATTACCGTTGGCATTGCGGCAGGCGCAACTGTTCCTTCCGGCAGTGATGGTGCTAGCGCAGTAGCTGAAGGCGCTGGCGTTTACAATGAAGTGCATAATACTACTAATGCTTTTATTGAAGGCAACGGCAGTGATGATAAAGTTGAAATTACTACAGTTGATGGCGGAAGCGTTGATGTAATTGCACAGGATGTAGCCATTGCGGAAAACAGCATTTATGAACAGGCTCTTGATCGGCTTGCTGACGGTAAGGAAGAAATTGCCAAACGTATGGGCAGCGATTTTGATATTACCGGCAGCAAAGAAATTGCTGGCAGCGAAAGCGAAAACATTAAGGGTATTGATATGAGCGATGCTGCCAATCAACTTGGTGAAAATGAAAGCATCAATATAAATAAAGATAGCGGCAGCAGTATTATTACCGTTGCAGGCGGCCTTGCAGCTACAACCGGCAAAGGCGCCGGTGGGGCGGCTGTTGCTATTACGAATATTGAAAATAATTATACGGCAAATGTTGAATATGCCGATATTACTGCTGAAAAACTTAACGCCGAAGCCGGCAGCGACAGCAATATTGTTACTGTTTCTGGCGGCATTGCAGCGGCAAGTAAGGGCAGCGGCGTTGGCAGCATTACATGGAATGATGTAGAAAACACAGCAAAAGCTAATATTAAAGATTCTGTTGTTAACGCACAGGCTGCGTCAGCTAATGCCTCCAACACCGCTCAGATTATTTCTGTTGCCGGGCAGATTTCCGGTGCAGGCAAAGCTGGTGTTGGTGCAACGCTGAGCTACATCGGGCTTGATAACAGCACCGAAGCAAATATTACCAATACAAGATTTGATAAACGTGACCAGGAAGAAACCGAAGGCATTACCGTAACTGCAGATACAGAAAACCGCAGCGACAGCTATAATATTGCGGCAGGCGTAAGCGCGGCCGGTACGGCTGCTGTAAGCGGCAATGTTGCCGTAACACAAACTCATGGCACAAGTGGTGCTGTTATTGATGGCGCAATCATTAATAACGCTAAAGCTGTAAGTGCCCATGCTTTGGATGATACGGACATCCTTTCCGTTATCGGCACGGTAAGCGCAGCCGGTACAGCGTCTGTGGGCGCTGGAGTAGCCTATACGGAAATCGGCAGTACTTCGACAAATGAAGATGATGCTCAGCAGACGGTAGCAGAAGTTAAAAATACTAATATTACCACTGTTGACAATAGTGAAATCAATGCTAAAGCAGAAGACGATTCCCGGGTTATCAATGTAGCAGTTGGTATTGGCGGTGCAGGTACTGCTGCGGTACAGGGGGCATCGGCAACTTCGCTTATCAATAAAACAACCGGTGCGGAACTTACAAATACCAATATTGATAAAGATTCGGCAAATAGCGAAAATGCCAATGTAACTGTTGATGCGCAAAATAACAGCGAAATTACCAGTTCAGCAGATGTTGCATCAGTTGCTGGTACTGCTGGCGTTGGTGCAGGTGTTGCCGTTAACCGTATTGTTCAAAATACTAATGCAGCCGTAAACGGCGGCACAATGCATATTAATAATCTTACTGTTAATGCTAATGGTACACCGCGTATCGAAAATATTGGTATAGGTGTAGGTGCAGGTGGCACAGCAGGCGTAACCGGCAGCGTTGCAGTTAATATGATTGCAAATAACGTAACTGCGCATATCGGCAATGGTGCTAATATTGTTGCTGATAATAATGTAGGTGTTATTGCAACAAGCGACGAGCAGATTGCAAATTACGCAGGCAGTGCGTCTGTTGCTGTCAGCGGTGCTGCGGTAGGCCTTTCCGTAAGTTATAACGAACTTACAGGCAGTACCACAGCAACAATTGATGGCGATACTACTTCTATAAGTGCTTCCGGCAACGGTGAAGAAATTGCTGTTAAAGATACTGTTAGCGATAGCGCAATTTTAGATAATTTTGTGGATGAAGAAACTTTTGAAGCACAGGATACACTTGGAAATGACCGTATAGAAAATAAATATAATGGTGTAGTTGTTTCGGCTTCTTCTACTCATGCCATAAAATCATTTTTGGTAAACGGCGGTGTTGCAGGAGAAGGTGCTGCCGTTACTGGTACAGTCAATGTAAATATGATAAACGGTTCTACCAAAGCCGCTGTTAACGGTTCAGATATTAACAAAAACATAGTAAATGCAGGCAATGTAAATGTTATTGCGCACGATTACACTAACAGTGCAGGGCTTGTAGGCAGTGCCAGTGTTGCAGGTATAGGCGCAGGCGTTGGCCTTGGCAGTGATACCAATACCGTAAGCCGTGAAGTAACGGCGGAAGTTGTTGGCAAAACTGATAGTGATGGTAATGCGGCTTCTGTTATTAATGCCGGTGCATTTAATGTTGAAGCAGATGCACAGCAGGGCATTTCTTCACTTACTATTGGCTTGGGCGCAGCTGGTATTGCAGGCGTTTCAAATGCAACCAGCGTTACGCTTTTAGACGGCAAAACAACGGCCAAAGTTGCCGGTGTTAATATTACAGCTGATTCCGTTGACATATTGGCAAAACATGGCAGCAGGCTTAACACACTTGGCGCTGTTTTAGGCGCAGGTGGCGCTGCTGGCGTTGGCATTGGTGTAAGCGTACTTAACGAAAATAGTGAAACTGCGGCAGAAATTACAAATAGCAATATTACCATAAACGATGGTACGCAGGAAAACGGCGATGTAAATATTAATGCTGATAATGATACAAAGGTTAATTACCAGCTTTACAGTACTGGCGGCGGTTTAGCGGGTGTTGCAGGCGCTATCGGCGTATCGAACGTAAACAGCAAAGTTAATACCACTGTTACCGGTACTGCAATTGGCAGCGAAACAACAGGCCAAGCCAATGATATTAATATTGGTGCCGAAAATAATATTAACTTTATTAATAATTCCGGCAGTGCTGCCGGCGGCGGTGTTGGTGTAGGCGTAGGCGTAGCCGTTAATACAATTGACAGCCAGGTAAATACTTCCGTTAATTATTCTGAACTTAATGCCGTTAAAGATATTAATGTAACTGCAAAAGAAAATCGTACTGTAAATCAAATGGCTGTTAATGCAGGTGCTGGTGCGGTTAGCGGCGGTGCTAACGTAATGATTACCAATATCGGCGGTGCAGTTGAAAGTACATACGGTTCCGGATTGCAAACTGATGATGACGGCAATGTTGTAGAAAACAGCAGTGTAAACGTAGATAGTATTTTAAAAGAAGCTAATTACGCTGTTGAAGGCAACAAATTGCAGGACGGCTATACTATGGGCGTTGACGTTAACACTGTACCTGAAATAAAAGCCGGAAAAGGTATTGATAATGCTTCTGATGCTTCTAAAATTGAAGTTGGTATTACCGGTACAGAGATTAATGCCGGCAATAAAGTAACGGCAGAAGCTGTTGCCGATACCAATGTAAGCATGGATGCAGTTCAGGCTGGCGGCGGTGTATTTGCAAACGTCAGTGGTACGGTAGGTATTTTGGATGTTAACCGTAATAGTATTATAAATATCAGCAATACCATTATTAATGCCAAAGATTTGGCTGTAAATACCAGCCAGAAAGGTAATTCCGGTCTGGATATTTATCAGGGCGGCTTTGGCGGAACAGCTTCTATCGGTGCGGCGTATGGTTCTGCTGCTTCTTCTGGTGTAAATAATATTAATGTAAGTGATAGTGATTTTACTGTTACAAATGATATTGATATTAAAGCTAAAGACGAAAGCAGTACTGAAGTTAATGCAATCGGCGTAACATTATCTGCCGGCGGAGCGGCAAGTATTGTTGTGGCTCAGGGTACCAATGATAGTGCGACTACTGTTAACATAAGTGATACAGATATTACGGCAGATGGAAATATCGATATTAATGCAGAACGCCAGGCAAAAGACGAAAACGGCAATACTGTTGATGATGAAGGAAATCAATATAATTCCCTCAGCGTCAGCGCTATTGCTGCCAGCGGTGGATTGCTGTTTGCCGGTGCTGGCGTAGGGGCAACTGCTAATGAATTTGGCACGGTTGGTGCAGTAGTTACAGGCGGCAGCAATTTTACTGCAGGCAACGTTATTAATATTACCGCGCTTAATGCTCCTTCAGTAAAAGCAGTTACCGGCGCAGTTGCCGGAAGTATGGCTGTTTCCGGTGCAATTACTGTTGCAGAAGCCAATATCGGCGGCAAAGATAAGGATGAGCATCTTGAAACTTATGTTAATATCAGCGATGGCAACAGCTTTACAGCCGACAGTTTAACGGCAGAGGCAAAAGCTGATGCTGTACAAAACGTTGATATGAATGGCATAAGCATTTCGGCAGGGCTCTGGCCTACCGGTGCTGTACAGGCAAATACCGGCAGCGCGAATATTTACAGTGATGTAGATGTTACCGTTGGCGAAAACGTATTTAAGGGAAATCAGGATGATATTGCTATCGACCTTAACATTAATGGCATCAATAATGTAACTCAAAAAGTTTCGGCAAAAGGCATAAGTGTATCCACTTTTGTTGCTACCGGTACCAATATTGCAGAAACAAACTCTGTTCTTAATACGCATGTTGCGGCAAATGGTTCGCAAACAGGCAGCAATATTGAGACGATTGATATTAACGCGGACAGCAAAGTAACTGTAGATAGCAGCTCCCGCGGAGACGGCGGTGCTATTGCCGATATCAGCCCGTATGCTGCTATGGTTAAAAACAATATTGTTACAACAACGGCAGCTTATGTAAGCGGTAATTGGACTGTTGCGGGTGATATGAATGTTAATGCCCTGCACGAAAATGCCATTGATATCAATGCCGACGCTCTTAAAGCATCGGTTGTAGGTTTAAGCGGCGTACATTCTGATAATGATATTAAAAATGATACTTCCGTTAACTTTAATAATGCAAATGTAACTACATCTGGCAGTCAGAATATCAGTGCACGTAATGATATTGCTTATAATGCTGTTGTTACCGGCAGCGGCTACGGCGTTGCACAAGGCGCGGCAGTATGGGCTGAGGATGATATTACATCGGATGCAGAAGTGAATGTAAATAGTTCTAAACTTGATGCCAAGGGCTCAATAGATATTAATGCTTTAACCGGCGATGCAGCTTATAATGGCATTGACAAACCGGAAGCGGCCGTTAACAAAGAAGTTACCATTAAATCTGCAGGTGTTGTGGCAGGTACTTATGCTGAAAGTACAGATACAATTAACTTTACCAACAATATTAATATCAGCAATGGTTCAAGTATAAAAACTACAGGTACGGATATTGACAATGCTGATATTACCATTACAGCGGCAGACCGCACCAACTTTAACGATATTGTAACTGCCGATACCCAGGGCGGTGTAATCGGTGCGGCAGGTACCAAACTTACCAATAATATTACAAGAACTAACAATATTAATGTCGGCGGTACGATAGACAGCATTAATGTCAGCGATACGATAGACAGCAACTATGACGCTAACTTTGATGCGGGCGACAGCAGCGTGCTTAACCTTACACTTAAGAGCAATGCCTATAACAAAACGGCGGCTCCGCTGGCAACTAACCCGTCCATTAGCGGCGTAGTAACGCAAAACAGCGCTGTTGATTTTGCAAGCGGCAGCACGGTTAAATCGTTCCGCAACATTAACGCGGCGGCAGGCGTGGGCGATACTACGGTGGCGAAAGAATCTAAAACCTGGCGTTGGGTTGACGGCGGCGAAACCGGCACCGGTTCAATCTCCTCTACCAGCGACGGCACAATCAGCAGCAGCGACGCTGTTGCAAACACTTCGGTTACCGTTAACGGTACGCTTGAGGCAGGCAAAAACCACGAGCTGGATATTACGATTAGCAGCAGTGAGGATCAAAAAAATGCGCTTCAAGCGGCTATAGATAAATATGGCCAAGACCTTAATCTTGATGATTTAGAGGCACTTATCAATCAGGCACAGGAAGAGTATGATAGTGACCCGGATGTAATTAAACTTAAAAAAGCAGTTAAAGAATTGCAGGCGCTTAAGGAGAAGTACGAAAACAATAAACAGGTTTATGAAACCATAAATAATGAAAATAGAATTCTTAATGGAAGAATTGATAATGCCGAAGCTGAGGTTAAAGCAGCACAGAAGAAATTAGAAGAAGCTAATAGTAATTTGCAGTTGTGGTATCAGACAAACTGCGAGAATTATAATAGCGCAAACAGCACTAATATTACTGTTGAAGACTTTATCAATGGCTTAACCGACAGTACAAGTGATTGGTATGGTTATAACAGTTATTCAACAGTTAAAGCTGATTACGATAATAATGTAAGCAGTATTAATATCGAAATTAGTACTGCACAAAATAAAGTTAACAGGCTTACAGAGCGCTTGGAAAGGAGAAATGAAGAACTTAAGAATTATGTAACAGATGGTATGCCGGAACTTATTGCAGGCCTCGAAGCAAATATTAATACTATACAAGAGAGTGAAAATTATAAAAATAAATTAGATGCTTTGCAGACAGCCCAGCAGAATTATAACGATGCTTTGCTTGATGGCATTGACGCCGGTACTGTTAATAATGCAATTTTCAAGGATAATGATAAAGAAGGCAATTATATTACCATTAACGTTTCTGGCTGGTATGAAGACCGCTATGGCAGTCCGGCAGAAAATATCGGTATGGCAGATTATGCGGCGGCACTTTTGACACGGTATAATGAAATTGCTAATATGATGCAGGATTATACCGGAACTGATATAAGTGAAGCATATTCTGCAGAATTGTTACGTATCCAAGGTGAATTGCAGGCACTTGGCATCGGTAGTACGGATGATAAGGGTAACTTTGTTGTTGCGGAAGGTGCAAGTACCGTGCCTACTGTTGAATTAAAAGATTTGATGGTATCCGGCGGTGATGTAAACATCAGTGCAGGCAGTGTAATGGGTACCAAAGGCAGTAGTATAACGGCACATGGCGCTCCGGAAGTAAATATTACCAATAATAGTGATTTCTTCCTGCATGTTAACGATATAACTGTCGGCAATGATGGCGGTAATGTGCGTTTGAATGAAGTTGCTTTTGATGGCACTGGGACAGACATTAAAGTTACAGCAGAACCGTCTGATGCAGTTAATGGCAGCGGCGCGCAGATTAATATCCTTAATACTACTGATACTAAGGCTTCTGGTTCTAACATTTATACTCCTGATATCGGTATTTACGGTACAATTTATAATCCTTACGGCAATGTTGAAGTTTATAATAAATACAACAGCATTTATGTTGCCGGTGAAGTAACTAGCGGCGGTACTGTAACTCAGGAAGCAGGCAGTATTAAAGGACGTACCATAAGCCTTGAAGCTGGTGGTTCGGTAACGCAGGGATATAGTGATGAAATAAGAAATGTAGCTGCCAGTCCTGAAGATGCAATTAATGATTCACTGCTTGAAAAAATACAGTCGGCATTGGTTTCTAAACTGGGCGACCAGACTAAAAACGGAAAATATTATACATCTTTTGAAACATGGCAGGATTTGGCTAAGTTCTTACAGACTGTTGAACTTAATGACGAAGAAGCTAAGCTTGTTGAACAGGCTGCAAAAGCCCTGACTGGTTATATTGACCAAGATGACCATACTGGTATTGTTGCAGGTGGCGCAATTTACATCAACGCGGCAAGTATTAATGTAAACGGCACAATCCAAAGCGGGTTTGACAGTTACAAGCTTTCTATCAATTCTGATAAGCTGATTAATGGTACAACGTTACAAGAACTTATAAGTAGCTATCAAAAACCTACGGGTGAAATTACGACCGATTACAGCAAGTATATGACAGATAAGTATCTGGTTACAGATGGTTCAAGCGGTGCGTATTATGATGAAAATGCCGGTCAGTTTGTTTACGGCGTTAAGGCGTGGTATAATCCCGATACCAACGAAATCTTTACCGAAGATATTGAGCAGGCTGGCGGCGGGCGTATTTACCTGACGGGTGCTATTGCCAACACCAACGCCAATGGCGGCAAGCTGGTTGTGCTGGACGGCGGCTCAAATTATGAACTTAATGGTTCGGTCAATAATACTAACGACTTTACCTTTAAGCTTGGCAGCATTAATGCTGATACGGTTGAAGGTCGGATTGAAATTAATGATACAAGCAGCGGTGAAACTATTACTACTATTTATACTAAAGATAACGTTACCGTTGATAAAGATGGCAACCGTGTAGCAGAATACAATCCTGAAGATGGCTTATATTATAACTGGAGCAATGGCCAGGCAAGCCAGGTAATTACCAGTTATGAACATGTCAGTGACAGCAGTTGGTGGGGATTAGATAGCAATAAATGGGAAAATATGATTAGCCAGATGGACCAGGTGGATAAAGACAATATGCGCCAGGACCAGCAAACTATTGAAGGGTTAATGGGTTCCCAGTCTTCAATGATAACTGACGGAGAAATTGATAAAGACGAATATCAGTATATTACGGTTGACGGTGGTTCGGTAAAAACTGATAATGATAATATTTATCAAATCAGCTTCCAACGCCAGGGTAAACCTAAACAGGGTGTTGATAGTAATGGTAAGTTGTTGTATGTGACAAAGGATGATGCAGGTAATGATGTTATTACAACAACTGTAACTGACAGGCCTTATTATTTAACTAATGCCGATGGCAGTTATATCTATGAAACAGAAATTTCGGACAAAGTTACCACCACCGAAAAGAAAGGCTTGTTTGGCTTGTGGGGAAAAACCGTTACTACCAAATGGAAAGAAACCAGCGGGATGCTGACGGCGTATAACTTTGGTGTTAAAGCTGATAATCCTATCAATATTGAATTTACCGGTAACGTAGGCGGCAGTACCGGCACGATTACCAGTAACGGTAATATTCTGCTTAGCGGCGATATTCGTATGGGTGAAGTTGATATTACCAGCACGGCAGGCAATATCAGCCACCTTGATGACGCTACGGTAATTTCGGACGATGCAAGCTTTAAGGCGGTAACCGGCATAGATGTTATTCAGAAGAACGCTAATAATGCATTACACCTTAATGCTGTAACAAACAGCGGCGATATTAACATTCAGGCTATTGCGGCTAATGCAAACAATATGGTTTATATTGATAACGTAAGCACTGGTAATGGCAGTGTAAACATTACCGCCGAGGGCGATTTGCTGAATGGTAATACTGGTACGAATGGTTATGCTGTAAAAGGCGATGGCATTACTCTGCAATCGTACAACGGTAGCATTGGTGCAGAAAATAGCAGACTTGCTATTGATGGCGGTACTACTGCAACTAACGCTTATGCTAACGGCGGTATTTATCTTAGTGAAGCAACCGGTAATATGTACCTTGGCGAAATTAACAGTGAAAACGGCGACGTTGTGCTGGAGGTTAAAGAAAGCGGTGCAGGCTTTGTAGACGCCATTGTTAATAACGATGTTATGAGCGAATCTGATCAAGACCGTATCGATGGCTGGAAAGAAATGGGATTACTTGATGATGGCACTAATGGTTCACAGCTCAACAGTCAGGATAACCAGTTGGATAGCCTTGAAGCTGCGGCTGGTAATGGTTCCTTCTTTATAGACGGCGAAACAGATGTTGCCGAGGCACAAGAAAAAGGCGCACAGCTTGTAGAAACAGGCAAGAATTTTGTAGAGCTGATGAAGGGGGGAGCCCAGGAAGTTCAGAATGCTAAAGAGGCGCTGAATGAAGCACAAGGCCAGTTAAATGAAGCGATAGCTGCACTTGGCGATGATGATACGAGTAAACAAAATTATAAAAATGCGCTTGAAGCTTATAACTCCGCTTATGATAACTATGAAAATGTTGGCGCTGAGTATGAGCAGCAAAAGGCAAACTTTATTGAAAACAGCGGCTTTAAAGATAATACGCAGGCTGTAGAATGGCTGTATAACTACGAAGCAATTGGCAATGCCGAAGCCGACAACTATGGCTGGACGCAGCAGCAATTGCTGTATGCAGTACAGGATACGGTTATTAACCCTGAAGCAGGCAGCGTAAGCGATGTTAAAACTGCTAATGTAACGGGCAACAACATTACGTTTATCTCCGATACCGGCAACCTTGGCGTTGTAGATGATCAGGCAAGCAGTATTGACTCTGGAAATTTAACAAAACTGTTTACAGGTGAATTGGAAGATAAAGACGGTTTCTTAGAAAAACTTGCTTCGGCAAGGGCCGGCGATGTAACCTGGGGCGATAAAAAAATTATCATTAAACGCACTACGCCGGTAAGCGTTAAGTTGAACAGCGACGGCGGTACGGTTACTGTGAAAACCAGCGACAATAAGACTCCGACGGCTGACAATATTTACCTGTTGGCAAAAGATTCCGTACTTAACGCCGATGAATTTGCGGCTAACGACCTGCGCCTGAGCAGCCAGGAAGGCATTAACGTTAACAAAGTAACCGGCAACAAGATTATTCTTGAAGGCGGTAGCGGCAACATTGACGCACTGGATAAAACTTTACAAGCTGTACAGGTAACGCTTAATGATATTAAAGATACTACTACCGGCAAAGTGGTTAACGGTTTCGTCAGCGCTAACGCGGCGGGCAACATTATGCTGGAACAGGTTGGCACGGGCAACTTTACGCTGGGCAGCGTAGCGGGCACTAATGTTGATGTTACCGCTAACGGCAATATTGTAAGCAAGGCGGACGACATCGGTTATATCAACGCCAGCGACACGATTAACCTTGTTTCTACTGGCGGCGGTATTGGCACAACTACTGAAGGGCTGCGCATTAAAAACAGCGGCGCGGTTGTTAATACCGATGTTCAAGACGCTATCAACATTGAAGCCGTACAGGACGGCACGCTTATCCTTGGTACTATTGAGCAAATCAAAGGCGGCGTAACTGTTGAAAGCGAAGGCACAATTATGCTTGGGCGTGAAGATGATGGCAACACGGAAGATACTGACGAAAGCGTAACAGGCTCTATTGATGCTAAAGACGATGTAACTCTGCATGCAGAAAACGATATCATCATCAGCGGCAAGCTGCACGTTAACGCAACAGATGATGACGCGGCAAGTAATGACGGAACGCTGCAGCTGCACTCCAATACTGGTGATATAGTTCAGACTACAGATGAAAAGGGCAATAACATTATTGCTGCTAATGTAGGTATTGCGGCAGTTGGCGGCGATGTTGAGCTTGATAACCCGTACAATATAATTAAAAATGTTGATTTGCAGGCAGTTGGCGGCAGCCTTGGGCTTACGGTAAGCAACCCCGCTGGTTTTAACGTTGATATGGGCGGCTTTACTAATAAACAAGGCGGCGATATTAAGCTTACTAACAGCGATGGCAGTGTTAACATTACTACAGAAGACATTGTTGACCCGACACAGAAAAAAGACCCTGCAAAGATTAACGGCAGCCTGACGGTAACTGCTGGTAAGGGAGATAAGGCAACCAAAGCCAATGTTAATAACTATGGCATTCTTAATTCTGCTGGTGATATCAGCTTTAAGGCAGAAGATAATGTTAACAATGAAGAAGCTGTAAATGCAGGCGCAGATGTTAATTTCGGTGCAGGCAATGATATCCTTAATAAGGATATTGTTGATGCAGGCAGGAACGTTAACTTTAATGCGGCTGAAAATATTTACAATAACAGTACTGTAAATGCTGATGAAACTATTGAGTTTACTGCAGTTGACGGTGTAATTAACAGCGATACTGTTAATGGTAAAGATGTTATCATGCAGGCAATTGAACAAGAGTTTGAAAACATTCTTGCCAAAGACAGCGTAACGCTTAACGGCGACAGAATCCACGGGCAGAATATTACTCAGAATACGGAAGCAGACGGCGATTTGATTATCAACACCGATTCCAATAGCGGCAGCGGGCCGATTGAATCGCTGGTAATTGATAAGATTGACGCTAACGATAAATCCGTATTTACGGAATTGTGGGCAGTAGAAGCCGATATTACAACGGTTGATGACAAGATGGACTTTAATGACATCATGATTGAAGAAAATGCATGGCTTGAAAATAGCGGCACTTTGGCAACCATTTACGGTAATGTACCTATAAAAGACGACGATGCCAATGTTCATATCTACCAGTCTTATCCTTCTATGTATGTTAACTTCGTAGATGCAGATACCGTTGAAACTGACGGCAGGCTGCTTAGCCTTGATGATTACTGGTACGCTTACGACCAGCGCTTCACGGCAGAGAACCATCTGCGCTGGCAGCATGGGCGTTACCTTGACGAAGACTGGAAACAGGCATACGGCTACGGTTTATCGCTGCATAACCGTTACGGTCTGATTGATTATCAGGAATTTACCGAAACAAACGCCGGTGCTGATGAAGTTGCTGTAGAAGCTTAACAAAAATTAATATCCGGGGGCTGCTGTATGCCTCCGGGTATTACAAATAATTTTGGAGGTCAGGCATGAATAAAAAAGCGGAATCTTTTAAAAAGTATCTTGATGACAAAAAAATTACCTGTTTTACTGTTGACGAAATTGCCGGCGATAATTTAAACAGCGTTGTTTTCCGTTCTAACATTGAAATTAACGGGCAGCAGCTGCCGACAATTGTAATTTTAGACAGCAGTATTTACGGCATGGTGCGTGTGCTTGTTGCACCGCGTGTTTTAAACGATGCCAACGAAGCAGGGCTTTTAAAGGAACTTAACCGCCTTAACAAAGGGTTTAAATCGTTTAAATATTATTTTGATGATAACGGCTCACTTGTTTTGGACTGCTGCGTTTTGCTGCCAGGCAGTGAAGCGGACGGCGATTTGATTTACACCATGTTTGATGTTATCATCCGCCATTTAAATGGGGAATACAAAAAACTTATGCAGCTTATCTGGCAGTGATGGTTTTGGAAAGCCTGAAAAATAATAATACTAAAAAACGCCGTTTAACCCCGGCGTTTTTTACTGTTTTAAATAAGTGTACAAACACTGATTAAGTTCCTGTCTCTTATACACATCTCCGAGCCCACGAGACCGGAGCCT
>ENA-OZHZ01000477-OZHZ01000477.1-human-gut-metagenome-genome-assembly--contig:-NODE-477-length-18987-cov-5.862349_pt1 | contig 18987 bp, 11 predicted proteins | sample MGYA00244053_ERZ653699 | MGnify/ENA primary metagenome ERZ653699 (study PRJEB26926, sample SAMN06165200) | human gut metagenome | biome: ENVO:00009003; feature: ENVO:2100002; material: ENVO:00002003...
GATCTACACCTATTAAGTCGTCGGCAGCGTCAGATGTGTATAAGAGACAGGACTAAATCATAATTATTTTCTTTCACCGCGTTTGTAATATTGAAATAATTCGTATCTTGCAGCCAGTTTACCATTAATGCGACAAAATATAACCAACAATATAAAACCAACATTATGAAAAAGGCCATTCTCATCATCGTCTCGCAGTTGTCGCTTGTTTTCACACAAGCCTTCGCCCAGATTCCGGAGCTCACGCATTCGAGCGTCATTCCTCCTTCTCCTGTCGCTTCCGAGCTTACCAAGTACATCACCTATCCTGTGGATTTGTGCAACGGTCTGGTAAAAACAAGCATTCCGCTATATGAGATTGTTGACGGTGACATACGGATACCGATCACTCTGAACTACCACGCATCTGGTCTGAAACCAAACATGCGTTCGAGCCACTGGCTCGGCGACGGGTGGAGTCTCACGACAGGTCCGTCACTGTCCCGGACGATCAATGGCGTGGCGGACGAGATCAACTACGATGCATCGATCGCGTTGTCCGACAACCTGACCTATGAGCAGCTTAATGCGATATACACACAGGCGGTGGACGTTGCGCTGGATGAGTTCCACTACTCCCTTCCCAGTGGTGGTGGGCGTATGTACCTACGCCGGGGAACGGACGGGTCGGTTACCCCGGTGACGATTCCAAGGGACAATATCATGGTGACATTCTCTGGCGGAAAGTCGATGCCTGTGTTCCGCATCACGGACGGGGATGGAATGGCCTACACGTTCGGCGATGACAAGGACTTCTACCATGACCGCTACCACGACCGCCTCATGCACAAGTTTGGTTTGTCGGCGCGTGAGGTGCCGACATCGTGGAAGATACGTGAGATCCGGTCGGCCGCCACTGGGCGTAGTGTTACGTTCGACTATACGTCCAACATCACGGAGACCTTCTGCAGCCGTTACGCGGATGCTCTGATAATGATTGACGACTACTCTGGTCATTCTGCGTACACGGTTCCTCTTGTCAGTGTGTCCACCTGCCAGAGTTTTGACAGCAAGCTTTATAGGTATGACCGTGACTCTGGAGGCCTTGTTGAGGCGAACACGGGAGTGGTGAAATCTCCAGATGGCTACTCATTCCCTATGCCGTCGAAGGTGGATGTGGTGCAGTACAACTCGTATGTTCGCAGGATCGACTTCAGTGGTGGACACGTGCTGTTCAACATGAGTGCGAACCCAAACGAGGGCCTAAGGTCAATGGAGGTGTATGACCTGTCAGACGTCCTTGTGAAGAGGGTTGTGTTCAACCAGACCTATATGCGTGACTTCTTCTACCTCAACCTTGACTCAGTTCGCATTGAGTCCCCCGACGGGGGTGAGTCTGAGACATACTCGTTCGCCTACAACGGTGTTCTTCCTCCTCGCGATACTCGCTCGATAGACAGGTGGGGATACTACAACGGCAGGAAGAACTCCACTTTGGTGCCGACGGTGACAACCGAAGTGATAGTGAACAACTACACGTATCCGAGTGAGAAGGTGACGGTGACGATCCCCGGAGGGAACCGAGATCCTGACGAGGTTGCGATGCAAGCTGGGATTTTGACATCGGTGACATATCCGACCGGCGGACGTACGGAGTTCAGTTACGAGGCGCACCGCTACATAGATGACCACGGAACCTCCCACATGGCTGGTGGCTTGCGCATAAGGCAGATCCGTGATGTGGAGTCAAACGGCAATGTACTATACCGGAACTTCCGCTATAGCACCTACGCTGATCATATCAATGGGGGAGGAGTCCTTAACGTCGTCCCTGCGGCATCCTCATATCCGTATGACACAAACGAGGTCTACTATCGGGAGACCACGTGTTATGAATACAGACCCAGTTTCACTACTGATATCCGAAGTCTCTCCGCGACTTACAAGGAGCGTGTGTGGACGGACAACTCAATGGTGAGCCCCCTGTCTCAGAACGGCGGATCCAGTGTGAGCTACCCCTATGTGTTCGAGATCAGGTCGAGCGACGCGGCGGGCAAACAGACCATAGGGGAGACAATACATGGATTCGATGTCTCGACGTCGCATCCGATCAAAAGGCCGGGCACGAATCTCGTGCACGACAACCGCCAGGAGTGGAAACACGGACATAAGATGTCGGAAACCGCTTATGAACGTGATGGCGACGGAGTGCCGCGCGAGGTTTTAAGGACATCCTACGGCCATACGTCAGAACTGGATTACGGCACAGAGTCCACGGCTCTCAATCTGAGGTATGTCTACAAAGCAGCACGCGTTTATGGGGAGGACGAGTTCCGCGTCCCGGAAGAGCACAAGGAGATACAGTGCCAGACCACGACTCTCGTCCAAGGAAGGAAACTCCTGACATCGATGACCGAGAGAGTTATGGAGACCAACGGTGCGTTGACAAAATCCACGCTTTACACTTACGATAACTATGGCAACGTGGTCACTAAGACGGAGAACGTGGGGCTCCCAGACTTCGACAAGAAGGTCACCACCTATACCTATCTGCATAACAAGGTGGGTGGCGTGTATCCAGCGATGGTGTCCGCTGGGATGACTGGGATTCCAATCGAGACAAAAGTCTATAAGAACTCGATCAATAGTGCAAATCTGCTGACAACCCTTTCCATAAGTTACGGATCCTACCCTTGCGCCTCCGGGACGTTTTTCGCCCCTTCGGCCAGGTCCCTTACGATCCGCGGCGCAGGCACCTCCGAGCGGAGGATCCTGTTCAATGAATATGACCGCAGGGGGAATCCTCTTGAGACAGAGGACACTGACGGCAGGAAGACGGTCTATCTGTGGGGATACAATGGGTATTACCCTGTGGCCATGGTGGAGGGCAGAGACTGGGACAGTGTCAAGGATAAGGTTGACACGTCCGGCCTCAATGGCGGCGACTTTACGCAGATCCGAAAGAAGCTGGTCTCATTCAGGTTGAAATGCAGGGACGTGCCGGATATGTTTATCAACACTTATGAATACAAACCTTTGGTTGGCTTGTCGTATCTTAAGAGTCAGTCAGGTAGTATATTTGATTATGAATATGACGGCCTCGGCAGACTCTGTCGGACATTTGTGAGGAACGGAACAACGCACAAGAAAGAGCTTCTGTCATCCTATTCCTATAGCTACGGGCCATCAGCCGGCGGCAACCGCATCCGGACAAGAGACTACCTCGGTGCCGATGCGGCATCCTTCAAGGAGACCAACACCTATCACGATCTCCTTGGCAGGCCGGTAGAGACGGTGATGACAGCGGCTTCTCCTGCTGGCAAGGACATTGTCTTTTTGAATGAATATGATGACTTCGGCAGGCCGTACAGAAAGTTCTGTCCTGTTCCGATGACGACATCGACAGGAGCCTATGCATCCTTCTCCGACATTCACCCAGAGATCCTCAAGTTCTACAATTGGGAAGTGTATGCTTTTTCCAAGACCTTGTACGATGATTCCCCTCTTGACAGATCGGTGGAGGAGTACGGCCCTGGCTCCCCATGGCACACGAGAGGGAAGTCGGTGAGGACCTCGTATCTGGTGAACGATGGCTCGGGACTTCTCTCGTGTTCGGGGTATCTTGTGGAATCAGACACATCCTTGACCTGCGTCGGGACCCTGCCTTCCGGAAACCTCAGGGTTGAGAAAAAGACCGATGAGGACGGAAACGTCACGTTGACGTTCACTGACAGGCTCGGACGTAAGACTCTGGAGAGGACGGTTGATGGAGAACGGTACCAGGACACCTATTACGTGTATGATGACCTTGGATTGCTCAGGTATGTACTAACACCGGGGGCTTCAGCCGTGATGTCTTCATCAGGGACGTTCGGTGATTCCTCGTCTCCGTTGTCTGCGCAGGCCTATGTCTACAAGTATGACGGCAAAGGCCGGTGCGTCAGCAAGAGGCTGCCTGGCTGTGCTCCCATCCTTTACAGGTACGACAAGGGCGATGTGCCTATATTTTCTCAAGACGGAGAGATGAGGAAGAGAGGAAAGTGGATGTTCTCGTTCCGTGACGCCCTGGGCCGTGACGCGGTAAGCGGTGTCTGGCCTTCGGCTCAGGCCCCGTCTCCTGCCGTGCCGGTTGTGGCCACGTATGACGGAGCCTCCCCGCTCGGCGGCTATTCGGTCAACACCCCAGTTCCGTCCGACTGCAAACCCCTGTCCGTCAGCTATTATGACGACCACTCGTTCATGGACGACCTCGTCCCGTCTGACGCAAGGCGCGTCCTGGCGTGTGACACGCTGTCCAACTACGGGATACCTGTCGTCGGATCTGACAGGTGCAAAGGGCTTCTGACAGGCACCGCCGTCTATTCCCTGACCGACCCGACGTCCAAGACGGTATCGTCATTCTATTACGACTACCAAGGCCGCCTGATCCAGAGCCACCGCAAGGAGGCGCTTGGCGGAGACGGACATATTCATCAGTCCCTTACTTTCACGGGCAAGCCGTCTATGACAAGGGAAACGGTCGCGCTTCCGGATGGCCGCATTGATTCGCTGGTCACAGTGAGGTCTTATGACGGACAGGAGAGACTGGTCTCGGAGACGACATCGCTGAACGGCAGGTCGCAGTCCGTGTCCTATGGGTATGATGAGATAGGCCGGATGACAGGGCGGATATATGGCACAGAGGCTAATCCGTCAACATTGACTGAGACCCTGTCCTATAATATTCGTGACCAGTTGACCGGATTGAATTCCAGTGTGTTCAGCATGACTCTCCGGTATCAGGAGCCTACACTTGGATCCGTCCCGAAGTATAATGGGGGCATTTCCGAGTGGGAATGGAATCACGGTGCGGGAGCTGAGACAAACGCCTGGTCGTTGTCCTACGATGGATCCGGCCGTCTGACGGACGCGCGGAGATTTGCCGGTGGCGCGCAAACCAATTCATTCAGTGAGCGGTCCATCACTTATGACAGGAACAGTAATGCCTTGACCTTGACCAGATACGGGGAGAACGCGGCAACCCCGGAGGAGATATTGGCGTATTCGTACGACGGCAACTTGTTGAGTGGCATCTCCAACACCGGCGCGTCCGGTGGCGGAGGCTCCTTTACCCACGACACTAACGGCAACCTGACCCGTGACGGCCTCTCTACGCTCGACATCGATTACAATGACCGGAACCTAACAAGCCGCATTTCATCCGGCGGGGCCACTTTGGCGGAGTATGAATATCTTGCTGATGGCACGAAGTTGCGTGCTGTGGACGGCAGTGGCAACGGCTATCAGTACAGAGGTTCCTTGATATACACCCAGACCGCTGGTCAATCGGGCACTCCGGTTATAACCCTTGACTGCGCCTTGACCTCCGCCGGCAGGATCGTACGAGAGAACACCGATGATGGTTCGTCCACCTATAAGGTTCAGCACTATCTCCGCGATCACCTTGGCAGTGTCCGTTCCGTCATCGATGGCGACACTGGTACGGTCATAGAGACCAATGACTACTACCCGTTCGGCAAGCGTATTCCGGTCACAAATTCGGTCGCTGAGCCCGTCGAAGCGACCACTCAATCCGCAACCTCTCCGGATCGCTGGCTCTTCTCCAGCAAGGAGTCCCAGTCCTTCCTGAACGCCAGCATCCCTCTCCTTGACTTTGGTGCCAGGATGTACAACCCTGTCATCGCCCGCTGGACAGCCGCCGACCCGCTGTCCGAGAAGTATTACGGCATCAGCCCGTATGTCTATTGCCTCGGAAATCCAATTGTAAATATAGATGTTAAAGGCGATTCTGTCAGGGTGTACATTGAAACTGTAGGGTTAGGACATACTTGGATAAGTGCAGGTGAGGGCGATGAAATGGTGGTATATACTTATGGAAGATATGACCATACATATAAAGGAAATGCATTATCAGATGGTCCTGGTGTACTTGTTCGTTTATCGGGAGATAAGGCCAAAGAATTCAATGACTACAAGCAATCAGAAGGAAAGATGTCTATTTTTACTTTGACGGATGTAAAGGATAATGACATAATGAATATTGCAAATGAGTTGTTTGATAGTTCCGGGCAACTTCCTAGTGAAAGGAGCAAACGATATGCGAATGATATAGATGCGCATATCATTGACGAATATAGTCTGCTTAATAACAATTGTACGACATTTGTATCGGATTTGATTAAAATGAGTGGTTCGAAAGTACTCAACTACCAGCGCGTGATATATGCAAGTCCAATTGGGAGTCCGATAACCATACCATCTACACATAGGTTTGTTAACCCGCGTTCAATGAAATCGTATCTAAGTAACAAATTGAGGAAATAGCTATGAGAAAATGGATTAAAATCATATGGCTAGTAATATCAGTAATAGCGTTTATATTGGTGATATTAATGATAATAAATACTTTGGTAAGTTATAAATATGAGATATCAGAAAGAATGATTCTGGGAAATATGATGCGTGGTTTTGATTCTGTACCTATAGAGGTCGCTGCAGGGTATCTGAATGGGACACTTCTTGTTTTAAAAGGTTTTGTACTATACATAGGGATCAATATCTTATTTATTACCATCACATTATTTGTCAAAAACGATAGGAAATAATAATGAAAACCTTAACTTTAGATGATTATATACGAGTTGACTACACTGTAACATTGCGTCGGTGTCCATTGGAGTCCGCATTATGATCTGTAAACCACGGAAACCACTTCAAGTGTGCGGCATTTCCCTGGCCGACCCGATGTCCAAGACGGTATCGTCATTCTATTACGACTACCAAGGCCGCCTGATCCAGAGCCACCGCAAGGAGGCGCTTGGCGGAGACGGACATATTCATCAGTCCCTTACTTTCACGGGCAAGCCGTCTATGACAAGGGAAACGGTCGCGCTTCCGGATGGCCGCATTGATTCGCTGGTCACAGTGAGGTCTTATGACGGACAGGAGAGACTGGTCTCGGAGACGACATCGCTGAACGGCAGGTCGCAGTCCGTGTCCTATGGGTATGATGAGATAGGCCGGATGACAGGGCGGATATATGGCACAGAGGCTAATCCGTCAACATTGACTGAGACCCTGTCCTATAATATTCGTGACCAGTTGACCGGATTGAATTCCAGTGTGTTCAGCATGACTCTCCGGTATCAGGAGCCTACACTTGGATCCGTCCCGAAGTATAATGGGGGCATTTCCGAGTGGGAATGGAATCACGGTGCGGGAGCTGAGACAAACGCCTGGTCGTTGTCCTACGATGGATCCGGCCGTCTGACGGACGCGCGGAGATTTGCCGGTGGCGCGCAAACCAATTCATTCAGTGAGCGGTCCATCACTTATGACAGGAACAGTAATGCCTTGACCTTGACCAGATACGGGGAGAACGCGGCAACCCCGGAGGAGATATTGGCGTATTCGTACGACGGCAACTTGTTGAGTGGCATCTCCAACACCGGCGCGTCCGGTGGCGGAGGCTCCTTTACCCACGACACTAACGGCAACCTGACCCGTGACGGCCTCTCTACGCTCGACATCGATTACAATGACCGGAACCTAACAAGCCGCATTTCATCCGGCGGGGCCACTTTGGCGGAGTATGAATATCTTGCTGATGGCACGAAGTTGCGTGCTGTGGACGGCAGTGGCAACGGCTATCAGTACAGAGGTTCCTTGATATACACCCAGACCGCTGGTCAATCAGACTCTCCGGTTATAACCCTTGACTGCGCCGTGACCTCCGCCGGCAGGATAGTACGTGAGACCTCCGCCGCCGGCACGGTCTCCTATAGGCCGCTCATCCACCTCTGTGACCACCTCGGCAGTGTCCGCTCCGTCATCGACGGCGACACCGGTACTGTCGTCGAGGCCAGCGACTACTACCCGTTCGGCAAGCGGATCACACCTCCACCGGCCGCAGAGCCTGTCGAAGCGACCTCTCAATCCGCAACCTCTCCGAATCGCTGGCACTTCTCCGGCAAGGAGTCCCAGTCCTTCCTATATGCAAACATACCGTTACTCGACTTCGGTGCCAGGATGTACAACCCGACTATTGCTCGCTGGACAACCTCCGACCCTATGTCCGAGAAGTATTACGGCATCAGCCCGTATGTCTACTGCCTCGGGAATCCAATAAGTATCATTGACCCTAATGGAATGGATATATGGACTATGGACGAAAAGGGAAATGTGGTATGGGTAAAGGAAAGTGATGACCACCGGCTTTATTATATGAATAATGATGGCCTATTGTCTGATGACTATGTCTCGGTCTCTGACCGGAGCATCCTTGACGATCTGACCAAAACAGAGGCCAAGGTGGATGGAGGGGCGAAGGTAAGCAGCCATACCTCAAAGACCGGAATCAATGACATATTCAAGGTGTTCAAATTCGCATCGGACAAAACAAAAGTCGAGTGGGCTGTTCACCGCAACGGTGACACCTACACCATCGGAACAAAGCATGATTCATATAGTGCGTCTTCGTGGGAGGATTATACAAATGGTAAGCCTAATGCTACGGTTCATTCACATCCTGGCATAGACATCGGTAATGAAATCAGTTCTATGGGATATGGCACAAACTACTATAATACTGATCAAAGAAATGTAATTGATGATGTGGAACAGAATGGGCGAATAACCAGAAAAAGTTATGTCTATTTTCCTAACTCAAGTAGACTATATTATGTTGGGTATTATAACGCCTCCTTTATTAGACCCATCAGAAGTTACAAAAGTTTTTATTTTGGAACGTTAAATAATAAATAATGAAACTCTACTCAGTATTCGTAGTTATGGCTATGATCGGTTGCCTTCAGATGTGCGGCAACCCAGCTCGTCATTCAGAGGTAAATAGAATTATCGACATAAGAGATAGCTGTTCGAAATTAGAAAGAATCTTCAAATCCGACAGACTTCAAGACTCTTTGGAAAGTTTTTTTGAATTGGTTGATACCAGTGATTTCTTTATCCTTGCATTGCCGGGTAAAAAATATCACAGAGTTCAGGATTCAATTCATTCCAGAGATGTTATAACTGTTTCATTTATTGTCAACAATAAGGATACAATCATAAGTTTTGCCGGTCGACATGGTGTAGCCCCACCTATGAGCATAGGAATGGGGAAGATATTTTTTAATGATAGAGAAGATATTGGTGCCAAATATGTCAACAAGACCTTGGTCGCAGTAAACAGTCACGGACACATTCCGCTTGATCGATTCTTGGACAGCCAGTTTATAGATAGTTTGGATTATAAATTATATATTGACCGATATTGCAGTTACATGGATGTGGCTGGGGGTATAATACCTTACCTGAGAATTTATGTTATAAATGGGGACAGTTTGCGGGTGGAATTTACAAACGACAAGAATATCGAGTGTTTGGACACTGTAATAAACTCGCTCATAGCCCAATGATAATATTGCAGAGTTCCGCATTCATTGTAGAAATCCCAAAAGACACAGAGACAACAATTGCTTCGATGGTTGACAAGTCTAGTAGAATCACAGTCACAGTTACCTCTCCGAATCGCTGGCTCTTCTCCGGCAAGGAGTCCCAGTCCTTCCTATATGCAAACATACCGTTACTCGACTTCGGTGCCAGGATGTACAACCCGACTATTGCTCGCTGGACAACCTCCGACCCTATGTCCGAGAAGTATTACGGCATCAGCCCGTATGTCTACTGCCTCGGGAATCCAATAAGTATCATTGACCCTAATGGAATGGATATATGGACTATGGACGAAAAGGGAAATGTGGTATGGGTAAAGGAAAGTGATGACCACCGGCTTTATTATATGAATAATGATGGCCTATTGTCTGATGACTATGTCTCGGTCTCTGACCGGAGCATCCTTGACGATCTGACCAAAACAGAGGCCAAGGTGGATGGAGGGGCGAAGGTAAGCAGCCATACCTCAAAGACCGGAATCAATGACATATTCAAGGTGTTCAAATTCGCATCGGACAAAACAAAAGTCGAGTGGGCTGTTCATCGTAACGGTGACACATACACAATTGGAACAGGACATAATTCATATAGTGCGTCTTCGTGGAAGGATAACTTGCTGATAATTAGGGATATTTTTTAATCATTGCTAAATAGATTATTATACAAATTTGTAACGTCGTGTGACCAACGGACTGATTGAAAGCCAATCTGTACTGTGTCACACGCCGCATAGCTATGTTAAACTTTAATGAGGGAAAGCAATGAAGCTCAGGAGATTCTTGTCCGGTTCGCCTAATCACGTTTACCAACGATCCTTGAACGGTTCGGTAATATTCTAAAGCCTTGAGGATTGTCTGGTTTATTTCACTGTCTTTTGCACCTGTGCAGTCAAGTATGGTGTAAGCGTTCTTGGTCTGTGCGTGATACAGTAGCCGATGAGTGGCAAGCACGTAAGTTCTTAGGATTGGAGTTACCTTCAAAAAAGCGTGATGTCTAATGTGTTTTGTATTAATTCGTTGCGAAACGGTACCCTCCAGATTCTCCCATCTGATCATCTTCTCTGTTCCATTGTGGTCACTGAGCTTGTCGAAGTGACCAGACGTGTGCCGACTCCGTGACAGGTGTGAGCACTGTCCTATTCTTTGTTTTGCGTAGTGTATATTGTTCTAAAGGATTGAATGTTTATTCTAATGGATTTTATCTATCTTGGATCAGGAAAAACCTAATTGATTGAAAACATTGAATATTAAACCTTTTACTGTTGTGGTTTTGATAAATTCTAAATAGATTGTTGGATATTGTTTAATAATTATAAATTACTACATTTGCGGCGAGATTGCCGGTGGCACTTCAGCTGGAATGCTGATGTATGTTATTGTGCTTGGTAAGTTAGTGGTTTGTTAGAACACTTATAATTTTATTTGGTTCTTAATTTATGGCGGTAGGATTTATTAATAGCGCAATCGTTGCTCTTTCCAACCGTTTTGATAACTGGGGGGGGTAACATCTTGAATTATAATAAATTACATTGTGCTTCCAACGGCATGGCCATTTGGTTGTGTGTCCTCGTCGGCTGTTTTCTGTCGATTCTGACAGTGGCGGCGGAAGCGCTTCCGTCAGACTCAGGCTTTACCTCAATGAGGACTGTCGTCTTATCGAAGTCGTCCTCGGTTCAGGAGGACAGGCACGATACGACTTCATTCTCTGTCTATTACAGGTCAGCTGTATCCAAGATCGAACGTGGATTCCGGAACAACTCCGCCACTTTGAAAGCAGCCACCGAAGGACTCAGGTCCATCGTGTACAACGGTAATCTACGAATATACAAGGTTTACATAATCGGTGCCGCCTCACCTGAAGGCCGGTCGGAACTCAACGCGCGTCTGGCCCGTGACAGGGCTGAAGGAGTGAAAGCATTCCTGAAGAGCATCGAGCCACGTCTCACGGATGCCGACTTCGTTGTCATCTCAAGAGGTGAGGACTGGGAGGGTGCCACCAAGATCGCCGCGTCCTACGACACCGAGACTGGATCGTCCACGGTCTCGGACATATTCAAGGATTCTCAAAATTCCGAGGCCAAGAAGCTGATGATGAAGCGTCTGCAAGGTGGAAACGTCTGGCGCAGGCTGATCTCGGACTACTATCCGTCCCTGCGACGCACGGATATTCATGTGCTTTACAGCACTGTCCGTCCGATCGGGCCGGTTGAGTGTGAATTGCCGGAAGTGACCCTTGAGGTGCCGTATTCAGTGAACATCGCCCCTCCGACGGTGTTGCCGGAGGTTGAGTTCCCTGAGCCGGAGCCGCCGAAGGAGAGATTCTACACCGTCGCCGTCAAGACCAACCTCCTCTATGATGCCGTGACCGCACTCAACGCCGAGGTCGAGTTCCCTGTCGGGAAGAACTTCTCGGTGATGGTCGAGGATGTGTTTCCGTGGTGGAACTGGGGGCCGAACGGCAAGAAATGTTGCTTCCAGATCTGGTCAATGGGTATCGAGCCGCGCTGGTGGTTCGCGCGCGATGACAGGAGGGACTATCTTACAGGGCATTTCGCCGGCGTTTACGGCATGTCCGGGAAATACGACCTCCAGTGGGACACGAAGCTCTGCTACCAAGGAGAGTTCTGGTCTGCTGGATTGACCTATGGCTACGCCTTGCCGGTCAGCAGGTGGATGAACATGGAGTTCTCGGTCTCCGCCGGCTTCCTTCGCACGGACTACCGCCACTACCAGCCGGATCCGGGCTACGAGCACCTGTTCCGGGACAAGTACAACGTAGGAACCGTCTCCTGGTTCGGCCCGACGAAACTCAAGGTTTCATTGGTGATACCGATCGGGAAGGATTCACACAAAGTAAACAAAAACTAATCAGAAACAAGTAAAAAGAACAAATCATCAACATGATGTCTGACACCAATATAAAGTATAGTTCCGCTGTATTCTTCTGCCGTGGACTGTCCGTTCTCCTGCTGCTTTTTGCAATAGTCGCAGGCGGATGCCGGAGACGTCCCCTTGAGGATCCTGACAACCTTACCGCAGTCAGGGTCAGGGTGAATGTGGCCGGAATCCACAATGTCACGTCAGACATCTACAATGACAAGATCCCGGTCCAGAAGATAGAGCCGAGTGTCATGCACGTGCTGTTCTTTGGAGAGAACGAGGATGTTATTGCCGCAGAGGACTTTATCACAGATGTGAGCTTTGACGAGAACGGAAACCGCATTGTGAGCGGAGAAGTCATGCTTGCACCGGGCAGTTACAGGATGCTCATCTATGATTTCGGCACTGAAGAGACTTTGATAAGGAACTACTACAGTTGGGACAAGGCAGAGGCATACACAGATCCTGCACCGTCAGCCGTTCTGAACAAGTACTCTACCAAAGGGAAAGACGCTCCGAACATTCTCATGCAGCCAGAGCATCTTGTGGTGGCCAGGAACGTGTGTGAGACTGTGCCCTATCACAACGGAATCTACACGATCTATGCGGATGCCTCATCGGTAGTTGAGAGCTGGTATATTCAAGTCAAGGTGGATGGGCTTGAATATGTCACTTCGGCGCAGGCTGTTCTCTCAGGCATGGTCCGCGCAAACCTTATTGCCACCGACACTAGGATGAACGATCCGGAAGCTTCCGTATGGTTCAATCTCCAGAAAAGTGATGACAAAGGCAAGAATGTGATCTGTGCGGTGTTCAACACATTCGGACGCATCCCGGAGTCGGACAACAACTTCGAGGTGACTTTCGACCTTGCGGTCAAGGGCGGCACGAGTGTCCGCAAGACCTTTGACATTTCGAACCTGTTTCTCACAGAGAATGCTGTCAAGCACCATTGGCTTCTTTTGGAGGATACTATCAAGGTCGAGCCACCGAAGGACTTAGGTGGTGCCTTTGAACCTAAGGTCGATGACTGGGAAGATGAACAGAAAAATATAGTGATTTAGTACTTACCATAGCTCATGATGATAGGAGCGTAATTATTTATTAATTTATTGAAAAAGATTTATTTAGTTTAACTTTTAATTTGTGTTTTATCATGAAAAAAGAAATGTTTGTATTGGCAGTTCTCGCGACTCTCGCGGCCTGCTCAAAGACAGAGGTGACGCCGGTCGCCTCAAACGTGAACAGCGAGATCACGTTCAATGTCGCTCCTCGCACCAAGGCTCTTAGCCAGACTCAGACTGATTTTGATCACAATAATGTCTTTGTCTCCTATGCCTATTATCTTGGACATGGCAAGACTTGGGCTGCCAACAACTCCGAGGCTCAGATGTACATCGAAGGTTCTACAATTTCATACAATGGCAACTTGTGGAAGAATGAGACAACATCTTACTATTGGCCGAAGGATGGTGGTTCTTTGACATTCTTCGCGTATTCGTACAACAAGAAAGATATGACGGTAGGTGATAATTCCGGTTTTTATTGTGTATGGGCACTAGGCGAAGACGGACAGTATCAGGGTGGAATCAATGGCCATTTTGATGTGGCCACGAACAAGAATGTTGATTTTCTTGTTGCTGACATCGCTGCTGATAAGACAGAAAATGAGAATAACTATGCTCACACCGGAGTTCCGACTCTTTTCCGTCACAAGCTTTCTATGGTCAATGTCGCCGCTAATCTTGCTGAGGATTATGCTAACAAGAAGTTCATCTTGAACTCTGTGAAATTCACTAATCTTTATCATTATGCAACCTATAGCCAGATTCCAGAGAAGATGACCCCGGGTGGAAACGATTTTTTGCCTGATCAGGTTTATGCGGAGAATGTTGGCTTCGAGGTTAAGAGTGGAGAGTTGATTGCAGTCCCGGCTGAGATCAAAGGAGGAGCTGGAGTTGAGGATGGTCAGTACATCTACATTCCTCAGGAATTTAATGATAACAGCTATATTGTAATTACATATACTGTGGAAACCGTTGTTGGTAACAATGTCGTTAAGGAAGAGTGCACAAAGACAGTTAAGGTAAAGGATGTCTTCCCTAAGTGGGAGATGGGACACAGGTACACTTTTAACCTTACCTTCTCTCTGAACGAGATTCACTGGGATCCGGCTGTTGAGAACTGGATCGATGACGAGGCTGGTAAAATTACCATCGACAGATAATAAGAATCGCGGGCATTCCCGCGCCATAAGCCTGCCGGGAGGTGATACTCCCGACAGGTTCTAATTGATAATAACATAGATGAAAGGAACAGGCTTCAGTAATTCCCCGACTGTGCAAACCCTGTGCAAACCACAGGCACGCAAGAATGGCTCCGGTAATGCTGGAAGGCCATAGTGTGTGGCTGACCCCCATATCCCGAGGGAGGGTCAGCCACAGTGATAGCGGATTGAATACCGCTGGTGGCGTTATATCGTGTCCGTGGTTTGTAAATGATTGGCATTCTTTGCGGATAATGCCCTTAGAAGCTGTTTTGAATTGTTTGAGGAACATGAAAATAATAAGTTGCTTCTGATTAAGAGAAGATTTTCGAGGATGGATCTATTTTCGAAGAAGGAGTGTGCCGGTGGCACATGACTGATGAGAGATATCGACCGAAAAGATTCCTTAAGAAGATGCAGCTTATTTATTTTGAAGGTTACTGAAATGTTCTTTGAGGTGAAAATCTTCAGACAAACAAATCAGAACAGCTTCTTATCCATGAATGGGGCGATGTTGCGAGCGGAGGAGTTCCCTGCGTCTGGCGTCCAGCGCGGGAAGTTCCGATTCCGGCATGGCGAACCTGACGAATCTGGACCAGAGGTAATCCACGGCCTGGTCGGACGGGTGGATCATGTCGGCGGCATAGAAACGGTAGTCCCGCAGCTCGTCAAGCACGATCTCGTAGGCTGGAAAATATTCACAACGCTCCGGGAACTTCGCCAGAACCTCGTCCAAAGCAAGCAGAAGGGTGCTTTTGCTGATCTGGTTGCCATGCGCCCCGTCCTTGAAGTGGCGGATGGGAGAGACGGTGAACATGAATTCCTTCTCCGGATGCCGCGCGATCATATTCATGAGCAATGTCGCTGTCTCGCGGACTGAGAGGCGTCTGCGGGTGAACTCCTTCGCCTCGATCTTGAGGCAGTTCGAGACGGTCTCGCCTGAGCGGGTATATTCATAAATCCATGCCGTGCCGAGGGTTATGATGACTTTGGAGGCTGCTTTCCACCGGAGCGAGGCTTCCTTCAAAGATGCATTGGCGACTTGCAGGAACTCGTCCTCGGTGCGGCGGGCGAAGGATGTGTGGTGGCTGAACGAGCAGACGAGGCCGGCACCGGCGCCCATCTGGACGCACTCATCTTTGGAGAACGGGATTCCGGATGTCAGGCGGGCGACGGAATTGCAGACCGAGACTGGGTTGTAGATGGTTCCGAACGGGTTGACGCAGACATCGAAGCCCAGATCCACCATTTTCCCGCCGATGTTGTCAGCGAAGCAGCTTCCGAGGACGAATATCCTGTCTTTCAGCGAGATGCTGACAGCACCGCGGCCGGTTTCCACCGGGGTCTGTAATTTGAGTCCTTCCATACGGGTGCGAAATTACAAAATAATCAGTAATTTTGCATAAACTGCCTCGGAGGCGGGATTTTTCCTTCCGGGCTTATGAATATGAGAAAGAGCGTAATTGTAATAACACTTCTTCTGGCGTCGGCCTTCGCCGGTAGTGCCCAACAAAAGGCTACCTTTACCTACGGTGCTGATTTCCAGTATTATTTTGACAACCGGGAATATGATGGCGCTGGCAACAAGTTCGAGACATCCGGCACGGTTCACGCCGCCAGGCTGACTCCCACGGTCGGTGTCAAGGTGGCGGGCGGCCGGTTCACCCATCAGCTTACGCTCGGAATCGATGTGATGAAGAATATGGGTGAGGCCCCCGTGTCCGAAAGCGACAAGGATCTTCAGAACATAGGACTTTTCCGGGAGATGACATTCTGGTACGGCCTTGAAAGCCGGCGCAGAAGCGGAAAATTCAATCTCTTGGCGGGAATATTCCCGCGCGGGAACTCCGTTTTCGGCTCGGGTTATCAGGGCTGGGCGGAGGATCCTGTGAAGGCCGATCAGGTTCCGTCCCTGTTCATCTCCGATGTCAACCAGTTTTATGACAACAACATAGAAGGATTACTCCTGAAGTACGAGACCCGGAAAGGCTATTGCGAGGCCGGTTTGGACTGGATGGGAATGATCGGGCACGGCCGGCGTGAGCGCTTCCAGATATTCACATACGGCAATTACGCCCTTGCCGGTGATTTCCTGCGCGCCGGGTGGACGGCGACTATGTACCACTTCGCCAACACGCTTGAATATCGGGGCGTGGTGGATAATATTCTTGTCTCGCCTTTCGTGTCGCTGACCGCCGGGAGACGCGACTTCCGTTGGAACTCCAAGCTCAGCTATATTCAAGGAATACATCAGGACAGGATCAACGAGACGGGGCTTGAGCCTGCGTTCGGCGGGCTGCTGACGCTGAACCTCGCGTACAAGAAACTGGGCGTTCAGAATGATTCCTACTATGGCACGGGCCAGATGCCTTACTACTTCACCATTGACGGAGGAGGGAATATGCTCAGACAGGATTTGTACGCCGGAAGTCCGTTCTACCGCGTCTGTGACTATGGCGGGAACTGGAAGCATTCCGGGTTTTATGACCGTGCCGAGATCTACTGGCAGCCGTATATCGCTGATTTCGTGCGTCTGAGGCTTTCCGCCGTGTTCCATTTCACAGGTGATGGATTCCAGGGCAGCCAGCAGAAGCTGAGCGTCCTGTTCGATCTCGGGCGTGCCTTGAACTCCAGGAAAACGGCTAAGGCTTCGGGAGGCTCACGCAGGCAAAGGAATTTTGAAATATATTTATAAGGTATGAAAGTAATATTCAAGTCTATCATTGTCGCCGCTTCCGCCGGATTTCTGTTGGCCGGATGCGGTTCGGGTCCCAAGGACGGGGAATATGTCATCCAGATTCTTACCACGAATGACGTGCACGGAACCTATTTCGATTCCACATATGTCGGGAACGGGGTGAAGAAGTCCCTTTTAGCCGTCAAGCCGATAGTGGACAGCGTCCGTGCGGCGGCCGGTGCGGACAAAGTTGTCTTCATCGATGCGGGGGACTGCCTTCAGGGAGACAACGCCGCGTACTATTTCAACTATGTGGACACACTCTCTCCTCATGTCTATCCACGCCTTGCCGCCTACATGGGCTACGATGCCGTCACGGTGGGCAACCATGACATCGAGACCGGTCACAAGGTCTATGACCGCATCGCCCGGGACCTTGAGTCGCACGGGATTCCGTTTCTGGCTGGAAACGCTATCCGCACTGACAACGGGGAACCGTATTTTCCTTTGTACAAGATCTACAAGAAGGGCGGACTGAAGGTCGCCGTACTGGGTTTCACAAACGCCAACATGAAGAACTGGCTGTCGGAGAAACTCTGGAGCGGAATGACGTTCGAGAGCCTTGTTCCTCTGGCTCAGGAGGATGTGGACAAGGTGAGGGCCAAGGAGAAGCCTGATGTGGTGATCGTGTCCGTGCATTCGGGAACAGGACCCGGAGACGGCTCGATGCTGGAAGGACAGGGAATGGATCTGTACAAGAGTCTGCGTGGAGTGGATTTCGTGGTCTGCTCGCACGACCACAGGCCGTTCGTGACCTGCTGTGACAGCATCGGGCTCATAAATTCCGGAAGCCATTGCCGCTTTGTGGGACACGGAACGGTGAATGTCACCGTTAAGGACGGCAAGGTCGTTTCCAAGACCCATTCCACGGAACTCATTCCGGTTGATCCCCACAGGATTGACACTCAGATGGAAAGGGACTTTTACGAGGACTATCAGGCCGTGCAGGTCTTCACCACCCAGGAGGTCGGTGAGTTGAAGGTTGATATGCGTACCCGTGACGCGTACAAGGGAATGTGTGATTATGTGAACCTTGTCCACACGCTTTGTCTCGGCTGCGCTCCGGCACAGATCTCGATCGCGGCTCCATTGACCTATGACGGATTCGTCAAGGGTGGGACTTTGATTTACAAGGACTTGTTTACAATTTATCCGTTTGAAAACCAGCTCTATGTGATCACGATGACCGGAAAGGAGATCAAGGACTATCTGGAGGCCTCCTACAACCGTTGGATCGTCACTGCCACGAAACCGACCGACCACGTGCTGAACATAGTCCAAAAGGACGACCCGCGCACGGGCCAGAAGGGTTGGTCGTTCATCGAGCGTGCCTACAACTTCGACTCCGCCGCCGGAATCGACTACACCGTTGATGTCACAAAGCCTTTCGGCTCAAGGATCGTGATCACCTCTATGGCCGATGGAAAGCCGTTCAGTATGGACGAGACCTACAACGTAGCGATGACTTCCTACCGCGCCAGCGGTGGCGGCGGACTCCTCGCCGAGGTCGGAATCGACACGGACAAGATCGCCGAAAGGACCGTTGAATATTACCCGGAGATCCGCGAGATTCTCTATGAATATCTCAAAAAGAACCGTGTGATCGACCCGGCCGTCATCGGTGACCCTGCCAAGATCTGTCTCTTATACACATCTCCGAGCCCACGAGACCG
>ENA-OZHZ01000480-OZHZ01000480.1-human-gut-metagenome-genome-assembly--contig:-NODE-480-length-18963-cov-5.089856_pt1 | contig 18963 bp, 19 predicted proteins | sample MGYA00244053_ERZ653699 | MGnify/ENA primary metagenome ERZ653699 (study PRJEB26926, sample SAMN06165200) | human gut metagenome | biome: ENVO:00009003; feature: ENVO:2100002; material: ENVO:00002003...
TACACCTATTAAGTCGTCGGCAGCGTCAGATGTGTATAAGAGACAGGTAGGGAATCCTTAGAAATTATTTGTGGTACAGGCGCTTGGACTCATACTTCGGCTCGCAGCTGACGTGAATGCCGAGGCGCTTGTAAAGCTTGATGTCCTCCTCCGAGATGATGACGGAGAAGTGCGCGTCGCAGCCGCGCAGGCTGCCGAGCTGATCACGGGCCATGTCTGCCAGCGGGTTCGTCAGCCCTGAGATCGCCAACGCGATGAGTACCTCGTCGGAGTGCAGACGCGGGTTGTGATGGCCGAGCGACTGGATCTTGAGCGCGGAGATCGGTTCGATGACCTGATTGGAGATGAGGTCAAGGTCGCTGCGAATACCGGCCATGGCCTTGAGCGCGTTCAATAGCAGCGCTGCCGAAGCGCCGAGCAGGGAAGAGGTCTTGCCCGTGATGACGCGGCCGTCGGGCAGCATCATCGCGCCTGCGGGCGCATCGGTCTCCTCGGCCTTCTGGTTGGCTGCGGCGATGGCGGGGCAGAGCTCGGGCGTCACGTCTGCCTGCTGCATCACAAGCTCGAGCTTTCTGAGCTGGCAGGCGTCTGCCACGCCGCGCGCCACGTCGACCTGCGCGGCATAGTAGCGGCGCAGGATCTCCATGCGCGAAGCCTGACGGCAGACTTCGTCGTTGATGATGCAGTTGCCCGCCATGTTGACGCCCATGTCCGTGGGGGACTGGTAGGGGCACTTGCCGGAGATGCGCTCGAAGATCGCGCGCAGAACGGGGAAGATCTCCACGTCGCGGTTGTAGTTGACGGTCGTTTCGCCGTAAGCCTCGAGGTGGAAGGGGTCGATCATATTCACGTCGTCAAGGTCGGCGGTCGCCGCCTCGTAGGCGAGGTTCACGGGGTGCTTGAGCGGCAGGTTCCAGATGGGGAAGGTCTCAAACTTTGCGTAGCCCGCGCTCACACCGTGCTTGTGCTCATGGTAGAGCTGGGACAGGCAGGTGGCCATCTTGCCGCTGCCGGGGCCGGGGGCAGTGATGACGATGAGCGAATGCGTCGTTTCAATATATTCGTTGCGGCCGAAGCCCTCGTCGCTGACGATGTGGGCAACGTCGGAGGGGTAGCCGGCGATGGGGTAGTGGCGGTAGTTGCGCACGCCCAGCGTGTTGAGCCGCTTGATGAAGGCGTCCGCCGCGCTCTGGCCGGCGTACTGCGTGATGCACACGCCGCCGACATACAGCCCCAGCGAACGGAACGCATCGATCAGGCGCAGGCAGTCGTCATCGTAGGTGATGCCGAGGTCGCCGCGCACCTTGTTTTTCTCAATGTCGTTCGCGTTGACCGCGATGACGATCTCCGCATCGTCGCGCAGCTGCTGGAGCATGCGGATCTTGCTGTCGGGCTGGAAGCCGGGCAGCACGCGCGCAGCGTGAAAATCGTCAAACAGCTTGCCGCCGAATTCAAGGTACAGCTTGCCGCCGAACTGGCCGATGCGCTCGCGGATGTGCGCGGACTGCATGGCAAGGTATTTATCGTTGTCAAAACCGATCGTTCCCATCGTAAAAAGCACCTCATTCTCTCAACACATAATAAAGACATTATATAGAAAACAGGGGGAAATGACAAGAAAGGCGCACGCAGAAAAATGACTGAAAAAGGCGGGACAATTTCTGCTATTTTCCCCTCTTTACATTCCTGCCCGCTTAGCGTATGCTGTAAATAGTATCCCTCTGCGAAAAAGAAAAACCGGATTCTTGTAAAAAAGTGTTGACAAAACATAGCTGGTGTAGTAGTATATCACTGTTCGGTTCGCGCGGTTAGCTCAGCTGGTAGAGCACATGCTTGACGTGCATGGGGTCACAGGTTCGAGTCCTGTACCGCGCACCACGAAAAAGCCTTGAAACTTAGTAGTTTCAAGGCTTTTTTGCCGCCTTGAAGCATCTTTTACCCTTTATCGTACCCTTTATAAATTGAGAACATTTGTAATGAAGCCTTCCATGCGCTGCGCGCTGACCGAGCGCATATCGTCTGTGAAATGACCGTAAACATCCAGCGTGAAGGCGGCAGTTGCGTGTCCTAAATTGCTCTGCACGGTTTTGATGTCATCACCGGCACGGATGCAGTTGACGGCGTAGGTATGGCGAAGGTCATGTATCCTTGCGTCGGGAAGGCCAATGCGTTTCACGATACGCTTGAAGCTGTCGAAGATTGCGCGATAGGAGACATAGCGTCCAAACTCATTGGTGAACACCAAGCCGCTGTCCTCCCACGCCGGACCTGCCATCAGACGATGTTTGGCCTGCTGCACTTTCTGTGCTTGCAGCAGCTTCATCACATACGGCGCGGGTGTGATGGTGCGGCTCTTGTTGTTTTTCGGTGGGGAGAAGTAATAGGTCCCGCCCTTTCGCTGACTTCTGCGAAGCTGCTTATTGACGAGAATCGTACCCTTTTCAAAATCCACGCAATCCCACATCAATCCGAGCAGCTCACCTTCGCGCAAGCCGGTGAAGAGATCGACGGTGAGCGGAATTTCATACTTGCTGCCTTTCAAGAGATTCAAAAGCTGAGCGGTCTGTTGGTCGGTCAGCGGATGGATCTCTTTTTTGACGATTTTGGACAGAACACACGCGGTCGTCGGATTGTAGCGGATGTAGTTGAGAAGGACGGCTTGTTGGAGCGCTTTGTGCAGCACACCGTGGATGTTCTTGATGGTTTTAGCACTCAGTGCGGGCTGCCCATCATGTTCCTGTGAGAGTGAGTTATAAAGACGCTGGACCGTATGAGCCTTTAGCGTTTCAAGCGGAATATTGCCGAGCGCAGGCCGCAGATAAAGCTTAGCCTGCCGTTCGTAGAGATACGCTGTGGAATCCTTGACGCCGATCTGATAGTCTTTCAGCCAAATATCAAGCCATTCATTCACAGTCATTTTGCAAGGCTCCTGGTATGTTCCATTGTCGATCTCCGCGGTGATCGCGGTGAGCTTCTGCCGCACCTCCTTCTGCGTTTTGCCGTAGACGGATTTTTGAATCTGCTTTCCCGTTCCGGGATCAATGCCGAGGGTATAGCGTGCCTCCCAGCGTCCATCAGGACGCTGACGGATCGTGCCGCCGCCCTTGGATCCTTTTGTCTTTCGTGTTGCCAATGTTTCCTCCTTTTCTTCTGAAATCATAAAACGGCCAGTCAGTCCGTTGTTTTATCGCTGCTTGTCGCTGTCGAGCCACGCCACGAAGTCCTCAAAGGACAGCTTGCCTGCTATGCAGGCGTCGCGCTTTTCCCGCGCCGTCTTCGACCATGCGGTGAACTCCGCCTTGCTCATCGTTCCATACCGCACACGGGCGTTGTGTGCCTTGTAGGAGCGCGTAAACTCCCTTGTGGCGGGGTTCTTCATCTGCCTGCTCTGATATTGCACGACGGCTCCCATTTGGCGGCAGGTCTTTTCCGAGCCTTCCATCAACCGTGTGCAGTAGTCCTGCGTGATGTTGCCGGTCACAACAAAGTATCTGCCGCAGTTTTTGCACTTGTGGATCGGGAGCGGCAGGCGGAGACAATAGGCTTTCAGGTAGTTGTAGAGGTCTCGCACGGTGTTGGGATAGAGCACCTCGCGCAGTGCTGTCCTGATGCCACGCTCGCGCAGCAGCTCCACGCTGTAATGGTAGGCGCTGTCATACGCCGGACCGTCCAGCATGACCTCCTCGGTGGCAAGCTCGCCGTACCTCATATCGTCGAAGCGGAGCAACGCATCGTAGTGCGCCTCGCGGTATCTCTCTGCCGTGGAGTAGTCCGGCTGATAGCGGTCGTCCAGGCATCGTTCGATCAGCGCCTTTGCATCGCTGACGATGGCTTCAAAATCGTTGGCAAATGAAAGGACAAGCGCTGCGTCAGCATCCTGACCGTGCGCGTATGCCGATTCCAGCTCGCTCAGCTCCTTTGCGAGCAGCCCAAAGAACGGATGCACTTTGCAAAGCGGCAGTGACAGCTCCAGCAGCTTCCTCCATGCGGACTCGTTCTTCTCCGTTTGTACCAGCTTATTGATCTCGGACAATACGCAGTAGGCATCATAGAAGTCCGTATCATAAAGGTCGATGAGACATTGACCGAGGTCCTGCGTTTGATCGAGATAGGTCATGCGGCTTCCCAGCGTCTTGTCATATAGTGCAAAGCATTCTTTTCGTTCCAGGGTGATGTAATACCGGAATTCCATTTTCGAGGAGGTCACACATGAACAACAACTACGAAAATCTGCCTGCGGTGCTGAATGCCAATCAGCCCGCGGAGGCGCTGGGTATCTCCCGCGCAGGAGCATACCAGCTCCTCAACACGGGGACCTTTCCCACGCTGCGCATCGGCAAGCGGCTGCTTGTGCCGAAGGACAAGCTCATCGACTGTATCGAGCAGAATACGGGAGGTGGGAATGGCAACTGAAAAAGAAACGACTGCCCCGATTTCATCTGTTGCACCAGATGGGGAGCAGCCGTCCGCGCTTGCACGCACAGACAGTATAACAGACATTGAGGAAACGCACAAGCGGTTTGGAAAGATCCAGATCATGACCATGCCGGAGCTGATGGAAACACGCTTTCGCGTCCGCCCGGCGGTCATCGACGGACTGCTGCCGGCGGGGACTTACCTCCTCGCCGGCGCACCGAAAATCGGCAAGTCCTTTCTCGTATTGCAGATGGCCTATCAGGTGAGCATGGGAGCGCCCTTCCTTGGCTTTTCTTCCCGGCAAGGTACGGTTTTGTATCTTGCCTTAGAGGATACCTGTGAGCGATTGCAGAAGCGTCTAGCGCAGATGACAGAGCAGGGCAGCGAGCACCTGATCCTCTCCGTCTTTTCCGAAACACTGGACGAAGGCCTGACGGAACGGCTGAGCGACTTTTGGAGCGAGCACGCGGACACGGTACTTATCATTATTGACACGTTACAGCGGGTGCGGAGCCGGACGCCGGATAACGGAAGCTACGCCGCCGACTACGATACGCTGGCAAGCTTGAAAGAGTTTTCCGACACCTACGGCGTCACCGTGCTGGTCGTTCATCACACGCGCAAGGAGGGGGCGGAGGACGTGTTCAACACCATCTCCGGCACCAATGGCTTGATGGGCGCGGCAGACGGCGCGCTGCTCCTACATAAAGATAAGCGCACAGCCTCGGACGCTGTTTTGGAGGTGGTCGGGCGTGACCAGCCGCAGCTCCGACTGCATCTCCGGTTTGCTGCTGCGCATCTATGCTGGGAGATGCTCGAGGCGGAAACAGAACGTTACAGAGAACCTCCATGCCCGCTGCTCGAAGTTCTTTCCCGGCTGGTAAACGAAGAAAACCCGTCGTGGAACGGCACGGCGACGGAGCTTGCGCAATGTCTTTCCAAGATGGACAGCAGCCAAAGCTTCACACCCAACTGGATCGTGCGGACGCTGAATGCGCAGCAGGATACACTGCTACGGAAATACGACATTCGCTATGTTGCCCACCGCACGAGAGAGGGCAAGAGCCTTTCGCTGCGGTGGGACGGTGTACGGTAATGTACGGTATGTACGGTAAAAATGGGAGTGGGGGTATCCCCTCAAAATACCGTACATTATCGGACATACCGTACACCGATAAGGTCATTTTCCGTGCCGTGAGGCGGCGGGAAATGACCGCTTGAGGGAGTCCAGAGGGAACGGCTGGCACACGGACTTTGGTACAAAGTCTAGTGTGTTATACCCATCACGACGGGGGACGGGAAAACTGCGCGGGGACGCCGCTCCCCGCGCAGCTTTGACCGGGCCGAAAAAGAAGAACGGCAGATGACGGTATCGTCATCTGTCGGGCGCACTTTTTCAGAAAGTCGTGATGGGGATTCTACGCTCCCTCGTCCCCAAAACGATAACAGGAGGAACAACGATGGCTTACGCTATTTTACGATTTGCCAAGCATAAGGGCGGCGCGTCCAAGGCGCTGAGCGCCCACCACGAGCGGACAAAGGAGTTTTACGCCAGTAATCCGGACATTGACAAAAGCCGCACCGTGCAGAACTATTATTTAATCGCGCCGCGTTGGAGTTACGAGCAGGAGATCCGGCACCGCCTCCGAATGGCGGGGTGCCGCGTGCGAAAAGACAGCGTAAAATTTGTGGACACGCTGGTGACGGTCAGCCCCGAATTTGCGAAGGCGCATGAGTCGGAAATGCCGGAATACTTCAACCGTGCATTTGACTTCTTGAAAGAGCGCGTGGGCGAGGAAAACATCATTTCTGCCGTGGTACACATGGATGAAAAGACGCCGCACCTGCACCTGTGCTTCGTGCCGCTGACGAAGGACAAGCGGCTGTCCGCAAAAGAAATTCTCGGCAACAAGAAAAGTATGATCCGCTGGCAGGACGACTTTTACGCCTACATGGCGGAACGGTGGCCGGAGCTGGAGCGCGGCACACCTGCCGTGGAAACGAAGCGCAGGCACCTGACGCCGCAATGGTACAAGAAAGTCACGGCGATGGATGCCAAACTGGAAAGGCTGGAAACTGCGTTGAATGACATCAATATGTTCAACGCAGGCAAGAAGCGCGAGGAGGCCGTTGCGCTGCTGGCGCAGCTGCTGCCGGATGTGGAATCGTTTCAGATAGAAACCCAACGGATGCAGAAAATAGTGGCACTTTCGATATCCCAGCAACGTCGCTGTACCGAGGAAAACGAAGCACTGAAAAGCGAACTAGCCTTCGAACGACGCAAGAGTTTTGAGCAACGAGCAAAGCTCGATGCATTAGAAAAGCGCTACAAACGAGCAGAAATGCTATTAAACAGCGTGCCGAAAGAGATAAGGGTACTTTTTGAGCGAGAGGGCAAAGAAGTTTAAATTAAAATTGATCAAAACCATTTACGGTAATTAAGAGCAAGGAGCTATGGGTAGTATGGATGATAGGAGCGTTTCATTAAATTACTATTTATCAAAGGAGTACAGAGATCCGCCTAAAGCGTTCTGGAAATACTATGATCTTTATCGGCGGAAGCAAATTACGTTAGATGAGTATGCAGTCATGACAGGATTGGCCCCCTCCGCGATCTGCCGTTATCTAGCTGCTATTACGGAGAAAAAGCCAAAAAACATTGAAAGATATCGCTAAATATGCTATGTTATATTTGTATAATTATATGGAGGGATGGAAATGCGGATTTCTGATTATATAGACGCTGATCTTTTAGATAGATTTGAGTTCTACAACTACAACCACGCTATTGAAATCATTACTCAAGCCTTTCCCAAGGAGTGGAGTGATGTCGTCGAGTGCCTAAGAAAGCTCGATATTACCACGGATGACCTGCGTGAAGCCGGCGGAAATGAGACTAAGATTCCCAAAAAATTTGATGATGTTCTCTATCCCTGCGGCTGGAGAGAAATCCGAATTTCTGGTGACTTACACATCAAGTTTTATCCAAGGCAGGCTGACCAAAGGGGCCGTTTTTCCAGCGTTCCCTTTGAGGAGCGAGTAACTGAAAATTATATTGACGGTCATAATATTGATTTTTTGAAAGGACGAATCGCATTTGACCTTGAATGGAACAGCAAAGATCAAACTTTTGATAGGGATCTGCTTGCAATGCGGACATACTACGATTGTGATATTGTAAGTGCTGGTATAATTGTTACCCGCTCACAGGAACTGAATGATGTGTTCAAAACCGTGTATGACTTTGACAAGAATTCGCATTCTTGGAAGCCTATTATGCGTAAATACGGTGCAAGTACTACTTGGATGGGAAAACTACTGTATCGCTTAGAATCCCGTCGCAATGGCGGCTGCCCTGTTCTGGCTATTGGCATTAAGAAAAATTGTGTCTCAGATTGGGAGGAGGGTTACATGGATGAGCACGCTACAGGAAACATCTGAGAATCTTCTTTCCTTTTGTGGTGATAAACGCTATTCGACGATTTATGCTGATCCACCTTGGCGCTTTCAAAACCGCACTGGAAAAGTAGCGCCGGAAAACAAAAAGCTAACTCGGTATGAAACGATGTCACTGGAAGATATAATGGCACTGCCTGTTGAACAGGTCGCTGCCGCAAAAAGTCATCTGTACCTCTGGGTTCCCAACGCACTTCTACCAGATGGCTTAGCCGTTATGAAAGCTTGGGGATTTGAGTATAAGGGAAATATCATTTGGGAAAAGGTTCGCAAAGATGGTGGGCCAGACGGACGCGGTGTAGGGTTCTATTTTCGCAATGTAACTGAAATCCTTCTTTTCGGTGTCAAAGGTGATAACTTTAGAACACTGGCTCCGGCCCGCTCACAGGTTAACCTTATTCGGACGCAAAAGCGTGAACACTCTCGGAAACCCGACGAGATTATCCCAATTATTGAGAGTTGTTCTCCAGGCCCTTTTCTTGAATTATTTGCCCGTGGTAATCGTGAAGGCTGGGATATGTGGGGCAACCAAGCTACCGCAGATTACGAACCCACCTGGAGTACTTATAGCAACCATACTGTAAGTGAAGAAAGGAAGAACGTTTAAATGGCTGCAAATCTTACGATGGTGCGTATCGCTACAAAATTAGATGATTTATTTAATGAAAAGATAGATATTTCTGACGTTAAAACGTCAGACGATGATAGATCTACATTTTATTCGAGAGCGATAGCTGCGCTGTCAATTATGATCCAATGCGGCATTGATGAGACTCTTTCTGGAAGTTGTGTTACAGATGGCTATCACGATATGGGGATCGATGCGGTATATAATGATAGTACACAGAAAAAGCTTGTTCTTGTGCAAAGCAAGTGGAGAAGAGACGGGACTGGCGGAATATCGCAGGAGGAGGCAGGCTCTTTTGCACAAGGAGTCAAGAGGATTATAAACTCTGAATTTGAGGGGTGTAATGCGAAAATATCTGCAAAGCAAACAGACATTATTGCTGCCCTAAAAGATATGGATTACCAAATTGAAGTGATATTTTGCCATACGGGGAACCAGTGTATAACTGATTATTCAAAAAGGCCTATAACTGATCTTTTGAAGCAAGTTAATGAAGAAGATGTGGCTGAAATTTTAGTGTTTAAGGAGATTAAATTACAGGATATCTACGATTTTTTAGCAAGTAGCCAAGCGCTTGATGATATCACAATTGATGATGTAATATTGAGCAATTGGGGAACAATTGATGAACCGTTTAAAGCCTACTATGGATCAATCCCTGCTTCTGCGGTAGGCGAGTGGTATCAGCGTTACGGGAATAGGCTCTTTGCTAAGAATATTCGCTACTACAAAGGAAGCACTGATGTTAATCAAGGTATCAAAGAGGTATTACGAACAGAACCAGAGAAGTTTTTCTATTATAACAACGGAGTTAAACTCTTATGCCGTAAAATCACAAGAAAAGCGGCACATAGTACTGATAGAATTACGGGGTTGTTTGCGCTTGAAGGAGTATCATTGGTAAACGGAGCTCAAACAACGGGCTCGATAGGAGCGGTATACGCCGATATGCCTGACGTAGTGGCAAGGGCTAAAGTATTCATTCAGATGATCGATCTTGCTGATACTGAAGAAGAGCAGGCAACCCAAATCACCAGATTTACAAATACCCAAAACAGAATTGACGGCAAGGATTTTGCGGCACTCGATCCAGAGCAAGAGCGAATAAAAAATGAACTGAGTTTTTCGGGTATCCAGTATCTTTATAAAACAGGAGCAACTATAGAGGATCCGCTTCATCAGATTACATTGGATGAGGCAATTATTGCCCAAGCTTGTAGCATAGATGAGTTGTCGATTGTTGCATTGGCAAAAAGAAATGTTGGTGCACTTACTGAAAATATCAACAAGACTCCCTATAAACTCTTATTTAACGGAGGAACAAATAGCTTCTCTCTTACCAACAATGTATGGATTGCTCGAGTTGTGGATTCATTCCTTGCACAGAACGAGTCTTCAGCGACGGGAAGGAAACGACTGGTGCTAGTCCATGGTAACAGATTTTTGTTACATATGATACTCTCCGAAATGAAGCAGTATGCTAATTATTTAACAGCATTTTTTGATGCTAAAAGTCTGCCAGAGTTGGTCAACCCGCTGTGTCAAAAGTATTGGGAACTGACTTTTAGTGCGATGGAAGAGAAGTATCCTGATGCGTATCCAGCACACATCTTCAAAAACATAGGGCGCCTTAGAGAGATAAAGGAACAAATATGTTTACGCGATAGTAAATCTCAAGAGGAGTAATTTTGTTTATTTATAGTACCACGGCGACTATTCTCTGCTTTGGAATAGTCGCCGTGGCGTAGCTTTTAACTATTGATTAAATCCCTTATTATTCTTTCTTCCGCTGCGCTGCGGATGTTATTCATGGCACCGATCCATGTCATCTGATCTTCAGCTTTCATCTGCTCGGTGATCCCCTGCGCCTGTGCCATCTGCTTCACCAGCAGCTCCAGCATCTCTCGTGCCTGCCGATCTGTCTCGTTTAGGTGCCGTGTCAGCTCGCCGGAGGTCAATAGATTGATGTATAAGACCTTCCGATGTTCCTTGAGGTACTTGAGCCGCAGACGGCCATAGCGTCCGAAGGACGCTTCTTCTTTTCTCGGTAAGGTAAGATTTGGCAGGTAAAAGCCCTCGTGGTTTGTGTAAGTGATTTCCATTGCGTGATACTCCTTTCGCACATTTTGGGATCGACCCTTATTCTGACCCTTTAGCGGGCCATCTTCTATAAAACAACTGGACTGACTGATACCATGTTTTATAGTTTCAGAACTGAATATCACATAATTTGATGTAATTTGTTGCTGAAAATCTTATTTTCCGAATTCGAGTCCTGTACCGCGCACCAGAGAAAAGCCTTGAAGCTTCAATGACTTCAAGGTTTTTTTATTGCCCTGAAACGGATTTTAGCCTTATTGTCCCTCAGACACCCGAAACACTCTTAATAAACTGTTCCATACGGACAGCACTGTCCTGCTTCATCTGCTTCGTAACGTGTCCGTAAACATCCAATGTAAACGCCGCAGTGGCGTGACCGAGGCTTTCTTGCACGGTCTTAATGTCGTCACCGCTCTTGATAGAGGCAACGGCGAAAGTGCGCCGAAGCCCGTGGAAGGTCAAACATCGGTCCGAGCCCTCGTCGCTGACCTCGTTGCGGTAGCGGTAGCTGAACAGCTCCAAGGCGTTGATGGCGCGGTCGGTGGGAACATCGTCCGGCACCAGCAGCTTGTGACCGCGCTCAGTTCGGGCCAGCAGCTTACGGAGCATCATCAGAATACGCTCATCCTCAATGGGAACGATACGCACCTTGCCGCCCTTGCCCTTTACAGTGAGGGCGTTTTCTTGCAATGCCAGTTCCGCTGCCGCTGTGTCTATGCGGAAGCACTCGTGGATACGAAATCCTGCATAGCGCCCAAGGTAGAGGGCAAGAATGAAGTCATCACGGTTTTCGGCCATCGCCTTGCCGAGCAGACGGTTGAACTCCGGCCCACTCCAAGTGCGGTCAAGCTGCCCGAACAGGCGGCGCTCCAGCTCGACGCCTAACTCGCTGTTTGTTGGCAGAGTGTACTTCGGGCGGGACATTTTATCGTGGAAAAACCGAATGGCGGCAAGGTCGGTTTTCACGGTACTGGCAGACTTGCCAGTATCCTGTAAATACAGCACATAGCTTACCAAATGCTTGCCACTGATGTTCTCCAGCTTTTGCAGATGGTACTCTGCAGCAAGGTAAGCGCAGAATCGTTTCATCGCTTCATAGTAGCGCTTCTTGATGCGAAAGCTGCCTTGACGGTTGTGCCGCGCCAGCTTGTCAAGCTGTGCAACAAGGGTGAGGAATATCCCTTTGCTTTGAATAGTAGCCATAGATGTAGATCTCCTTAAAAGTCGGTATCGTGTTCAGATGGGCGCACTTCACCCGTTGGCAAAAAATTCCGTTTCCGCTTCCTTTCCACGGAATGGAGGCCCTTGAACGGTGAAAAAGCCTTGCGGCGTCTACCGTTTTGCGATGCGGCCAAGAACCTGTCTCTTTTACTTTTGCCTCGGTCAGTACGATACCGCATGGGGCGTGCGCCCTGCCATCTGCGATGGTGGCGGTGAACACCAGACCGCTGAACTCGGCTGCAGCTGCTGACAAATCGGAAGCAGCTGCCAGTGTTCTTTGACCCGCACCGGCTGCGGATCGGGAGTGTGCTGTTCCTGCACCGCCGGTTCGGACACGCTGCCCGGGCGCAGGGGAGAGACCTTTGCCGCGGTCTCGGGGGAGCTTCTCCTGTATCTCAAACCGCCCCGATCTGAGAGGAATCCATGCTGTTTTCTGCCTATCCTTCCATCCTTTCTGCCGCCTCGCGGCCTCCGGCCGGCAAAGCCGGTGGCTGCTCCGACGAGCGAGGCTCCATACAAAAACGCAAAAAGAGACGCGGCAGACTGGATGTCTGTTTCGCCTCTTGACATTTCGGCAGGGCGCGAAGAAACGCCCTGTCACTTTATTCATTCTTCACCTGTTAATTTGAGTGTTCTTCTAAATATTCTACGTTCTTTTCGGAACGATAGGGCGCACTACACCCTATGTTTTCGCGTTCCGCCCTAACTTACTCCGCCCTAACTTACTTCGCCCTAAAATATGATATTAGTGTATCAGACTTGCGCGGGGCTGTATAGTTGGAGTTTTTCCGTAGTCTACAGAATACGAAAAGAGACGAACTGGCATAAAGCTGCCTTTCGTCTCTTTCCAATATGCTGAGCAGCTGCAAAGCCATTCGGCAAAATCCATACAAACGTAGAGCAAATCTGCTCCTCAAAAGGGCATAGTAATCTCCTATAAGTGTTACACAACGTACAAACCTAACAAACGTGCACAGGCGGATCTCTCCGCACATAGGCCAGACAGCCCACGCCTCCGAGGAGGAAAGTGTGCATAGAATCAATTACAATTTTTATACACCACAAGATACGGCATATGTCAAGCAATAAGTTTTCAAAATGTGGTGTTTCATTGGGCTGAGGCGGATTTTCATAATGCACATCGGTTCCAATATTGGCTTTATAGCTAAAATGCCATGTATTGCTTTTTTTGGCTGAGTGTGCCACAATAAATGTGGAGTTCACTAAAAATTTAGGAGAGATTTACAGGTCATGCGGAGAATTCTATGCACCAAAGTCTGCCAACCGCAGCTTTGCAGCTCGCCTCTGGGCTGCAAATAAGGACTCTGCACCTGAAAATTTTACAAGATACATACAGACACATTGCAAAAGCTGTGCTATACTGTACGGAAAATTGAGAGTACCATCGTTTCAAGGAGGTGTGTGATGTGACGGAGACTGTGTTTCGCTTAAAGCGGCATTTGACTTCTTTTCAAATTATGATCCTCGGCTTTGCGGGCGTGATTCTATTGGGGGCGCTGGTGCTGATGCTGCCTATCGCCACAGTACAGCGGGTCTGGACGCCGTTTCATGAGGCACTGTTCACCTCCACTTCCGCTGTCTGCGTGACGGGGCTGGTGGTGCAGGATACCGGCAGTTACTGGTCCGCCTTCGGTCAAACAGTCATATTGCTGCTGATCCAGATTGGCGGGCTGGGGGTGATCACCGGTGCGGTGACCTTCCTGATGCTCGCCGGACGGAACATTACGCTCAAGGAGCGCAGCGCCATGCAGGACGCCATCTCCGCCCCTGCGGTGGGCGGCATCGTGCGCCTGACGAGATTTATCCTCAAGGGGACCTTTCTGGTCGAGCTGCTGGGCGCGCTGGCGCTGCTGCCGGTGTTTTGCCGGGACTATGGACTGCGGGGCGTATGGATGTCCGTTTTTCATTCCGTTTCCGCATTCTGCAATGCGGGCTTCGATATTCTGGGGCGGACGGATTCCTTCTACCCCTCGCTGACGGCGTATGCCGCCGACCCGCTGGTCAACATTGTGATCATGCTGCTGATCATCGTGGGCGGCATCGGCTTTCTAACGTGGGACGATGTCTGTACGCACGGTCTGCACCTGCGGCGTTACCGGATGCAGAGCAAGGTCATTCTGAGCGCGACGGCGCTGCTGATCGTGCTCCCGGCAGTCCTCTTTTTTCTGACGGATTTTGCGGACCTCCCCGTGGGAGAGCGGATATTGGCCTCCCTTTTTCAGTCGGTCACGCCGCGGACGGCCGGCTATAACACAGTGGATCTGACGGAGATGACGGATGCCTCTCAGGCGGTCACCATTCTGCTGATGCTCACCGGCGGGGCCCCCGGCTCCACGGCGGGCGGCATGAAGGTCACAACGCTGGCCGTCCTGATCGCCAACGCCGTTGCCGCCTTCCGCAGGCGAGAGGATCCGCAGCTCTTCCACCGCAGATTGGAACACTCCGCCGTCCGCAACGCCGCCGCCATTCTGCTGCTGTATCTGGGGCTGACCTTTGCGGGGGCGGCGGTCATCAGCACAGCGGAGGAGCTTCCCCTCGGTGCCTGTCTCTATGAAACAGCGTCCGCCGCCGGTACGGTGGGCCTGACGCTGGGGCTGACGCCGCAGCTGGGAGTCCTGTCGCAGAGCATTCTCATCCTGCTGATGTATTTCGGGCGCGTCGGCGGATTGACCTTGATCTACGCCGCATTCTCCGGGCATGATCTGACTTACGCCCGCTATCCGCAGGAGAAAATTACCGTAGGCTGAAAGGAGCACACGATGAAAACGGTATTATTGATCGGACTGGGCCGCTTCGGGCGGCATCTTGCCATGCAGCTCAACGAGTTGGGCCATCAGGTGATGGCAGTAGACAGGGACGAGGAGCGCGTCAACGAGTGTATGTCCTTTGTCACCAACGCGCAGATCGGCGACAGCACCCGTGTGGACTTTCTGCGCTCGCTGGGCGTGAGCAACTACGATGTCTGCTATGTCACCATCAGCGGGAATTTTCAGAATTCGCTGGAGACAACATCGCTGCTCAAGGAACTGGGGGCAAAGTATGTAGTGTCCCGCGCCGAGCGGGATGTGCAGGCGAAATTCCTGCTGCGCAACGGTGCGGACGCGGTTACCTACCCGGAAAAGCAGCTGGCGAAGTGGGCGGCCATCCGCTATACCGCCAACCATATTTTCAGCTATATTGAGCTGGACGAGCAGCACGCCATTATCGAGGTTGCCGTGCCGGAGGATTGGCAGGGCCGCAGCATCGGCGAGCTGGAAATCCGCAGGCGCTATGGCGTCAATATCCTCGGCGTAAAGCGGAACGGCAAAACCGATGTGAACATCTCACCGGAAACCATGCTGGACGCTGATATGACGCTGCTGGTGCTGGGGGAAAACCAAGAACTTAAGAAGCACTTCCGGCTGTAAAGCAACATAGAGTCTTGCACGTATAAGGGCTTGATGCGCCGGAGGGGCATCTCAACAAAAGCGCGCAGATTCTGCGGCAGGGAATGCCGTATTGCGCAAAAATAGAGAAAAATGAGGGAGAATAGTCCCAATGTCATGATGCCGGGGTCAAAACAAGCCTTTTATGTATGACCAATAGCAAAGAGCTGGAAAAATAGCGCTGAAGTGAGCACCCAGAGGAAATGGCCTTTTGAGGCTGTCTCTCTGGGTGCTTATTTTTCATAGAGTAGATTTTAGTCATTTTATTCTTTTGCTATCCAAATATTGGATTTTGAGCATAATTAACCAAGCCCTTTCGAAAACCAAAGAGCTTCCTGAAATTGAGAGCCGCTATTTTGCATCCGAAGAAGAATTTCCCTCGTTGCTTGCCTCGCGGCAACTTATCAAGGCGGTAATTCTTACGGATGTTTGCCGGTACCGTTTCTACGCCATTCCTAAGCTTTGCATAATTGCTGAATTCTTCACTTTGCATATACCTTTGGCTCTTTGCCCTGTTTGAAGCATTCTTTGAAGTAATGAATGTTGCATTCCATCCATAATCTGCTCCATATTATCATTCAGCTGATGATAGAAAATTCTGTTATAGTCGTTTGAATCTGTATAGTGCTTCAAATCATCAGGAATCTTATTCGGATAGTTCTTATCAAAATATATCGCCAATTTAGAAATACAGGTGTATATCAGCTCCACGCGACTAAGAAAACGGATATTGCTCTCTATCATCATGGAGTCCATTCTTTTTATTCGTCCACTGAGATTCATCAGCTTTGCTATTTTACTACTAAGATCTTTTACACAGTCGTGGTACAGATCAATACCATGTGTTGTTTCATAATTGTAACAGCGGCTTCTAAATCTGCTCAATGTTTTATCCGAAATTGGTTGTTCTTCAAAACTTGTAGTATGAAGTGCGTACTGAAGATGAAGATCCAGCATAAGATTTTCAACAATCTCATCATCCGAATAATCGAACAATTCTTTAATGATTAAAGCACCAATTATCACATTCACGGGCGCATTCGGGCGGGAAGCTTTACTGCTGTATAAAACAGAAAATCTTTCTTCATCAATATTGGGAAAAATCTCATCCGCAAATATTTTCGCCCATGAATTATCAAGTGCCTTTTTTTCGCGAGCAGTAAGTGAAAATACACTGTCATTAAAAGATATTTGCTGGCTGCTGTTTACTTTAAATGACATAAACCTTACCACCCTTCAAATCTATAACCATTATAACACAATAGATTTGGGGGTGGTAAGGTTGGCTGCGAATTATTCCATTTTCAGAAATTTCCTATACTTTTGACCCCGGCATCATGTCATTAAGTTAAGCAAATCCGCACACACGAAAAAATGCCTACCTCGAAAAATCGAGGTGGGTATTTTTTGCGCTTTCGTTATGTGGTTTGATTGTGCTTACTTCGCGGGCAGGACGATGACTTGACCCTCGTAGACTGTATAGAGGGTTTCACCGCTGGCGGCAGCAGGAGCGTTGATGCGGGCAACCTTACCCAGCGTTTCGGGCAGAACAAGCGTTGCGCCCTCCGTCAGCTTTGCACCCTTGTTGACCTCGTAAAGCTGTTTCCACACGCCGTAGGTGCCGTAGTTGTTCAGCCTTTCATTTCTTTCAAACTGGAAGTTATTCTTTCCTTTTTATACGCCCCTCCTTTCTAAGCAGCAACCATATCCCCATCGCCAGAACGACTATGGCGGGCAAGTCCATTAACTCGAAATCTCCCAAAGGTCCACCCATAACTTTGAGTCTCACATAGACCGCCAGCAGAATGACCAGCCCTGCCGTACCCAGCCTGCGCGGGAGTTTCCCACCGTAGGTCAGCCAGCCCAAAGCACACCCCGCCGCTGGGGCAATGCACCAGCATAGGAGGATACCGCCCCCCAAAGTGTCCCAGCCGCTGCCCACAAATCCGAAGAAGTAGGCCGCTCCGACCAGGGCCACAAGGAACAGGGTACAGAGGGGGAGCCAGCGGGTCCATCGGACATTTTCCAGCCGGCATAACCACAACTGCAGGAAGAAAACAGGGACGGCAGAAACGGAAAGCCGCAAGACAGATCGCAGTTCGCTCAGTTCCAGAGATGCGTCCCAGAAAAACAGGAGGACATACAGCATCAAAGAGGTGAAACAGCCCACCAACAGGCCAATATGGTTTTGGTTCTTCATAAGAGGAGCCTCCTTCTGTTCTACAAATCACAGATTTGCCGGTTTCTTTCACCGCTGCCAAATCCATCATATCATGCGTTTCCATACAGATGACTTTTGATACATGGGCGGGACTTGTTGAGATTTTCTTTGAATAATTTTGCTTTCACGGTTCGCGGCGGTTTCTGTTGACTTTTCTATCTTTGCGCGGACTTGTTGTGTTGTCGGTCAGCTTTTCTTCTGATATGCCCCTATGCGTCGCTCGAATCTTTATATTCTTATTCACAAAATTATACCATAGAACTTATGAACAATGCTATCTCAGCATTGTAGAATATAAGTGAAGTCCAAATGACTTCTCTGTCTACACTTCCTCCTTTCTGCTTGTGCTTTTGGCACAAGCTCGATTTCTTTTCTTGTACTGGCGGCGTATTGTCTTTGCCGCAGAAAACGCTAAACTTTAATCAGAAAGAGGAAAAAGAAAGAAGATGGCGTTATGAGTACAAAGTTCATGCGCATCCTGAATGTTGCGGCTGGTGTGCTGCTGATTGCCGCAGGCATTTACTGCTTGTGCAATCAGGACGTGGCGGTGCTTTCGGCGGGACTCCTGTTGGGCGTGTTCCTGCTGCTGGCAGGCATCGCGGAGATCGTGGTGTTTGCCGCGGCGAGCAGCGTGATGCTCGGCTCCGGCTGGCTGTTGCTCGACGGTGTTCTGACGGTGATTATGTCGCTGTTCCTGCTTTTCAACCAGTGGTTCACGATGCTGTCGCTGCCGTTCCTGTTCACGCTGTGGCTGCTGTTTTCCGGCGTGTCGCAGTGCGTCAGCTCGTTTGATCTGCGTGCCCTCGGTGTCCGCGCGTGGGGATGGATCCTTGCAGTCGGCATTCTTTTGACGCTTGCCGGTTTCATTTGCCTGATGGATCCGTGGGTCAGCGTGGCGGCCATGGGCATGACGGTCGGCATCGTATTTGTGCTGGAGGGCGTCAGTTCCATTGTCTGCGCCTGCATTTCCAGAACAAAGGACATTTGATCGGCAGGCACTGCTGCGGCGCGGCTGATACCACGCCGCCGCGCTTCCCGCATCATTCTAATTTGTCATTTCATCTCGAATGGAGGAATTGTTATGGTACCCAGCATCTATGGTGAAAATATGTTCGACGACTTCTTTGGCAACGGTTTCTTCGGCGGTCACGATGCGCTGTTCGGCAAGCACGCAAGAAACCTCATGAAGACCGATATCCGCGAGACGGACGACGCCAAGGCTTACCGCTTTGCGGTGGAGCTGCCCGGCTTTGAAAAGGACGAGATCCACGTGGACGTGCAGGACGGGTATTTGACCGTCAGCGCGGAGAAGGGCCTCGACAAGGACGAAGAGGACAAGAAGGGGCGCGTGCTGCGTCAGGAGCGTTACTCCGGTGCCTGTTTCCGCAGCTTCTACGTCGGCGACGTGAAGCCCGAGGACGTGAAGGCCAAGTACGAGTCCGGCGTGCTGACCGTGCTTATCCCGAAGGAGGAGC
>ENA-OZHZ01000482-OZHZ01000482.1-human-gut-metagenome-genome-assembly--contig:-NODE-482-length-18905-cov-6.282281_pt1 | contig 18905 bp, 13 predicted proteins | sample MGYA00244053_ERZ653699 | MGnify/ENA primary metagenome ERZ653699 (study PRJEB26926, sample SAMN06165200) | human gut metagenome | biome: ENVO:00009003; feature: ENVO:2100002; material: ENVO:00002003...
CGTCGGCAGCGTCAGATGTGTATAAGAGACAGGTCATCTACGGCACATATCGTTTATGTGCAAAAATCAAATTATGGAATTCGTAAACTTACGTTGAAGGAATTTCCCGTGGCGCTTGACTTCCTTGAATTATATAAGAGTGAATTCAGACCAAAAAGTTTTTGGCCGGAATATAATATTTCTAAATTGTGTGAAGAGGGATTGAATTCTGGTATTTGGACTGCTTATGGTTGCTTTGATGGTGATAGATTAATTGGATATATCGATTATAAAATCACTTGGATTTCAGGAATAGAAATTGGTACAGAGTTAGTAGATCCGCAATATCGGGAACAGTCTATAGCAACTGCGTTGATAAATCTTATCCGCTTGCAATATTCTTTTTTGCCAACATTTTCCGGCACTTATGAAGAAAACGAAAATATGATAAAAACTTTTAAAGTAGCCGGATATAATGTCGATGTCAGCAAGGGACGTAATGGGTTAATAAAAGAACGCATAGATATAACACACCCGAACGAGGATGAATTTACAACAAATTCCATATATTTTATTGCAGAACCATTTTTGGATGGATATGCAAAATAAAAGTAAACTGCGTAGCAATTGAATAATTGGGAAATCCCACTTATTTCCCGAAATGAGTCATTATGAATATGTCTTCTGTTTCATTAACAGAAACGTATGAAATGGCTCATTTTTTATTTACGCGAGTAGCAAGAAAAATGCGTTTCGCATAGTTGATTTGGAAGTTTTGAAAGAGTACTTTTTCGTTGACAAAAAGTTATCATATATGATAACATTGAGATAGTTGTTGAGGTGAGAAATGGAGAAGAATAAGAGCAGGGAGCAGTCGACGCGTTCGGATGTGGTGCGTCAGTTGAAGGCGGTGCGCAAGGAACAGCATATTACCCAGGAAGTGCTTGCAGAGCGGGCAGGCACGAAGAAATCCAATATTTCCAGATTGGAGAGCGGAAGATATAATCCAAGTCTGGATTTTCTGGTGAAGGTAGCAGGCTGTCTGGGGAAGACCGTAGAGATTCAGATTATGGACAAATAGAAGGAGACAGGGTATTATTATGAAGAAGAACAAACCGAAGACCATGGGGAAAAATATTGACCGGGATGTGGAATTATGCAGAACTACCAATGCCAGAGTCAGCAGTCAGATGATGCGGACACTGGTAAGCCATGAGATTCCATTTACACAGAACTGGGTGAGAGTTCCATTTTATAAGAGAGTTACTTATAATGGGGCGAAGGAAGTCTGCGTTATCAGCACACATTATAACCAGTATCAGCGGGCGAGAAGGGTATTAGACCATATGGAAGTGGTATATCGGGAACGCATGATTTTGCATGCGGTATAAGACAGGAGGAAAAAGAGATGGAGAGCTTAACAAAGCAGTTTCCGGATAAGGAGACCTTTGACAAATTCTTTGTAGAGAATTTCAAGACCATGACTTACGAAGATGTAAAAGAAGGCTTAGAGGAATTAGTCAAGGCAGAAGGATTAAATATATTTCAGGATGATTATGTGAAAAATGTACGGAAAGAGGATTTTAAAGAGCATCTTTCCAAGGGCGCACGATTTGAATTTGAAAATGCCATGACAGAAGCATTTTACGATAAGAATCCGGAAGTATATGAGGCGGCATTTGGACTTTACGAAGAAGTTCCAAAGCAGGCAATGGCAATTACTGAGACTTTTCACCGCACGTATCAGGAGATATATGAAGAGAGTTTAAATTGTATGTTTGATGCAGTGATAGCTCCGTTGTTATAAGAAAAAATTTTTCGGATATTTGAATGTATAATCCACTTTTTTAGAATAGCAGATTCTGACTGTGATTCTAAGAAAGTGGATTTTTTCGTTGTCAGGCATTCATAAGAAAATACTGGTGGCAGGTTTTGCAGGTGTAATTTGGAAAGCGTACTTCCTGACTTTAGAAAAATTTAATTTCAAAAAGTGAAAAGATTGTGCTACCATTATAATAAGCATGTAACAGGTGATTGTGAAGAAGATAGATTTTGTCATCAGAACTATCTTTCCGATGTTTGTAAGAATTGCTACATGGTTCGTCGAAGTACAGATGCCTGATAAAGGCTGTTAGGGACACTGGGAATTTCATCAGGAAACAGGCAACGCTGGTACAGGGATGTACCAGCGAGGCACAACTGAACATGGATGTGAATTTGTGCCGGTTGCCGGATGAAATTAATATGATAGCGAAATTTCCAGTGTCCCTTACAGGCATTATGTGGCATCTGTCTTCGACGGACAGCGCAGCAATTCAGCCAAAGCAACCGGAAAGACGGTTTTTATAACTTTCCGTTTGCACAATCACCTGAATAATCAGAATAAAAGGAGGAAGCTATCAAATGGCATTTGTATCCTTTCAGAATGTAAGTAAAGTATATAAAACCGGAGAAGTTACGATAGAAGCATTACATGATGTGAATTTTGAAATAGAAAAGGGAGAATTCTGCGTTATCGTAGGAGCGTCCGGAGCGGGAAAGACAACAATATTAAATATATTGGGAGGAATGGATTATCTGACCACCGGAAAAGTATATCTGGATGGAGAAGAAGTCTCAGCATATAATAAGCGGCAGCTTACCAGTTACCGGAGATATGATGTGGGATTTGTATTCCAGTTTTATAATCTGGTGCAGAATCTTACAGCATTGGAAAATGTTGAACTTGCAGCACAGATTTGCAAGGAACCGTTAGATGCAGCAACAGTTTTAGATGAGGTGGGCTTAAGTGAACGGAAAGCCAATTTCCCGGCACAGCTATCCGGTGGAGAACAGCAGAGAGTGGCAATTGCGAGAGCGCTGGCAAAGAATCCGAAGGTGCTGCTTTGTGATGAACCGACAGGCGCACTGGATTATAATACCGGAAAAGCCGTTTTAAAACTGCTGCAGAATACCTGCAGAAAACAGGGCAAAACCGTCATTGTAATTACACATAATCAGGCACTGACGGCAATGGCAGACCGTGTCATTACCGTAAAGAGCGGAACCATTCAAAAGATAGAGAAAAATGAACATATCGTGGATGTCGATGAGATTGAATGGTAGTTCATGTGGAAAAGAAAGGGTTTGAAATATGAAATCCATGATGAAGAGAAATACATTTCGTGAGATAAAGAAAAGCTTTGGAAGATATTTTGCTATCCTTGCCATTATTGCACTGGGTGTTGCATTTTTTTCCGGCCTTAAGATTACCCAGTCGGTCATGGTGCATTCTGCGGATGTCTATTTAAAGGATTTGCAATTCTATGATTATCGTCTGGTATCCACACTTGGCTTTACAGAAGAAAATGTAGAAGCACTGGCAGAAAAAGAAGATGTCCGGGCGGCAGAGGGTGCCATATCGGCAGAGGTTCTTTATAAGGATGCCGGAGAAAATGAGCGCGTTATCAAGATGCATTCCATCACAGAGAAGGTCAATAAACTGAAGCTGGTTGCCGGAGAAATGCCGCAGTCTGCTGATGAATGTGTGGTAGATTCCGTACTTTTTTCAGAAGATGCCATTGGAAGCAAGCTGGTTCTTTCGGAAAATAATACAACAGATGATTTAGATAAATTTGCATACAAAGAATATACGATTACCGGACTGGTACAGTCACCGTGCTATATCCAGTTTGAACGTGGCAATACATCCATTGGAAATGGCAGAATCAGCGGATTTGCCTATATATTAAAAGATGGATTTGCAGTAGATTATGACACAGAAATCTATATTAAATTTGATGAAGATTATGACATCTATTCCGATGAGTATGATTCCTATATGGACGCAAAGGAAGCAGACTGGGAGGCCTATACAAAGGAACAGGCAGATATCCGTTATGAAAAGATTGTAAAAGACGCACAGGACGAACTGGATGAGAAGAAGGAAGAGTTAGAGGAAAAGCGGGCAGAAGCGGAAGCGGAATTAGAATCGGCAAAGCAGCAGCTTACGGATGGAGAAACAGAGATCTCCGATGGAAAAAATCAGATTGCTTCTGCAAAGACCGAACTTTCTGCTAAAGCATCGGAGCTGCAGTCCGGGAAGGATGCATTGTCTTCTAAGGCGGCAGAATTAGAGAGCGCATCGCAGCAGATTTCCGGGCAGGAAAGTGCACTGGCAGCAAAAAAGGCAGAGTATGAGCAGGGATTGAATGCTTATTTGGCAGCAAAGCAGCAGGTGACGGATCAGAGAAACAGCCTTGAGGCCGCAAAAGCGCAGTTGATGGAAAATACTCCGGGCTATGAAGAGATGCTGGCACAGATTGAAGCCGGTTTAACGGAGGTTGCCGGTGCAGAAGCAGAATTAAATGCAAAGAATGCGGAATTAGAAGCAGCCGCAGGTCAGCTTTCTTCTGCGGAAAGCCAGCTGGCAGCCGCAAAGCAGCAGATAGAAGATGGAAAAAATGCACTGGCAGCTGCCGAGGCAGAGCTTACGGATGGGGAGAACCAGCTTGCGGCAGCAAAAGAACAGATAGAAGAAAAAGAAGATCAGCTTGAGGCTGCAGAAACAGAGCTGGCAGACGGCTTACTGCAGTATCAGGAGAAGCAGAGTGAATTTGATGAGCAGATGCAGGATGCGGATGACCAGATAGCAGATGCACAGAGTAAGATAGATGAAATCGAGAAACCGGAGACTTATGTACTGGACCGGAATACCAATGTAGGTTATGTGTGCCTGAAAAATGATTCCGGTGTAGTAAAAGGAATTGCCAATGTATTTCCGGTATTCTTCTTTCTGGTGGCAGCGTTAATCTGTATGACTACCATGAACCGGATGGTGGAAGAACAGCGGACACAGATTGGTGTGCTAAAGGCACTGGGTTTTAGTGAAGGAAAGATAATGGGAAAGTATCTTTTCTATTCCGGCTCTGCAGCCATCAGCGGAACGTTAATCGGCTATGTGCTGGGAATCCATTTCTTCCCGTTAGTCATCATAACCGCCTATGGAATTGTCTATAAAATGGGTGGGATTTATTATGTGTCTGACCTGCCACTGGCACTGGTTTCACTTACCGTTGCAGTACTTTGCTCCGTTGGGACGACCTGGCTGTCCTGCCATAAAGAGTTAAAAGAAGTGGCGGCAGATTTGATGCGGCCGAAAGCACCAAAAGCCGGAAAACGTGTATTCTTAGAGCATGTACCATTTATCTGGAAGAGACTTAAATTCTTGCAGAAGGTATCCGTAAGAAATATTGTCCGCTATAAGAAGCGTTTCTTTATGATGGTAATCGGAATCAGCGGCTGTACGGCATTGCTGGTGATGGGCTTTGGTGTAAGAGATTCTGTAGTGGCAGTGGCAGACCAGCAGTATGAAGAAATCCAGCTTTACGACATTGGAGTTACATTAAAAGATGGAAAGATGCCGGGAGAGGCTGACCTTAAATCTTTAGATTCTGTATTGGAAAAGGAAAATGCAGCAGGCATGTATGCCATGGAAAAGACCATTGACCTGGTGACAGATAAAGGAACTAAGTCGATTCATATGGTGGCAGTGGAAAATCCGGATGAAGTAGGAGACTTTATTTCGCTGCATACAAAGAAACAGGAGCCGATTGCTTATCCAAAAGAAGGAGAAGCAGTACTTTCGAAGAAAGTGGCAGAAACCTATGCAGTCAAAAAAGGCGATACGATTCTGCTGCGTGACAGTGACAACAATGAGATGCACTTAAAAGTCACCGGAATCTGTGAGAATCATATTTATAATTATGTATACATTGCACCGGAATCCTATGAAAAACAGATTGGGGATGTGGTATTTAAAAATGTGTATGTGAGACTGCCGGATGCGTCAGATATTCATGAAGTGAGTGCGGCACTGATGAAAGCAGATGGTGTGACGGCAGTAACCGTTAATTCCGATATGTTAAGCCGGATTTCACAGATGATGTCCTGTATGAATTATATTGTCATTATCATTATTATCTGTGCCGGAGCACTGGCATTTATCGTATTATATAATCTTAATAATATCAATATTACGGAACGGGTGAGAGAGATAGCTACCATTAAAGTATTAGGCTTCTATCCAAAGGAAACGGCATCTTATGTGTTTCGGGAGAATATGGTCTTAACTGCCATCGGCTGCGGACTGGGACTGATTTTAGGAAAATGGTTCCATCGTTTTGTAATGGGTGAGATACAGATTGATATGGTATCCTTTAATGTACAGATTAATGCAGTAAGTTATCTCTTTAGTGTTTTGCTGACGATGGGCTTTGCATGGATTGTAAACTGTATGATGACAGGCAAATTAGAACGTATCAACATGGCAGAATCCTTAAAATCAATAGACTAAAGCAGGCTGTTTTCTGGCGATTTCTTTCTGGCAAACCGAAGGAGCGCAAGAAAGGATAAAAAAGTAGTCAGCAGTTCGCCTGCAAGCATGCCATAGAGGTAGCAGCGGATGCCATATGTTGGAATCAGTGCATAGATAAAGAAAATGCGTAAAGTGCAGCCGCTCATATTAATGTAGAACGCACGTCCCGGTTTCCCTAGACCGTGAAGAACGGAAGTAAGGGTGGTGGACAGATAGAGGAAAGGGCAGATCCAGCTTAATATGAGTATGAAACTGCCGGCTAATGTGTTCTGGAAAACGAATTGTCCAATCCATTTCCCAGTCAGAAGAAAACCGAAGGTACAGGAAAAGCCAAGAAGCAGACAATAAAACACCGTTTTTTTAATAGTACGGCGGATTAAGTGAAAATCCTTTCTTGCATAGGCTTCTGAAATAGCAGGCATCAGCAGCACCGAGACAGAATTTACAAGGACATTGGGAAAAAGAATCATTGGCATTGCCATTCCGGTAAAAATGCCGAAGACGCTCAAGGCATCCTGATTGCTGTAGCCATATTTTTTTAAGCAGATGGGAATCAGAATGGCTTCAATACTGGAAAATAAGTGATATGCTACGTGATTGGTGGTAAGGGGCAGCGCAAAGAGGGAAAGCTCCTTAAAAATTCTTTTTATATGCCTGCTGCACTTTTGGAAATGAAGGCAGCTTACGGAAAAGAGTGAAGAGGCCAGTTCACCGCAGACAACACCCCAGACAGCAATGGATGGGGTGATGGGATAACTTTTTTCCAGGCAGATAAGATAAAGTATATAGACACTTAAGACCCGGACAACCTGCTCCATAAGCTGGCTTACGGATGGCACCAGAGTTTTCTTCTTCCCATAATAATAACCATTGATACAGGCATGGACACTGGCAGGAATCAGGCAGTAGGAAAGAATAACTAGGAGTGGAGCACAACGGGATTCATCTAAAATATGAATGGCAATAAAATCAGAATAAGAAATCAGAATAACAGTAAGTGAGAGTGCAATTCCCACAGAAAGAACCAGACCGGCATAGAGGTAACTCATGCCGGTATTTTTATGGTCGGCTGCAGCAACAAAGCGGGAGACAGCGGTCTGGATGCCTGAGGAACTGAAGGCAATACAGAGGGCAAAAACCGGAAAAATAAGCTGATAAATTCCAAGACCTTCTGCACCAATTATGCGGGAGAGGAATATTCTATAGAAGAAACCGATTACTCTGTTGGAAAGTCCGGTCACAGTAAGCAGGAGAGTACCGGCAATCAGTGGATTTGAAATGGATTTCAACGGTTTCAATTGGAGCCTCCATGAAAAAGCAGATTTGTCAAAAGTATATGATAAATCAGAGGCAGAAAGAACTATTCTCAGAGGGAAAGAAGCATGAAGAAAATGATTTATCTTGATAATGCAGCAACAACACCGACAGCACCGGAAGTAATCGAAGCAATGCTGCCCTTTTATGAGCGTCGTTATGGAAACCCATCTGCCCTGTATGATCTGGGGCAAAAAAGTCATGATGCCATAGAAGAAAGCCGGAAGATAATTGCGCAGAGCATCGGGGCGCAGCCGGAGGAAATATATTTTACAGCCGGAGGAAGTGAATCTGATAACTGGGCATTGAAATGTACCGCAGAAAGTATGGTTATGCGTGGCCGGCATATCATTACCACGAAAATAGAGCATCATGCCATTTTAAGAACCTGCGGATATCTGGAACAGAATGGTTATGAGATTACTTACCTTCCGGTAAATGACAAGGGAACGGTTTCCTTGGAGCAGGTGCGGCAGGCAATCCGGCCGGATACCATATTGATTTCTGTTATGATGGCAAATAATGAGATTGGCACCATAGAACCTATAGCAAGAATCGGTATGCTTGCCAGGAGATATGGAATCTGTTTTCATACGGATGCCGTACAGGCATATGGACATATTCCCATTGATGTCAACAGAATGAATATTGATATGATGAGTGCCAGCGCACATAAATTCAACGGACCTAAGGGAACCGGATTTTTATATGTGCGAAAGAAAAAGAGGATACCTCCTTTTATCCATGGAGGAGGCCAGGAAAGCGGTGTCCGGGCGGGAACTGAGAATGTGCCGGGAATTGTAGGCATGGGAAAAGCGGCAGCCATGGCAATGGAAAGCTTAAAAGAGCGGATGGAAATCGAGACAAGGATGCGGGATTACTTGATTTATTCAGTATTAAAGCAGGTGCCGAAGGTAAGGCTGAATGGGGAATGGAACAACCGCCTTCCGAATAATGTGGACTTTTGTTTTGATGAGTTAGAAGGTGGGAATCTTTTGGTTATGCTGGATATGGATGGAATCTGTGCATCGGCAGGTTCAGCGTGTTCTTCCGTAGAACATGAGCCATCCCATGTGTTAACAGCCATCGGTGTACCGCCGGAAATTGCAAGGGGAGCATTGCGGCTTACTTTAAATGAAAAAATTACGGCAGAGCAGATTGATTATGTGACTGCCTGCATCAAAAAGAATGTCACAATCCTAAGGGGACAGAAGGAAACCGTAAAATTCACTTGACGGATGCTGACAGTGTGGGTAAACTGTGAGTGCAGCTAAAAATTTGCCTGTAGGATAGGATTAAATATATGAAGGAAAAAGTAGTAGTTGGAATGTCCGGCGGAGTGGATTCTTCCGTTGCGGCATATCTTTTAAAGGAACAGGGCTATGATGTGATTGGTGTAACCATGCAGATCTGGCAGGATGAGGAAGAGACACAGCAGCAGGAAAATGGTGGCTGCTGTGGCCTCAGTGCCGTGGATGATGCCAGAAGAGTGGCTGACCGGTTGGAAATACCATATTATGTGATGAACTTTAAGCAGGAATTTAAACAGTATGTAATGGATTATTTTGTGGCAGAATATTTGGCAGGAAGAACGCCGAATCCATGTATTGCCTGTAACCGTTATGTGAAATGGGAGTCACTTCTTGCCAGAAGCTTAAGCATCGGAGCAGATTATATTGCAACCGGACATTATGCAAGAATTGCAAAATGTGACAACGGACGTTTCGCAGTGGCAAAATCTGTAACAGCAGCCAAGGATCAGACCTATGCATTATATAACCTGACACAGGAGCAGTTATCCCATACATTGATGCCGGTAGGTGCTTATCATAAAGATGAAATCCGCAAAATCGCAGAAGAGGTGGGACTTCCGGTGGCTCATAAGAGAGACAGCCAGGAAATCTGCTTTATCCCGGATAATGACTATGCAGGTTTTATTGACCGTGAGGTTGGAGATGCAGTTCCGGGAGAGGGAAACTTTGTGACAAAAGATGGTGAAATTATCGGACGGCACAAAGGAATTACCCACTATACCGTAGGACAGCGCCGTGGCTTGAATATACCATATGGCAAACGGATTTTTGTAACAGAGATCAGACCGGAAACCAATGAAGTAGTGGTAGGTTCGCCAGAGGATGTATTTACGGATACACTGGTTGCAGACCATGTCAATTATATGGGACTTACCGATTTTGATGGTAGACGTCTCTTAGGTAAAATCCGTTATGGACATGCAGGAGCCATGTGTACCGTGGAAAATATCGGAGAGGGCAGAATCCGCTGTCATTTTGAAGAACCGGTCCGTGCTGTGACACCGGGTCAGGCGGTGGTATTTTATGATGGGGAATTTGTCGCAGGCGGTGGAATTATTATAGGAAAATAGTGAATTGTGCACAAAAATGAAATGGTAAAATTATATATTATATACGAAGTTTACATTCCGGACTTGACGTTTCTGATAAAATATAGTACATTTGTAATGTAATAAGCAGGGACGCAAACCGGATTGTTACTAGAGATAGGCAAGACTGGATTGCACTTTAAGATAATTGTTAGGTCGGATTATTTAGAGTGTAATGCAGCTTTTTTTATATCATAAACAGGTGAAACGTAATGCAGATTATCAAAGTAATTAACAATAATGTAATTAGTTCCGAGGACGATAAAGGTAAAGAAATCATCGTTATGGGAAAGGGCATAGGCTTCGGAAAGAAAGCCGGAGAAGAAATAGATGAGACAAAGATAGAAAAAGTATTCTCCCTTCCGGACGAAAGTACCAGCCAGTTCATGCAGGTGGTAAAGGACATGCCGTATGAATATATCCGGACAGCCGAGCTGGTTATCGCATATGCCAGAGAAACATTAGGTTATCATTTAAGTAAAAATATTTATGTGACATTAACAGACCACTTGGGATACGCCATAGAGAGAAAGCAGCAGGGCATCGTTGTTGCGAATGAGCTTTCCTGGGAGATGAAGAAATTCTACAATGCAGAATTTCAGGTGGGATTGAAAGCCTTAGATATTGTAAAACAGGAACTAGACGTGGAGCTGCCGGAGGATGAAGCTGGATTTATTGCGATGCATCTGGTAAATGCACAGATGGGCGGTCAGATGAATCAGTCCAGGAATATGCCGGCAATGATAAAGGATATACTCAATATAGTCAGATATACCTTTCAGGTGGAATTGGATGAAAAGAGCCTGTCCTATGAGCGTTTTGTAACGCATTTAAGATTCTTTGTACAGCGGGTAATCAGTCGGGAAGACAGTGAACGTAATGATGAAGAATTTGACCAGTTGATTGCGGATCGTTTCCCACATTCCTACGAATGTGCACAGAAGATAAAGAGTTACATGAAGAAGAAGCTTGATTATGAAGTCTCGGATGTAGAGATTTCCTATCTGGCAGTACACATTCATCGTGTGATTCACAGTATGAATAAGTAAATACCCTTTCGGCAAGGGATTGTTACGTTAAGACGGCAAAACCCAGACGAATAAGACTCATAGGAAGAGTTTTATTTGTTTGGGCTTTTTTAATTTACAGGAAATTGCTTTCCTGTAAATTAAAAAACGCTCCGCGAGGATGCACACTGCGGCGTATAAGGTAGATGTCGCAAGCGACCGCCGCAGGCGCGAGAATGTGCCAAGGCACATTCGTTGTTTTTAACAAAATGAATAAAACACAAGAGTGTTTTAGATAAAAATGAACATGCTATAAAAAATAAAAATGGAGGGATTGTTATGGCAAGTAAGTATGATGGACTGGCAAGAATTATTATCCAGAACGTAGGCGGCAGGGAGAATATCATAAGCCTTGCACACTGTGTTACCAGACTTCGTTTTAAATTAAAAGACGAGTCCAAGGCTAACACAGAAGTATTAAAAGCAACGGAAGGAATTGTGACAGTAATGAAATCTGGCGGACAGTATCAGATAGTAATCGGAAATCATGTACCGGATGTCTATGATGTGGTTTGTGAACATGCACATCTGGTCGGAAACGGAGCTGTTTCCGAGGATGCAGAAGACGGCGGAGAGAAGATGGGGCTTGGTGCAAGACTCATTGATTTGATTTCCGGTGTATTCCAGCCATTCCTTGGTGTGCTTTGTGCAGCAGGTATTATCAAAGGTCTTTTGGCACTGTGGTCTTTTATCGCAAGTCAGTCAGGAATTGATGTTACCACAAGCGGAGCATATCAGCTCTGGTATTCCATTGGAGACGGATTCTTCTATTTTCTGCCGATTATCTTAGGATATACTGCAGCAAAGAAATTTAAGATGAATGAATTTATCGGAATGGCACTTGGTATATCACTTACCTATCCGGCACTGGTTAATCTGACTTCAGGAGAACTGATAGGTTCCCTGTTTGCAGGAACTTCCTTTGAAATGAATTATTATACAACCTTTTTTGGAATTCCTGTTATTATGCCATCCAGTGGTTATACTTCTTCGGTAGTACCAATTGTTATTGCAGTGGCTTGTGCTGCCTGGCTGGAAAAGAGATTAAAGAAAGTAATTCCGGACGTTATTAAAACATTTATCGTTCCGGTTGTAACTTTGGCAGTAATGGTTCCACTTACCTATCTGGTAATCGGACCGGTATCTACTTTCCTTTGCAACATTATCGGTATTATTTTCGGAGCAATCTATAACCTTCCGGTTGTAGGAGGTCTTGTAGCAGGTATCTTAGTCGGAGCATTCTGGCAGGTACTGGTAATCTTCGGATTACATTGGGGACTTGTTCCACTGGCAATGATTAATTATGGAACTTTAGGATATGACTTCATCCTTTCTCCATATTTCGCAGCATCTTTTGCGCAGTCCATGGTTGTACTGGCTATTGTATTAAAGACGAAAGATAAGCAACTTAGAAATATTGCATTACCGGCGTTTATCTCAGGACTCTTTGGTGTAACAGAGCCATGTATTTATGGTATTACACTTCCAAAGAAAAAACCATTCGTAATTTCCTGTATTGCATCCGCTATTGGTGGTGGAATCATAGGATTTGCCGGAGTTAAAACTTATATGATGGGTGGTCTTGGATTCTTCGGACTTCCGGCATTCATCGATGGTGAGTCAAAGAGCGTTTACAGTTTGATCTGGGTATTAATCGGTATGGCAGTAGCTATGGTAGTTGCGTTCGTAGCAACTTACATTACCTATCATGATGATGCTCCACAGAATGATGAAGCAAAAATAGAAAAGAAAGGCACAAAAACCGCAGCAAACCAGGTAATTGCATCTCCTCTTACCGGAGAAGTAAAAGCCTTGGAAGAAGTAGAAGATGAAGCATTTTCAAGCGGAGCATTAGGTCAGGGTGTTGCTATTCTCCCGTCCGAAGGCAAATTATATGCACCATGTGATGGCGAAGTAGTAACCTTCTTCCCAACCGGTCATGCCATTGGAATAGTATCCGATGGCGGAGCAGAAATCCTGATTCATGTGGGCATGGATACCGTGAAATTAGATGGAGAAGGATTTACACCGAAGGTAGCACAGGGAGCCAAAGTAAAGAAAGGTGACCTTTTATTGGAATTTGATATTGCAAAGATTACAGAAGCAGGATATTCCGTTCTGACTCCGGTTATCATCAGCAACACAGCAGATTACGCAGATGTAGTTCCGACAGATGCAAAGAAAGTTGCAGCGTTGGACACATTGATTACCGTTTTATAAATTAGTTTTCCATAGTTTTTTATACCTAAGGGTGCGGGCTCTGATAAAGGGCTCGTGCTCTATCCAACAAAATCAGAAGCCTTATTGCAGGGCAGAATGAGAAAAGAAAAATATAAAAACAGAAATTATAAATTTTCACAAATAAAAATAATAAGAAGCAGGAGGAAAAAGCAATGAAGACATTTCGTAAAGATTTTCTCTGGGGCGGTGCAACCGCAGCCAATCAGTTTGAGGGAGCATGGGATGTAGACGGAAAAGGAGCATCTGTTTCTGATATGTGTACGAATGGTTCCCATACCGAGCCGAAAAAGGTAACAAGAACCATTCATCCGGAATATCTCTATCCGAGCCACGAAGCAATTGATTTCTATCATCATTACAAAGAGGATATTGCATTATTTGCAGAAATGGGATTTAAAGTATTCCGTTTATCCATTGCATGGACAAGAATTTTTCCGACCGGAATGGAGAATGAGCCAAACGAAGCAGGACTGGCATTCTACGATAAAGTATTTGATGAGTGTTTAAAATATGGCATTGAGCCGCTGGTAACCATTTCCCATTATGAAATGCCATATGCACTGATTGAAAAATACAATGGCTGGGAAGCCAGAGAATGTATTGATTATTTTTTAAATTACTGCAAGGCAATTTTCGAAAGATATCAGGGCAAAGTAAAATACTGGCTGACCTTCAATGAAATCAATGGCGGAACTACACCGCTTGGCAACCTGCTTTCCCTTGGAACTGTAAAAGGCTATGAGGGAAAAATTACAGAGATTCCGGATGACCCGAAGGTTCGTTTCCAGGCATTGCATCATCAGTTTGTTGCCAGCGCAAAAGCAGTAAAATTAGCACATGAAAAATATCCGGAATATCTTATCGGTGATATGAATGTCTTTATGACCAAGTATCCATTTACCTGCAATCCGGAGGATGTATTAGCAACACAGAAGGAAATGCGGATTATGAACTGGTTCTGTTCCGATGTGCAGGTAAGAGGAGAATATCCGGCGTATATGGAGCGGTATTTTGAAGAAAATAATATTCATGTTAAAATGGAACCGGGCGATGAAGAAATTCTGCGGGAAGGCTGTGTGGATTTCTATACCCTCAGCTATTATATGAGCAGTTGTGTATCAAAAGATCCAAATGGCGAGCAGACGGATGGAAACCTGATTGCCGGTCTTAAGAATCCATACCTTAAGGCAAGTGACTGGGGCTGGCAGATTGACCCACAGGGCTTACATTATTCCTTAAATGAAATTTATGACCGTTATCAGATTCCGGTTATGGTAGTAGAAAATGGCCTTGGCGCTTATGACAAATTAGAAGAAGATGGAAGCATTCAGGATGATTACCGTATCGACTATCTGCGGGATCATATCAAAGAGATGAAAGAAGCGGTAAAAGATGGCGTTGACCTGATGGGATATACACCATGGGGCTGCATTGATTTAGTAAGTGCATCCACCGGAGAAATGGCAAAGAGATATGGCTTCATCTATGTAGAAAAATATGATGATGGAACCGGAACTCTTGCAAGAAGAAAGAAAAAATCCTTCGACTGGTATAAAGAAGTAATTGCTTCAAATGGAGAAAACTTATAAAAGAAAGAAGGTATGGACTATGGAAAAGTTTAATGGAAAAAAGGTATTCAGCGGTATTGCAATTGGAAAGGTAAAACTCCTTTTAAAAGCTGAAAATCAGGTGGTAAGAAAGAGAATAGAAGACCCGGCAGCAGAGATTGCCCGCTATGAAGCAGCAAAGCAGACTGCAATTGAACAGCTCCACAAGCTTTACAAGAAAGCATTAAAAGAAGTGGGTGAAGTAAATGCACAGATCTTTGATGTGCATGCCATGATGTTAGAGGATGGAGATTATAATGATTCCGTTCACAATCTTATTGAGAGCCAGAGCGTAAATGCAGAGTATGCGGTAGGTGTTACCGGAGATAACTTTGCAGAAGTATTTGCAAATATGGATGACGAGTATTTCAAAGCCCGTTCCATTGATATGAAGGATATTTCTGAGCGTGTCATCAATGTATTATGTGGAAATGATATGGGAAGCGACCTTGGAGATGAGCCGGTTATTATCGTAGCAAAGGATTTAGCTCCGAGTGAAACCGTACAGATGGATAAAAGTAAGCTGCTGGCATTTGTAACACAGCTGGGCTCTACGAATTCACATACTGCAATTTTAGCAAGAACTATGGGCATCCCGGCACTGATTGGTGTGGAAATCAAGGAAGAGTGGAACGGAAAACAGGCAATTGTGGATGGCTATACTGGAACTCTTATCATTGAACCGGATGAAGCAGCTTTGGCAGAATATAAGAAAAAAGCAGAAGAGGATGCAAAGCAGAAGGAATTACTGCTGACTTTAAAGGGAAAAGAAAATGTGACAAAGAGTGGTCAGAAAATCAATCTTTATGCCAACATCGGAAATGTCTCTGACTTAGCGGCAGTACTTAAAAATGATGCCGGTGGAATCGGACTTTTCCGTAGTGAATTTCTTTATCTTGAAAAAGATACCTTCCCAACAGAAGAAGAACAGTTTACAGCTTATAAGCAGGTCGCAGAGACCATGGCAGGAAAGAAGGTTATTATCCGAACCCTGGATATCGGAGCCGATAAGCAGGTGGACTACTTTAACCTCGACAAAGAAGACAATCCAGCAATGGGATATCGTGCCATCCGGATCTGCCTGACCCAGCCGGAAATTTTTAAGACCCAGCTTCGTGCTTTATTCCGCGCAAGCAATTACGGAAATATTGCAATTATGTATCCGATGATTATTTCGGTAGATGAAGTGCGTAAGATTAAAGCAATTTCAGAAGAAGTGAAAGAAGAACTTACAAAGGAAGGGATTCCTTTTGGAAATGTGGAGCAGGGTATCATGATTGAAACTCCTGCAGCAGCAGTAATGAGTGATGAACTGGCAAAAGAGGTTGATTTCTTCAGTATCGGAACCAACGACCTGACCCAGTATACACTGGCAATTGACCGTCAGAATGCGAAGCTTGACAGCTTCTATAATCCGCATCATGAAGCAGTGCTCCGGCTGATTCAGATGACCGTGGAAAATGCACACAAGGCAGGCATCTGGGCAGGAATATGTGGAGAACTTGGGGCAGATACAACTCTGACCCAGCGTTTCTTAGAGATGGGGGTAGATGAATTATCTGTTTCTCCTGGCTGTGTTCTTCCGGTTCGAAAAGCGATTCGGGATGCAGAATAATGAGCCGTAAACTGATTTTTTTGGATGTAGACGGAACTCTGGTGGATTTCACCATGCACATGCCGGAATCTGCCAGGGAAGCATTAAGCATTGCCAGAAAGCGGGGACATCTGATTTCGTTATGTACCGGAAGAACTGTAACGAATGTGTATCCATGGCTTTTAGAATTTGGATTTGATGCCATTGTGGCTTCGGCAGGTGCTTATGTGTCTGCAAATGATAAGGTGATTTACCATAGCGTTCTGGCAAATGATAAGGTGCAGGATATGGTAGAGGTGCTGAAGGAGCACGGTGCATGCTTTATGCTGCAGGGAATCAACGGACGTTATGTGGATGAAGAGAATGCAAAGAAAATGAGAGAACGCTGTATGCGGCTTGGACTTGATATTGACGGTGCTCTAAACGGGATGACGCTTGTTGAACATCCGGAACAGATGCCGGCTCTTGAAAGTGGAATGTATTTTGATGCCGATATTCCGGTGGATGTGATGCAGAAGGAAGTCGGAAATTATATCAAGATAACCGGAGCAAGCTTTGGCAAGGATCGTCAGATGTCCGGTGAAATGACGAAGATGGGAGTCAACAAGGCAACCGGAATGCAGCGGCTTATGGATGAGTTAAAGATAGGCAGGGAAGATACCATTGCTTTTGGTGATGGACCAAATGATGTGGAAATGCTGCAATTTGCAGGAACAGGAGTGGCAATGGGAAATGCGATTCCGGCAGTAAAACAGTATGCGGATATGGTTACAGATAAGATTGATGAAGACGGACTGTATCATGCATTCGAACGGCTGCATCTGTTGGGGTAGGATTTGAAGTAAAAACAATTTTCTTATGATAGAAAAAGACGGCGTGGTTCGTCAACTTAGGAGACATGATAAGTACAGTTAGGGGCACTTGGAATTTCAGATAATATCAGGCAATGCTGGCACAGGGATGTGCCAGCGAGGTGCATATGAACATGGATGTGAATTTGCACCGGTTGCCGGAACTTATTCTATATTCATCGAAATTCTTAGTGCCCTTTACTGTATTTATGTTGTTTCCGCAGTTGACGAACCGCACCGTTACTTTTGCATACACAGGAAAAATCGCATGCCTGCATACAGATTTGGTGAACACCGCAATAAGAAGAGAAATTCGTAAAGCGTGATTCCCATAGTTTACAACGGAAGAAAAGCCGGTTTTCTCTTTTCGAATACAGTAAAATACTGAAAGCCTGCGGCCTTTAAAATATCCGGTACTTTTGCAAAATCAAATGCAACATGCTCCGGTTTGTGGGCATCGGCACCGATGGTAATGATTTCACCGCCTAGTTTGTGATAACGTTTTATAATATCTTCTGTTGGATTCGGATGTCCCAGACCATATTTGAAACCACCGGTATTGATTTCAATTCCTTTTCCCATATCAATGAGCTTTTCTAAAATCGCATCAATGACATCGGCATATTTCTGATAAGAATATTTAAGGTTCCGGTTTGGACCGTAGCGTACCACATAATCGATATGTCCATATACATCAAAATTATCAAATACCGCAAGATTTTCCAGGATAGATTCAAAATATTCCTGGTAAGCCTGCTGTTCGGTTTTTCCTTCAAAAAAGCGGGAGTAGTAAGGGTCTTTGCCGTGGATTACATGGGAAGAGCCGATGACAAAATCAAAGTCATATCGGCTTATCAGTTTCTGATGTTTTGCAGCAAGATGAGGCTGCAATCCAAGCTCAATGCCGGTCAGCACTTTTATTTTATCTTTGTATTGCTGTCCCAGCTTCTGGATAGTTGGGAAGTAGACCGGAGTGTCTAAGATAAATTCCGGTTCATCCTCCGGATGTTCTTTTGGATAATCATAATCCATATGGTCGGTAATGCAGATTCCGCCAAGTCCCAGTTCGATAGAGGCTTTAATCATGGATTCTGGTGAGGCCTCACTGTCGGTAGAAAAAGCAGTGTGCATATGTGTGTCCCAAAGCATAGTGTACTCCTTTCTGTGGGGTGTATGGCGGGTAAGGTTGTGCAGGTGGGGAACTGGATGAGAAAGCTTCTTCCCAAAAGCACCGGAACGTTTGTATGTAAGAAGCCGGCAGACAAAAGCAGTATCCGGTCAAAGCAGCCGGAAAGACAGCCTAATTTCAAGAAAAATACTGCCCGTGAAGTGCTGCGGATTCTCACATCATAACTGTTCCAGTGTTTTCGGGAAGAAGCTTTCCCATTCCCTTCGCCTACATATTGCACAAACCTTACCCGGTGTTTACACATTTCTACTAAGAAAAATGTTACATTTTCACAAGTATAGTAAAACTGTCTCTTATACACATCTCC
>ENA-OZHZ01000484-OZHZ01000484.1-human-gut-metagenome-genome-assembly--contig:-NODE-484-length-18831-cov-6.800810_pt1 | contig 18831 bp, 20 predicted proteins | sample MGYA00244053_ERZ653699 | MGnify/ENA primary metagenome ERZ653699 (study PRJEB26926, sample SAMN06165200) | human gut metagenome | biome: ENVO:00009003; feature: ENVO:2100002; material: ENVO:00002003...
AAAAAGAAAACACCATCCTGACGGATGGTGTTTCTTTTTGGAGCGGGCGACGAGGCTCGAACTCGCTACCTCGACCTTGGCAAGGTCGCGCTCTACCAGATGAGCTACGCCCGCAAACGCAAGGTGAATTGTAGCAGAAAACACGCTGCTTGTCAACCCTGCATTTTTATTTTTTGTAAAAACGCTGCCGTCGCGGCACGGGCTACCGCATGAGGATCTCCACCACGCCGGCATTGGCGGCGTTGGGATAGAAATTCGTCACCCAGCCGCTGCCGCCCATGGCGCTCTGCACCTGGTACACCGTCTGCTGCACCTGATAGGACTGCCCTTCAAAGGCGCTCAGCTGCACCACCAGCTCCGTTTTGCCCGCCTGGGCCGCCTCGGTCAGCAGATCGTGCAGGGCGGAGACATTGGTGGCGTGAACGATGTCAATGAGCTGCTGCTCGGTCTTCTTATAGCCGATGGTCACGGTGATCTCGCTGTAATTCCGGGCGGAATCGTCCACGGTGTACTGGATATAGGACACCGCATAGGAGCCCATGGGCGTGTCCTTCTCCACCTCGCGGCAGGCCTTTTCCGCCGCGTCGCCGGCATCCAGGCCCTCCTGGGCGTAATAGAGCCAGATGGTCCCCTCCTCCGCGTGGTTGCCCACGAAGATAAGGATATTGTTCACCAGATCCTGATAGGTGTCCGCCCGCAGCACGTCCCGGCCCTCGCCCTCGTAATAGGTAGGGCTGTGGTCCTTGACCTCGTACCACTCCCGATTCAGCAGGCTGCCGCAGCCGGTCAGCGACACCGTCAGCAGCGCGCACAGCAGCACCGCGCACCATCTCTTTACCATGTCCGCGCCCTCCATTCCATCTTGTTACAGCAGCTCCAGCTGCTTCTCCTCGCTGTCCTCCGGCTTCAGGAGCGCACCCGCCGCGGGGATGGTCCGCGTCCGGTAGCGGGCACCGTTGACGATGCCGCATTCCACCGCGGGAAGCACCTTTTCCAGCCGGTACTTGGGCTTGATGTTCATCACCTGCACGCCCTGGGTAGAACGGGTGGTCTTGGGTGAGAGCAGCGCCGTGTGCACCAGCAGAGCCCGGGGCTCGTTGGTCTCCAGCGCCAGCTCCGTATCCTCCGTCAGGTGTACGGTGCACACCAACGGGAACTTGTCGCAGTAGGCGCCGGTGAGCTTCCGCCGATTGGACACCGTGGCGTAGGCGCTCAGCGCCACACGGGCGGCACGGCCGTTCTCAAAGAAAAACACCACGCTGCCGCTGTAATCTCCCGGCAGGCACAGCCAGATCACATTCTCGCCGGCATCCATGCCCAGCTTGGCGGGCAGGTAGTCGCCCAGGGCGGAGGCCTTCGTCTCGCCGAACTCACTGGCACGGCTCTTGTACACCTGGCACTTATCCGTGAACAGCAGCAGCTCCGTGCTGTTGGCGGCCTCGAAGTACTGCCGCAGGCTGTCGCCCTCCTTGAACTTCTGCTCGCCGGACATCCGCAGGGACTGGGGCGTGATCTTCTTGAAATAGCCCTCCCGGCTGAGGAACAGGTGCACCGGATAGTCCTCCGCAGGCTCCTCGTCCGGCTCCTCCGGCATCTCGTGACTGTATACGATCTCCGTCCGCCGGGGCATGGCGTACTTCTTCTTCACGTCCTCCAGCTCGTTGATGATGATCTTGCGGATGCGGCCCGGCTTGGCCAGAGTATCCTCCAGGTCCTCGATCTCGTCCTGCAGGGCGCTGGTCTCCGCCACCCGCTTGAGGATGTACTCCTTGTTGATGTTCCGCAGCTTGATCTCCGCCACGTACTCCGCCTGCACCTGGTCGATGCCGAAGCCGATCATCAGGTTGGGGATGACCTCGGCTTCCTCCTCGGTCTCGCGGATGATCTGGATGGCCCGGTCGATGTCCAGCAGGATACGCTTCAGGCCCTGCAAAAGGTGAAGCTTTTCCTTTTTCTTATTCAGGATGAAGTACACCCGGCGCTTGACGCAGTCAGTGCGCCAGGCGGTCCACTCCTCCAGGATTCCGCCCACGCCCAGCACGCGGGGCATACCGGCGATGAGGATGTTGAAGTTGCAGCTGACGGTATCCTGCAGAGGCGTCAGCCGGTACAGCTTGGCCATAAGCTTGTCCGGGTCCACGCCACGCTTCAGGTCGATGGCCAGCTTCAGGCCGCTGAGGTCCGTCTCGTCGCGCATATCGGCGATCTCCTTGACCTTGCCGGCCTTCACCAGCTCCGCCACCTTGTCCAGAATGGCCTCGATGGTGGTGGAGTAGGGGATCTCGTACACCTCGACGACGTTTTCTTTCTTATCGTACCGCCATCGGGCGCGGACCTTCAGGCCGCCGCGGCCGGTGCTGTAAATGGCCCGCAGATCGTCGCCGTCACAGATGATCTGGCCGCCGGTGGGAAAATCCGGTGCCAGCAGCGTGGAGGCGATATCGTGGGCGGGGTTTTTCAGATAGGCGATGGTGGTATCGCACACCTCACCCAGATTAAAGCCGCAGATCTGGCTGGCCATGCCCACGGCGATGCCCTGGTTGGCGGACACCAGCACATTGGGATAGGTGGTGGGCAGCAGCGCCGGCTCCTTGGTGGTGTTGTCGTAGTTGTCCACAAAGTCCACGGCATCGCAGTCCAGATCACGGAACAGCTCGGCGCAGATGGGGGCCAGCTTGGCCTCGGTGTACCGGCTGGCGGCATAGGCCATGTCCCGGGAGTACACCTTGCCGAAGTTGCCCTTGCTGTCCACAAAGGGATGCAACAGGGACTCGTTGCCCTTGGCCAGGCGGACCATGGTCTCGTAGATGGCCTGGTCGCCGTGGGGGTTCAGGCGCATGGTCTGGCCCACGATATTGGCGCTCTTGGTGCGGCTGCCGGTCAGCAGGCCCATTTTGTACATGGTGTACAGCAGCTTTCGGTGGGAGGGCTTGAAGCCGTCGATCTCCGGGATGGCGCGGCTGACGATGACCGACATGGCGTAGGGCATATAGTTCTCGTCCAGCGTGGCGGTGATGGGCTGCTCCACCACAGCGCCCCGCAGGCCCATCACGTTGGGATCGCCCGCGTGCCGTATTTCTTTTTCCTCGGTTTTCTTTTTTGCCATAGGAACGGTGTCCTTTCACTGTCTAAAGCCTGCTGCCGCAGGCCTTTTCTTTATAGCTTTGCACGGAGCAGATGTCCGGAGCACCGGCAAAGGCGTCAGATCTTCCGCCAAGACAAGGCGCAGGGGCGCAGCCATACTTTGTGTATGGCAAGCCGCTGCAACAAAGTATTGGCGCAAGAGATACGCCTTTGTCAGCTTACATCGATCATATCAAGGTACTTATAACCATTTTCAGCGATATAGTCCTTTCTGCCGGACAGGTTATCGCCCAGCAGCAGGTCAAATACCCGGGCCGTCTCCTCGGCGTCCTCCGGCAGCACCCGGATGAGCCGCCGCGTCTCCGGCGACATGGTGGTCATCCACATCATCTCCGGGTCGTTCTCGCCCAGTCCTTTGGAGCGCTGGACGTTGACCTTCTTGCCCTCCAGCTTTTTCAGGATATCCGCCTTCTCCTTCTCAGAGTAGGCGAACCAGGTCTTCTCGCCGGACTTCTCTTTGCAGGTGATCTCGAACAGGGGCGTCTCGGCGATATAGACGTAGCCCTCCCGGATCAGGGTGGGGCACAGCCGGTAGAGCATGGTCAGGATCAGCGTGCGGATCTGGAAGCCGTCCACGTCGCCATCGGTGCAGATGACCACCTTGCTCCAGCGAAGGTTGCTCAGGTCAAACTGGTTCAGGTCCTTGACGGCCTTGCCGCTGACCTCCACGCCGCAGCCCAGCACCTTCATCAGGTCGGTGATGACGTCGCTTTTGAAGATGCGGGGATAGTCCGCCTTCAGGCAGTTGAGGATCTTGCCGCGGACGGGCATGAGGCCCTGAAATTCTGCGTCGCGGGACTGCTTGCAGGCGCCCAGGGCGGAGTCGCCCTCCACGATGTATATCTCGCGGCGCTCCACGTCCTTGGTGCGGCAGTCCACGAACTTCTGCACCCGGTTGGCAATGTCGATCTTCTCGGTGAGCTTTTTCTTCTGGTTGATGCGGGTGCGCTCCGCCGTCTCGCGGCTGCGCTTGTTGATGAGCACCTGAGCGGCGATCTTCTCCGCCGCGTCACGGTTCTCGATGAAGTATATCTCCAGCCGGCTGCGGAGGAACTCCGTCATGGCCTCCTGGATGAACTTGTTGGTGATGGCCTTCTTGGTCTGGTTTTCGTAGCTGGTCTGGGTGGAAAAGCTGCTGCTGACCAGGATCAGGCAGTCCTGCACGTCCGGGAAGGTGATCTTGGCCTCGCCCTTGACGTACTTGTTGTTGTCCCGCAGGTATTTGTCGATGGCCGACACCATGGCCGAGCGGGTGGCCTTCTCCGGGCTGCCGCCGTGTTCCAGGAAGCTGGAGTTGTGGTAGTATTCGCACAGGGCGGTCTTGTTGGAGAAGCACAGCGCCACGCTGAGCTTCACCTTGTACTCCGGCTTGTCCGGCCGATCCCGGCCCTTGCGCTCCGCCTCCCAGTACACCGGCTCCGTCAGGGCATCCAGACCCGCCAGCTCCCGGATGTAATCCTCGATACCGTGCTCGTAGACGAACTCTTCTGTCTCGAACTTTCCGGCGGCTGTCTCGTTTTTCAGCCGGAAGGTCACGCCGGCGTTGACCACCGCCTGCCGCCGCATCACATCCCGGTAGTAGTCCACGGGGATATCGATATCGGTAAACACATCCAGATCCGGCAGCCAGCGGATGGTGGTACCGGTACGCTTTTTATTGCCGGTCTGTTCGCTGACCTCCAGCTTGCCCGCGATCTCGCCGCGCTCAAAGTGCAGCCGGTACTCCTTTCCGTCGCGCCACACGGTCACGTCCATATAGCGGGAGGCGTACTGAGTGGCGCAGGAGCCCAGGCCGTTCAGGCCCAGAGAGAACTCGTAGTTCTCGCTGTTCTCGTTGTCGTACTTGCCGCCGGCGTACAGCTCGCAGAACACCAGCTCCCAGTTGTAGCGTCCCTCTTTTTCGTTCCAGTCCACCGGGCAGCCCCGACCCTGGTCCTCCACCTGGATGGACCGGTCGGCGAACCGGGTCACGGTGATGAGCTTGCCATGGCCGCCCCGGGCCTCGTCAATGGCGTTGGACAGTATCTCGAATACCGCGTGCTCGCAGCCCTCCAACCCATCGGAGCCAAAAATGACGCCGGGCCGCTTCCGTACCCGGTCCGCCCCTTTCAGACTGGAGATACTTTCATTATCATAAGTCGCTTTCTTTGCCATATCTATCCTCCGGTGTATACCGATCACAATTCATTATACATTATATAGTATCGGCAGGCGTTTTGCAAGCGCTCACACGCCCCATTCCCCGCTGCTTCCGCAAGAAATGTTAGGTCCCCTGAAATATTGACTGGTTTACACAAAAAATAACCCGGCCGCAACCGGGCGCAGCCCTTTGTGTATAGGGTTTTGCACAGTTTCCACACCTTTTTCCACCAGCGTTATGTTACCTGATAATTCTCGTAAAAAGTTGCAAAAACACAGTTAATAGACATAATCAGGCGGCTTTTACTCTTATGCGTGTATACTTGCGTGCATATTCATTTGCTGTGCGCGCCTATCGGACGACACGCTGTTGAATAACCGTGAAACCACCTGTCCCCCAGGGCTTTTCGCCCACGCCCCTGACAAACTGCACAACGGGACAACGGCGGCGCGGCGCAACTTTTCCGTCACGGCGCAAAAAAGCCTCTTGCGCTCTCCCAGCAGGTGTGCTATGATATGAACACAGTTGTTCGCAGGCGGCGGACACAGGGAGGAACGATATGGAGAAACAGAAATTTTACTTAGTCGCCGCCGACGCTCTGCCGGAGGTCTTTCTCCGGGTAGCCGAGGCCAAACGGATGCTGCAGGTAGGCGAGGCCGCCACCGTGGGCGACGCTGCCCGCCAGGTGGGTATCAGCCGCAGCGCCTTCTATAAATACAAGGACGCCGTACAGCCCTTCCAGAATATGCACGCGGGGCATATCATCACCTTTTATGCCCTGCTGAAGGACAACCCCGGCGTGCTGTCCAACTACCTGGCCATCTTCGCCAATTCCGGCGCCAACATCCTGACCATCAACCAGACCATCCCCACCAACGGCTGCGCCGGCGTGACCATCTCCGCGGAGACGGGCGATATGTCCGAGGAGCTGGATGATCTGATGACCCGTGCCGCCGCGGCGGAGGGCGTGCTCAAATTTGAGATTATGGCGGGATAATGCTCAGACGCAAAAAAAGCAGGCACACATAGTGTGCCTGCTTTTTTGCAAGAAATATCCCCCCGGCTGACGCCGGGGGGATGCGTATTGCAGGGAGTTACTCCGCCTTGGGAGCCTCAGCGGCAGCGGCCTCGGCAGCAGCCTTGGCAGCGGCAGCCTTCTTCTCGGCAGCGGCCTTCTGCGCGGCCTTGAACTTCTCCTTCTCCTCAGGCGTGGGGATAGGCTCAATGGCGTTGCGCGGGCAGGCCTTGGCGCACATAGTGCAGTTCTTGCACTTGCTGTAGTCGATAACGGCCACGTTGTCCACAACGTGGATGGCGTCGAACTTACAGGTACGCTCACACATACCGCAGGCGATGCAGCTGTTGGCGCAGACCTTGGTGACGGCGGGGCCCTTGTCCTTGTTGGAGCAGTTGACAAACACCTTCTGCTTGTAGGGCACCTCCACGATCAGGTGGTGCGGGCAGGCAGCGCGGCAGGCACCGCAGTTGGTGCACTTCTCCTTGTCGACAACGGCAACGCCGTTGATGACATGGATGGCATCGAACTTACAGGCCGCCACGCAGGAGCCGAAGCCGAAGCAGCCATAGCGGCAGGCCTTGGCATCGCCGCCGCAGACCTTGGTGGCCGCCAGGCAGTCCTTCACGCCGCGGTACTCGAAGTTATCCTTGGCGTTGCAGCCGCCGTTGCACAGCACGTGCGCCACCATCTTGTCGCCGGAGGGAGCCTCCATGCCCATGATGGCCGCGATCTTGGCGGCATTCTCGGGGCCGGCGGGGGCACAGGCGGTAACGGGGGCCTTGCCGGCCAGGATCGCCTCGGCGCAGCCGCCGCAGCCGGGATAGCCGCAGCCGCCGCAGTTGGCGCCGGCCAGACATGCCTGGATCTCAGGCAGACGGGGATCGACCTCGACCTCGAAGACCTTAGCGGCAACAGCGAGGATCAGACCGAACACAATGGCGAGTACGCCCAGAACGGCGATCGCGTATACAATAGTCATAGTTCCTTACCTCCTTACCAGACCTTCAGGCCGCTGAAGCCCATGAAGGCCAGAGCCATCAGGCCGGCGGTGACCAGCGCGATGGGGAAGCCGTCAAAGGCCTTGGGGTTGTCGCCGGAGACCTCCAGCTGCTCGCGGACCGCCGCGAACAGGAAGATGGCCAGCAGGAAGCCCAGACCGCCGGTGATGCCGTAGACCACGGACTCGATGAAGTTGTAGTCATTCTGGGTATTCAGCAGAGCCACGCCCAGCACGGCGCAGTTGGTGGTGATCAGGGGCAGGTAGACGCCCAGGGCGGTGTACAGGGTGGGGATGTTCTTCTTCAGGAACATTTCCACAAACTGCACCAGACCGGCAATGACCAGAATGTAGGCCACGGTCTGCATGAACTCCAGATGCAGGGACACCAGCACCATGTTGATCAGGTAGCAGAATGCGGAGGCCAGACCCATAACGAAGGTCACGGCGGCGCCCATACCGATGGCCGTGTCGATCTTCTTGGACACGCCCAGGAAGGGGCAGATGCCCAGGAACTGGGCAAAGATGAAGTTATTGGTCAGAATAGCGCCAAGAGAGATGGCGAGCAAGGTAGTCACACTCATAGCTTACTTGGCCTCCTTTTTCTTTTCGCTCTTGGCCAGAGCCCACTGCATCACAGCGATGAGGCAGCCCAGCGTCAGGAAGCCGCCCACGGGCAGCGTCAACACGCTGACACCGTACTCGGCGGGGAAGATCTCAACGCCGGGTGCGCTGCCCAGTGCGCCGCCGCCCAGCAGACCGCCGCCGAACGTGCCGGCGCCGAAGAACTCACGGAATACGCACATGACGATCAGCACGAGAGTATAGCCGATGCCCTGGCAGATGCCGTCCACCGCGGAGGCACCCACGCCGTTCTTGGAGGCAAAGCCCTCCGCACGGCCGAGGATGATGCAGTTCACGACGATCAGGGGGATAAACACGCCCAGAGAGCTGGACAGGGCGGGAACAAACGCCTTGAGCAGCAGATCCACGCAGGTCACGAAGCCGGCGATGACCACGATATAGCAGGCGATACGCACTTCGTTGGGAATGATCTTGCGCAGCAGGGAGATGAAGATGTTGGAGAGGGTCAGGATAATGAGCACGGACACGCCCATGCCCAGGCCGTTGAAGAACGACGTGGTGATGGCCATGGTGGAGCACATACCCAGCACCTGCACCAGCACAGGGTTCTGTGTGATGAGGCCCTCTTTCAGTTGCTTACCGAAATTCATAAATGCAGCTCCTCCTTTCTTAGCCCAGCAGCTCGGCAACAGCCAGAGCGGCATTGGCGCCCATGTTGATGCCCTTGGTGGAGACGGTAGCGCCGGAGACGGCGATGATGTTCTTGCCCACCACCAGGGAGCCCGCGCCGCTCTCACCGATGAACTGATCCAGGACCGGCTCGCCGGCGGCGTTGGGCTCGTTGCCCACGACCTTGGTGCCGATGCCGGACGTCTCGGCGTGGCTGACCACGGAGATGCCGGTGATGGCCTTGTCGGCGTCCACGCCCACCATCATCACGATGCTGCCCTGGGAGCCGGAGGCGGAGATCTTCATAACATAGCCGTTGTCGGCGCCGGCGGTGGTCATGGGATACAGCTCCACCAGCTTGCCGCCCTGAGAGGCAGCCGCCGCGGTCATGTCGTCGGTGATGTCCAGCTTGTCGCCAAACTCGCTGCCCTCGGGAGCCACAGCGCTCATGGCGATGCGGGTGTTCTCCGCATCGATGGCGGCGATCTTGTCGGCGGTCACGTTGTCGACCAGACCCAGCAGGGCGGCCACAACGAGGGAAATAACAGTCAAGGTGCCGGCGACCTTGAGAATAAACTTACCGGAGATCTTCATTACTTCGCCGCCTCCTTCTTTTCTTTCTTGGGCGCACCATAGATGACGGGACGGATGTACTTATCCAGCAGCCAGGTGGTGCAGTTCATGATCAGGATGGAATAGCAGACGCCCTCGGGATAGGAGCCGAAGCGGCGGATAAAGCAGGTCAGCAGACCGCAGCCGAGGCCGAAGATCAGCTGGCCGGGCTTAGTGACGGGGGAGGTGGCATAGTCGGTGGCCATGAAGATGGCACCCAGCATCAGGCCGCCGCCGAACACGTTGTACAGCATATACTGCACGTTGTCGATACCGGCGGGCGCCGCGATCAGGGTCAGGATGGCCACGGTGCCGATGTACGCCACGGGGATCTGCCAGGAGATGACCTTGCGGATGAGCAGGTAGACACCGCCCACCAGCAGACACAGGGCGGAGACCTCACCCAGGGAGCCGCCGACCTTGCCCAGGAACATATCACCGATGGAGTAGTTGCTCATCAGGGTGGTGAACGCCTCCTCGGTGCCCTCCTTCATAATGGCCATGGGGGTGGCGGCGGAGGTGACATCGGGACGGATCTGGGGGATGGCCCAGGTGGTCATCCATGTGGCATAGCTGGCCAGCAGGAACGCACGGCCCGCCAGCGCGGGGTTCAGGAAGTTGCAGCCGATGCCGCCGTAGAGCTGCTTGACCACAACGATGGAGAAGAACGCGCCGATGATGATGACCCACCAGGGCAGATCAACGGGGCACACGAAGCTCAGCAGGATACCGGTGACCACAGCGGACAGGTCGCCCACCATGCAGGACTTCTTCATGGCCTTGCGGTAGGCCCACTCAAAGAACACGCAGGACACCACGGACACAGCGGTCAGCAGCAGAGCCTTCCAGCCGAAGCAGTACACGCTCCAGGCCAGCGCGGGCAGCAGTGCGATGATCACGTCCAGCATGATGCTGCGGGTATCCTCGTTGGAACGGATGTGGGGGGAGGAGGACGCGATCAGCTTGAGATTCTTGTAATCAGTCATAGTTTACGCCTCCTTCTTTTCGGCAGCGGCCTTTGCTTCGGCCTCCGCCTTGGCCTTGGCGGCCATTCTCGCGTTGTTGACCTCCTGCTTGCCCAGACGGAACGCATGGGTCAGGGGCAGGCGGGCAGGACAGGTGTAGGTGCAGGCGCCGCACTCGATGCAGTCCATGCCGTGCAGCACGTTCTGCCAGGTGTCCACGTCGCCCTTCATCAGGTACTTGTACATGAAAATGGGCTCCAGGCGGATGGGGCACACGCCCACGCACTTGCCGCAGCGGATACACTGGGGATCCTCGACGTACTGCTCCTCCTTGTCGGCGAAGGCCAGCATGGCGCCGGTGCCCTTGCCTACGGAGACGTCCACGTCGTACTGGGCCAGGCCCATCATCGGGCCGCCCATGATGAGCTTGTAGGTCTCGTCCTTCAGACCGCCGCAGGCGTCAAACAGCTTGGTAATGGGGGTGCCGATGGGGCACTCGATGTTCTTGGGCTCGATGACGCCGGAACCGGAGACGGTGACGATCTTGTTGACCACGGGCATACCCTCATACACCGCGCGGTAGATGGCGCAGGTGGTATTCAGGTTGAAGATGCAGCAGCCCGCGTCGGCAGGCAGCTTGCCGCTGGGCACCTGACGGCCGGAGACGGCCTGGACCAGCTGCTTCTCAGCGCCCTGGGGATAGCGGGTGTGCAGGACCTCCACCACCACGGGGGCGTTCAGCTCCGCGATCTTAGCGTTCAGGACGTCAGCCGCGTTCTGCTTGTTGGCCTCGATGCCGATGTACACCTTATCCACGCCGAAGCACTTGGCCAGCAGGGTCGCGCCCTTGATGACCTGCTCCGGACGCTCCAGACAGGTGCGGTGGTCGCCGGTGATGTACGGCTCGCACTCCGCGGCATTGATGATCACATAGTCCACCTTGCCCAGACCGGAAGAGATCTTCACATGGGTGGGGAACGTCGCGCCGCCCTGGCCGACGATGCCGGCGTTCTTGACGATCTCCACCAGCTGCTCGGGCGTCAGGCTGTCGGGATCCGCCACGGGCTTGACTTCCTCGGAGACCTCATCCTGGAAATCGTTTTCAATGACCACGGACATCATCTTGCCGCCCATAGAGAAGGGACGGGGTTCCACGGCCTTGACCGTGCCGGAGATGCTGGCGTGGATGGGGGCGGAAACAAATCCGCCGGGTTCGCCGATCCTCTGTCCAATTTTAACCTTGTCGCCTACCGCTACAATAGGCTTGCAAGGCGCACCGATGTGCATAGACATGGGAATGACCACCTCAGCCGGCGCCGCCAGCTTTTCGATGGCCTTTTCATTGGTTGCGGCCTTCATGTCGTTGGGATGAACGCCGCCAAAGAATGCTTGTGCCATTGTCTTCACCTCATCTTACTACCGGGTGGCGCTATGCCACCGCATACTGTCTTAAATATTACAACAAAACTTTTCTCTTGTCCAGCCCCGCGTTGAAATTCCCACGTTTTTTTGCGGTTTTTGTCGGAAACTTCACCGGCAAAGACCGCCTCTTGTGTTTTCCGGGCAGCTGTGCTACACTATACGGTAGAGGGACGGACGCCGCCGGAAAAAACTTCCTGCACTGCGGCAGACGGTCCTCCGCCGGATATCAAACTCTATTCCGAAAGGATGGTATTTTAGTATGGTACTTGACCGTGGTTCCCTGAAGCGGGAGTCCAAGGTGCTGCTGAAAACCGCACAGGTCAGCCCTTACCTGTTTACGCTGGTACTGCTGGCCATCATGTTCGTCATCAACGGCATCAGCGACTATGTGCAGATGGACGATGAGTTCGCCTATGTCTACTCCCTGCGGTTCGATATGGATCTGAGCTTCCTGGCGCTGCACCGGGCCTTCCCCGCTTTTGCGGTGTGGTTTGTGACCATCGTGTGCACGCTGCTTGGCGTGGTGCTCACCGTTGGTGCATCCCTGTACCACCTGGGCATCCGTCGGGGTGAGGAGATGCCCTTCGTCACCCTGTTCGATGGCTTCGCCTTCGTCGGGAAGATCATTCTGCTGTATGTCGTGCAGGTCATCTTCATCTCCCTGTGGACGCTGCTGCTGGTGGTCCCCGGCATCGTGGCGGCCTACCGCTACCGCTTTGCTATGCTGAACCTGTGTGAAAACCCGGAGATCGGCGTCATGGAGGCCCTCAACATGAGCAAAGCCCAGACCCTGGGCTTCAAGTGGCAGCTGTTCGTGCTGGATCTGAGCTTTATCGGATGGAATATTCTGGTGAGCCTGACACTGGGCATTCTGGATATCTGGGTGGCACCCTATCGGGCGCAGGCCAACATCGCCTTCTTCCAGGAGATCAAAAAGATCAAGGGCGTAGGCTTCTTCCCGCCGCGGCCGGAGGATGACGATCAGTTCCGCCCCCATGACCCCTTTGGCGAGGACAACTGGTAATATGCAGAGAACAAGCCCCGGGGCATCGCTCCGGGGCTTGTTGTATTCACGCTTCGGCGGGTGCCGCTTCCTCCGCCTGCGGCATCTCAGTCGGGGCGCTGCCGTCGAAGGGCGTCTCCAGGCAGGTCAGGTCCCGCAGGCACCTGCGGAAGTCGTGGCAGAAGGCGGCGTACTCATAGCCGGTGCAGATACGCTCGTCCATAACGATGCCCAGAGGCATCATCTTCTTGGTCAGGTCACCGTTCATGTAGTTAGGTACCGGCTTGCCCATGCAGACGAACACGCTGGTGGTGCCGAATTCATAGCAGTGGTGGTGGATGTAGCTGGTCTTGATAGAAGCCAGGTTGGTGATGAACATACTGGTGTGGAAGGGGCTCAGGTCGATGATCTTCCGGGGCAGCAGGCCATGCTTGTCCAGATGGTAGGCCAGCCAGATCACGAACTTGGGCAGGCCGGGGATGGAGAACATCATCTTGGCGAACTTGTCGGTGCTGTTCTTCTGCTCCGTCTGGCTGTTGACGGCGATGGCATCGGCGATCTTCTGGTTGATGGTGAAAATAGTGTCCTTGGGCTCCAGATAGATCTTCAGCGTCGTCTCATCCGGGCTGCCGTCGGCCCGCTTTTTCAGGATGACAAAGGAGACGCAGAAATGGTTGCGCTCATAGAGATGACTGTTGACCACAAACCAGTTGAGCTTGGGGTTGGTCTGATAGGCCTTGTAATAGGCGGCGATGATCACCGCCATGTGGTTGATGCGGATCCCAGCGCGCCGTTTTTCGCGGATATAGGCCTTGATGCCCTCCTCGTCGATGTTTTCGGTGATGGTGTTCCAGGCATCGTACCGCTTGGGCATGATGTAGGGAATGGCTGCCACGATGGGGGGCAGGTCCTTTACTCGCTTTCCGTCAGGGCGCATGAGCAGTTCCTCGATTCTGTCTGTATTGTATCCATCATAGACCATATGGCCGCGGATTGCAAGCTGTTGTTTTCTTTTCCGAACAGGTGCGGAAAGGCAGATGTCAAGAAGAAAATGGACAAATGACAAAAAATATCAATCTTAAGGTGTAACACAAGAAGATCTCCGGGTGCCAGGCAGCTGACGGCGGAGTGTGTTACAAGCGGTATCGCTGCGCGATGTAGCATGGAAACACCGCGCCAATCAAGACCACGAAAAAAGCAGCTCTCACGGGGGGAGCTGCTTTTTTCATGCGGAGTGCCCTCGCGGGCAGTCTTGACAGGCGGGTGGTTCCCTGCGTTGGGTAACCAACATGGCCAGCTTCGCCGGCCATGCTGACGCAATTTCATATCATGGGGACGCGGGGCGCGGCGTAACACAAGATTGCTGCAGCAGCTCCGGCGACGTGGGCGAATTTGTGTTACAATCATTGAAAGACCACGAACTATCCTGAAACATAAGGGAGGCTCTCATGGGACACTACATGACGAAAGAGGAACGCATCATCCTGCAAACGCTGCTGAACGAGAAAAAGCCGGTCAGCTACATCGCCCGGAAGCTGGGCTGCTGCCGCCAGACGGTCTACAACGAGATACGGCGCGGGCAGTATCTCCATGACTACGGCTACTATGACAAGCTGCGATACTCGGCGGACAAGGGACAGCAGATACATGACTACAATCAGACGGCAAAAGGCAGACCGCTGAAGATCGGCAGTGACCACGCCTTTGCCGCCTTCATCGAGCATAAGATCATCGTGGATAGGTACTCCCCGGCTGCTGCTCTGGCGGCGGCGCGGAAGTACCCTTTTGCTACAAGGATATGCGTCAGTACTCTGTACAGCTATATCGACAAGCAGGTATTCTACAAGTTGGGCAACCGGCACCTATGGGAGAAGTGGAAGAAGCGGCCGAAGAAGGCCGAGGACAAGGAGCAGCGGGTAGTACACCCGAAGCTGCCCAGCATAGAGGTCAGACCGGCGCACATTGACCGACGCGAAGAGTATGGACATTGGGAAATGGACTTGGTGGTCAGCGGTCAGAATGGAAGAAGTGTACTTCTCACACTGACGGAGCGACTGAGCAGACAGGAGATCATCGTCAAGCTGCCGGACAGACGGGCGGAGACCATACGCAGGGCCATAGACCGAATGGAGCGTAAGACGCCGGGCTTCCGGCAGAAGTTCCGGTCTATCACCACCGACAATGGCAGCGAGTTCATGGAGTATGACAAGCTGGTCAAGAGCTGCCGGAGCAAGGGCAGCCGCTTTGACATCTACTACTGTCACAGCTACTCCGCATGGGAGAAAGGCAGCGTGGAGAACCACAACCGCATGATACGCCGCTTCTTTCCCAAAGGCACCAACTTCGACGAGGTATCTCCGGCAGAGGTACAGCGGGTACAGGATTGGATGAACCGGTATCCGCGCAGAGTGTTAGGTTGGCAGACACCCGATGAAGCCGCAGCATAGGCAGGGGCCCCGCGCGGCTGAAGCCTTGGCGCGGGGCCTCGCTGTAACACATTGTGCAGCTGCAGCCGGCTTGGATCGGCGCCGCAGCAGGACCAGGACGTGTTACATCACTTGCGTAATTTCTTCTGACTTCTCCGCCACTTCCGGGAGGGCTTGACCACACCGTCCATATTGGCCTGCTGCTCGTTCCGGCGCAGGGAGAGTATCTCCTCCTCAGACAGCATATCGCCCTCCTTGAAGGACTTTTGCAGATTGCCCACACAGGCCAGCGTGTCGTATGCCGCATAGTCCTTGTTGGTCACGAACCAGCAGCGGCGGGTAAGCGGTGTGAGCAGCTGGGTATTGGTAGCGTTCTCCATCTCCCATGCGTCATAGAGGTTCTGACGCTGAAAGCGCCACAGCTTATCACAATCCACCACGCAGCTTGTCACCTGACGGAGCAGCGCGTCCACATGGCCGAAACGCTGGGCGGTGTAGTACATGGAAATATGGTAATGGCGGCAGGTCAGCAGAGTGTTGAGGAACAGCGGGTCAATGTTGCTCTTGAAGTTCCGGCTGTTCATCTGGACGCTGAACTCGTCGCCCAGCACCAGTGTAACGGTGAGCGTGTCGTGCTCCCTGTCATACTGGCCGTTCTTTTCAGCACAGTAGACCACCTGCTGGAGGGAAACGAAGTCATCATAGGGAATGGACAGCGCCACATTGGACAGCACCTTGACCCGCTGCTCTACCCACATGGCCCGGTCCTTATCCCAGACCGGCTTACCGTCGTACTGCTCGTACATGGAGACCACCTTATGGACGGCGGAGAGTGTCTTGCCCTTGCCGAACAGGCCGACGTAGGCCACCAGCTCGCCGGTCCTGCACTCGTTCCATTTGCGGTACTTGAGATATTGGAACAGGTCAACGGCGCCATAGCGTACCAGCTTCACCGGGTGGAAGAACGCGCAGCGGATAGTGGGACAGAGTGCCAGCACCAGACCGAGGCCGATAAGTATGATGACGGCCATATCAGAACCTCCGCCAGTTGACCAGCGCGGCGGCCACGGCCGCCACGATGCGGAACACGGCGGTGACCAGTACCATGGCCACGAATACGGTCAGCAGATAGGGTATCAGCTCGGCCATGGTGGTAGGCGGCACGATGTCCACGCCGGTGATCTGGAAGAATTCAGCCACAACAGACGCCATCAGAACACCCCCTTTACAAAGTACCATAGCATGAACATGAAGCCCAGCACGAGGAACAGGAGCAGCATACCCTCCGTGACGGTATACTCGTCAAAGGGCTTAGAAAGGAACAGGCCGGTGTCTGTTTCCTCCTGCGGCAGCGCGGTGGTTTTAATCTGGTCGGCCAACGCCGGGTCGTCCGTATAGAGGATAGAACCGTCTGTGTCGTAGATGGTGGTATACTCCTGCTTTGTCTCAGCCTCCGTGGTGTCGGTAGTATCGGCAGCGGGTTCCTCGTCCGGTTCCAGCGCCGGTCTGAGCGCCCACTCCGGTATATCCTCGGTCGTGGAACCGGTATCAGCCGTTGTGGCGTAGGCATTCACGGTGAGCATAAGCAGCAGCGCCAGCAGCGCGGAGGTCAGCGGTATGTACTTCAATTATCATCACCCCACTTGAACAGAAGATAGATCACGGCGCCGGCCACGATGAGCCAGAGGAGGATATTCCAGAGGGTGAAGGTCAGACCGTCCACGGTGAATTCTATCTGGAATATCTGCAGGCAGGCAGACAGGACTTGTCCGAGACCTTGCATCAGAACACCCTCCTTTTGATAATGACGCCGATGGCCAGAATGACCAGCGCCGCTTCAATGATGGTCAGCCACTCGGCGGGGATAAAGGGAAACAAGCTGGTGCCGAGGTTCAGGAACGCCGTGAAGAAGTTTTTGACGGAGTCCACCGTATGGTCCAGCAGCAGGTCCACATCGTCCAGACCGTCCAGCAGATTAAGGATGAAGTGCAGGGAGCCAACGATAAGGCCGTTGATCAGGCTGGTGATCATATTCAGCAGAGCCCGCAGCGGCTCAAGTAAAACAGACATGGTATCTCACCCCTGTAACACAAATTTCAGATCCTGGCGCCGGAGCTGCAGCAAGAAGTGTGTTACGAGAAAAACAGCTTCTTGCCCACGATGCCCAGCACCATACAGACTACGGCGAAGGTCAGCGCGACCTGCAGTTCAGGCGGCAGCACCGTCCAGAAGCCGGTGAGCCACGCCGGGTAATCGCCGCCGAAGCCGCTGATCTGCTCCGTATACTCGTTGAACTTGGAGATGACCTCGTCCACGCTGGAGATGGCCTTGTCAAACAGCCGGACGATGAAGCCTATCAGCTTACCGGCGAAGGTGCCCAGCTTGGAGAACACCTTGACCACCAGCTGTGAGATGGAGCTGCTGCTGTAGTCCTCGTCCGGGGCACCGTCCCCGGTGTGGTCCTCGTAGGTCTTTCCGCAGCGGGAGCAGGTATAAATGTCATAGGCCGAGGCGGTCTCCTCGCCGGTGTCCGGGTCGGTGACGGCGTCCACATGGGATGATATGATCCAGTCATGGCCCAGCGGGTCGATGATCTCCGAGTAGCTGTCCCCGCACTGGGGGCAGGTAGAGATCTGAAGGCCGGGGAGCGTGCAGTCCGCCTCCTGCTCCATGTGCTGCTGGTAGGTATGGTCACAGGTGGCGGAGCCGGAGGTGTCCTGAAGTTGGGCGAGGATGGCGTCCAGACGTTCCAGTACCGGCGTCAGGTCCAGCTTCTCATCCAGCCACGTCTGGAACGATTGCAGCCATGCGAGGATATTACTGCTGCCGGACACATCCGGGGGCGGAGCGCCGGTATCGGTGTACCACTGTTCGCCGCAGACGGAGCACTGGTAGAGCGTATGGCCCTGGGTAGCCACGGTGCCATCCGAGTTATAGACCATGTTGACGTGCTCAATGACCTTCCAGTCGTGACCCTTGGCGGCGAGGTTTTGCTCATATGTTTCACCACACAAAGAGCAGGTGTAGGACGCATGGCCGCCCTCAAGACAGGTGGGAGCCGTGTCAATGGTCTCCTGCCAGTCGTGCTTGCAGCCGGTGGGTGTATCGGGATCGGAACCGGTATCATCCTCAACCACATAATTGTAGGTGTTGGAGACGTTATTATTTGTGATCGTCACGTTGGTATCACCAAACTGTACCGTAAGCTCAACGTCATTGTCCAGAGTGAGGAAGTACGTCCGGGAGGAGTAATCGTATGACCACGACTTGATGTCATAGTACGTTTTCGTAGTCATATCGTAATACTTGTTATTGGTCTCATCGACAATGGTGACATCCGTATAGTAGTTGTCGGAATTGTCGACGTAGATACCGGTGAGGTTGTCAACACGGGTGTTGATAAGGAAATTGTTGGTAACAAGGCTGGTGTCGGAAGGCTCGATAGAGAAAACGGGGGTGGAAACAACAAAAACGCCTTTAGATACATACCAATTTTTACCACCAAAAGAAAGGGAATAACCCGAAGAAGAGCCAGAGTTGCAACAGCGAATGGAGTCCCCTGGATAAAAAATACCGGTTTGTGGGGAGATAAACGAAAAACTATCTTCACTTGAAGAGGTATCAGCGTAATATTTCCACGCAACTTTGGAGGCGGCTACTTTAGTATAGCGACCGGCGATCGGCACCGAAAAGGATTGTGATTTAGCCGAAGAACCTAAAGAGAACGAGGGATAAAAATGTTTCTGCAATAAGCATTGAACAATTACATTTGAGCCAGAAATGGTTACAGTACTATAAAGTACAGTTTACAAGGGACTACACAGAGTAGGTATCTGACGGGAGGGGTTCC
>ENA-OZHZ01000491-OZHZ01000491.1-human-gut-metagenome-genome-assembly--contig:-NODE-491-length-18693-cov-4.847999_pt1 | contig 18693 bp, 18 predicted proteins | sample MGYA00244053_ERZ653699 | MGnify/ENA primary metagenome ERZ653699 (study PRJEB26926, sample SAMN06165200) | human gut metagenome | biome: ENVO:00009003; feature: ENVO:2100002; material: ENVO:00002003...
TACACCTATTAAGTCGTCGGCAGCGTCAGATGTGTATAAGAGACAGGAATATAGAATCCATAAGAAACTGACAATGACTACATTCGTAATTCCTGCCAGTCAAAAATGGAGGGCAAGATCTCGTATGTCTCTATGGGTCAAGAGGTGGAGGGTCATCAACTGATATTCAATCAATTACCGATCGCTGCCAGGGTTAGCCTTAAATATAAGACTAAAAAAGGCGAGCCATTGGGATTTCCAACGGCTCGCCTGCATATTCTTTGAATCAATGCTTAGAAATTCAGTTTGAGAGAAAGACCTGCTGTAGGTTGAGAATATCCTTGCACACTTGTAGGAGTGTATGCGAAATAAGGTTCAACCTTAAGATCGAAGGCTGCCCTTTGCGTCCTAAGATCCTGATAGTACATATTTTTCACTTTCGCGATGTGGACAGCATCGCAAATACTCCATATATTCAAAGCCAGACGAGCCGCAAACGCTCCCAAAGCCAAACCGCCCATCTCAGTTGTGCCATCATCGTAAATGTACGTATCGGATAATTGCAAGGCCAATAAACCAACATTGGTACCGATAATAGCAAATCCACGTCCCCATTGCCCAACTATTCCTTGCCCCAAACCAGGAATGATAAATGAAGCGATTCCCGCCCAGGCACGGCTGTAAGGGTCATCACGCTGTGGCACATATTCCTTAGTATTATACAGATTTTTGTATTCACGATACCTCATACCAACAACAACTTCGGCGGTTGTATTGTATTTCTTGTCCACAGAGTTGTTATGTTCTTGAAACACCTCGTTTTCGCCATTCTCGTATCTGACGATAAGTATTTCCGACTTCGATAATGTGAATGTCGGACCGTCAAGGTTATTATATTTCTTGTACTTGACTTCATTTGCATTGACTTCAAGAATCTTTGACTGAATATCTTTGCCATCCTTTGTGGTTATGATATCTTGCGCCTGCACAAAAGGAATACAACAGAGCGCGGTCAGAATCAATAAGATAACTCTTCTCATAAGATTAAATAAGATTTTAAAATAACCGGTATAACTTGTTTTTACCCGCACAAAGGTAATATATTTTCCTAACTATCAAAAGAGCTTCCATATAGCGGAGTCAAAATCAGGACAAGGAACCGCATATATCCGTGAATCTTATGACTTTGCGACTGACATATATAGTTTCTTAATATGTTTGTGAATTCCACCTGCCTTTTTAGACTGGCTAAATCTTATATGTCTTTATGAATCAACGGGAGCATTTCATACTCTGACATTCAGGCGAGTGGAAGGTAACACATTATTAATGAAGAACATAGATGTATATCTTTAGTGAAAGCACACTAAAGGTAAGCACCGAATCGACTGACCTTCAGGCACTTATAGGACACGCCATTTTTCCGTTGCAACTTTACCGACCTTTGCGATATGGATAAACAAAAAAGGAACGTTGTCCACCTTGAACGGACAACATTATTACTACGGAAACATCAAAGCCCAAACCGACAATTGGGATAAGGTGATACGTTTTCAATACATATCACCATCTTTTTTTGGACATAAATTCAGATATGATTTAATACATCAAGATAGATTGGACAGCAAATCCTGCAAAATGATAGCAAAACGGTATTTTGTATGTTAAGGACATATAAAAACCGAGGGGTGAAGCAGAGAGCCTTACGGCTCAGAGTGACAGCCGGGTACAGACATTACCCTAATAACGTCTGTAGTGGTTGCGGACTCTCTCAACCTTGCCGAAACGTACTCGCTTGTAGGCTCGCACCTGGACAAGTCTGACAATCTCCACCTCAATGGCGACTATCACAAGATGTTGGCTTGTTATCATTCTGCATACTTATTGTTAGGAAATTGAGAGAACAACCGTCCTTGTTGTAGTACCCCCTCGGTATGGGACAATAACAAAAAAGCAAGCATCCCTTTTAGGGAAAAGATGCTTGCTTTTACTTGTCTTCCTAACTCGTATGAGAACAATGCAAAGATAGCCATTCTTTTCAGACTATCAAGTAATATCATAGACTTTTTTCATCATGACTCTTCCTTCCAACCATTCCACGAACTTCAGTTCTCTCTTGAAGTCCTCGATAAAAGTTCGATAATCTCCCACGATTCCGCATAAGGGGACAACATCATCCGAGGCCGTCCTTTTTTCCATTCTTATAACCCACTGAAAATCCATCCAATAAATCAAAACCTAAATGAAAAAAATCAAGAATCCATAAGAAACTAAAAATGAATATATTCGTAATTTCCGCTAGTCAAAAATGACTGGCAGAATCCTGTATATCCCTATGAATCAAGGAGTGGCGTTTCACTTGCTGACATTCAAGCTATTACGGATCAGTGCTAAAGCCGCTCTTGAAAAATGGGCTAGACATTGTTGTTTTCAATGGATCTGCTTACATATATTAGGGAGACGTTTCAGGCGAGTGGGAGATAATATATTGTTAATGAGAGATATAGAGGTTTATCTTCAGCGGGAATCCGCTAAAGGCGGATACCGAATCAACTGACTTACAAGTAATTATAAAGCAAGTCATTTTCTCGTTGCAATTCTACCGAGGGGAATTTCACGACAACTCTTGCCAAAACTTGTATGGCAATAAAATCAAACTAAGTCAAAGCCCTTGCCTCCCAACCGGACAAACTAATGTAAAAGCTGATGGGATGAACTTCTATGGCAAAGCCTTTGAATATGCCCTTGCCACCTAACCGGGCAAATTAACGCAAAAGCTCCCACCCGAGCAGACTGGCGGGAAGTTTAGCATTGTCACACCTATATACAACAAGGGAGCACACGCATTCAACAAGGAAAGCAGACGCAACAGTGTAGTGCGGCTACGCGAAGAGGCGGAGGTTGTCGAAGGTGGGGGCAAGGGAGCCGGACTCGATGCGGTGGATGATCTCCACGACCTTGTCGTTCATCGGGGTGGGGCAACCGACTTTGCGGCCATAGGCGCTGACGGCACCGTTGATGGAATCGACCTCGGTTTTCTTGCCGCGCTCAAGATCCTGAAGCATACTGGCTTTCAGACGGGCGTGCTTGCGGATGGCTATCGGGATGATCATAAAGGAGATGAACTTCTTCACGGGATTGCTGTAATCCAGAAGCTTGACTACATCCTTGCCTTGGATCGGCTCGATGGTTATGCCGCCCTTACGGCAGACATCAATGCATTCCTTGATCAAGGCCTGCACGACCTTCCTTGAGGAACGGTCCGAGGCGGCCTCTCCGAAAGTGCAGCCCAGGACAGCGCTCATTCCGGAGAACGCGGCGTTGATCAGGAGCTTGCTCCAGCGGGTTCCGAGGAAATTCTCCTCTACCTCGACCGGGCCCATCTTCTCAAGGAGGGCCTTGACCTCAGCGAAATGCTTGTTGACATTCTCGGAAACCGCGCCCAACGAAAAAGTGAGGCTGTCCGGCGAACTGGTCAACTCACAGACTCCCGGGCCAAGCATCGTGGCTCCCCAGGCGACAGTGCAGCCAAGCACACGGGACGGACCGACGATCTCGGAAATCAGCAGCTCCGGCAACCCGTTCTGGAGAGTGACGATCACACCATCCTCAGCGAGGGAACCTTTGAGCATATTCACAACCTCGGCATTATGCAACTGCTTGGTCATAAGGAATATGACATCATATTCACCAGTCATTTCCTCATCTGTCAGGACGGTCACCGGCTGAGTGAAATTCACGGTGCCTACCACTCTCGCACCTTCGGCACGCAAGGCGGCGACGTGAGCCTTGTTATGGTTGATGAGGTCAATCTGACCTCCGTTCTTCGTAATATACGCGCCCAGAATGGTTCCCAACGAACCGGCGCCATAGATGGCACTTCTCATATTCCTTGAATATTCAAATTCCGCAAGCAGGCAATCACTTGCCGAATACAATCCGTTCGAGGGTGATTGCCCACCCTTGTCAATGAATATCTCCGCGGCAAAAATAGTGATTCCCTTCCGGATGTCAAAGCCGTTCAGCAGAAATCAGCGCGGCCAAATTGGATTTCTGATCAGTAAGGGTTAACTTTGCATTGGGGAAATATTCCCGGAAAACAAATAAGTTTGAAATGTTCTTTGAGGTGAACAAATTTTCAAACCAACGAGTCAAAACAGCTTCTAAAAAACATTAGAATAATGAACAGAATTGTAAGGATCATCGCGGCTTCGACGCTGACATTCGGACTCTTGCTCTGCGGGACTTTCGCTTTCGCGCAGAAGAGCCCAGCGTTCGAGGCTAAGTTCAAGATCGCGGAAGGCGCTGACCTTCGCATCCTTGACGACAACATCTGGGACTACAGCAAGGACACCATTCCTCCGAAATGGAAGGAAATCGGAGAGGATCCGCGTGACTGCAACAGGGCCCCGCAATTTGCCAGGCTCGTAAACGACTACCTTCCTGATGTCTTCGCGCTTCAGGAATATTCCAGCCATATGCACAAGGAATTCTACCCTCTGGTGCAGAAAGACGGCTATGTCATCGCCTGGGAATCGAAGAAGGACTGGAACAACACTCCGATCTTCTACAACAGCAAGACGCTTGAGCCTCTGTACGTCAACTACAACAAGTACACTCCCGAGCAGTGGTGCAACCACGGATCCAAGTCCTTCACCTCGGCTGTGCTGAAAAGGAAGGCCGACGGGAAGATATTCGCGATAATCGGCACCCACCTTTGGTGGAAGAGCGAAAAGTCCAAGCCGGGCAGCACGATGGCGAGAGCCTCACAGCTCCGTCTGGTGATGGCGGAGACCGACATCATCAGAGCCAAATACGGGGATATTCCTGTTTTTGTGATGGGGGATATGAACTGCGAGGAGGGTACCGTTCCGATCCAGCAGCTTATCCAGGGCGGTTATGTGCCTTGCTACAAGGCCGCTACCGTCTATGGCGACAACCACAACGGACATCACATATGCAGCCCTGGGGACGGATATTCGGTCGAGAGCCGCAGACGTGGACCTGACCGCGCCACTGGAGCGATCGATCACTGCCTGATCTTCGACCCGAGCGGAAAGGCCGAGGTCAAGGTCTTCGACTGCATTATGGAGAAATACACCATCAAACTCACGGATCATTACCCGAATCTTATTGATGTGAGATTATAACCGTTTCGGTGGGATATTATTCAACAGCTTACATTGCCCGGAATCTGAATACCGGACGCTGATGTAGGCTGTGATTGTGTATTTTCATTTGCCGCTGCGGAATAGATTTCGTACCTTTGTTATCCGTTATGAAGTACGGATTCGACAACGAAAAGTATCTGCGGATACAATCAGAACACATCAAGGAACGTATAGCCCAGTTCGGGGACAAGCTCTATCTTGAGCTTGGAGGCAAATTGTTTGACGACTACCACGCCAGCAGGGTCCTGCCGGGATTCCAGCCGGACAGCAAGCTGAGGATGCTCCAGCAGCTCAGCGACTGCGCGGAGATCGTCATTGTCATCAGCGCCAATGACATAGAGAAGAACAAGGTGAGGGCCGACTACGGCATCACCTATGACATGGATGTCCTGAGGCTCCGCACGGAGTTCCAGAACAGGGGCTTCCTTGTCAGCAGCGTGGTGATCACCCATTTCAACGGTCAGGCCAGCGCCAAAGCTTACAAGGCCAAGCTCAAGAAGATGGGCATCAAGGCCTACTACCACTACACGATCGAGGGTTACCCGAACAATGTAGCCCTGATTGACTCCGAAGAGGGCTACGGTAAGAATGATTACGTGCAGACATCCCGTCCGCTCGTGATCGTGACGGCTCCGGGGCCGGGCAGCGGAAAGATGGCCGTGTGCCTCAGCCAGCTCTACCACGAGCACAAGAAGGGAATAGCGGCGGGCTACGCCAAATTCGAGACGTTCCCTGTCTGGAACCTTCCTTTGAAGCACCCGGTCAACATCGCCTACGAGGCCGCCACCGCAGACCTCAATGATGTGAATATGATCGATCCGTTCCACTTGGAGGCCTATGGCAAGACTGCCATCAACTACAACAGGGACATCGAGATATTCCCGGTGCTGAACGCCCTGTTCGAGGGAATCTACGGCGAGAATCCGTACAAGTCACCTACCGACATGGGCGTGAATATGGTGGGCAACTGCATCAGCGACGACGACATCTGCTGCAAGGCCGCCAACGATGAGATCATCCGCCGCTACTACTCCGCGCTCGACCAAATGGCTGACGGAAAGGACAACGAGAGCGAGGTCGGAAAGATCGCGCTTCTCCTCAAACAAGCGAGGATCACCACTGAATATCGCCGTGTGACTGTCGCGGCGAAACAGCGTGAGGCCACGGCAGGCAATCCGTCAGCGGCCATCGAGCTGTCCGACGGGACGATCCTGAGCGCGGAGACCTCCGACCTTCTCGGACCTTGCGCCGCGCTTCTTCTGAAGGCCACCAAGCATCTTGCCGGAATCGACCACAGTGTCAAGCTCATTCCGGGAAGGCTCATAGAGCCGATCCAGAAGACGAAGGTCACCTACCTGCACGGCAAGAACCCGCGTCTGCACACGGATGAGGTGCTGATCGCCCTTTCGGTCCTGAGTCCGGATGACGAGAACTGCCGCAAGGCCCTTGACACACTACCGCTTCTGAAAGGCTGCCAGGTCCATTCGACGGTCCTTTTGAGCGACATCGACAAGAAAGTCTTCAAGAAGCTCGGTGTGGACCTCACCTGCGAGCCTGTCCACGAAAGGCACTGACACTTTGGATTTTCCAACGATAATGATTAACTTTAGGCTTTGAAAGCCAGAAGACTATTCTGACTATAGAACCTATAATATTTATGGCGCGTCGGAGCGTAGCGGAGACAGTAAAGGCGCCGTCCGTGACCGCCATTATTTGGTCTTGCGGCGGTACTTCTGATTGCTGGCGGTCGGATTGTCGGGATTGGTAGGTTCCAGATATCCGGCTTCTATAAGCGGTGTGATGTGGCGTTCCCTATTGGTCTGCTGATTGGTGATGCCAAGCCTGTCCATTATCTCTTGTGCGGTACGAGGCACGGAGCAAAAGTTGATTATGTCTTCCTGCTTCTTGGTTACTTTTGGACGGGCGACCTGATTACTTCTCTCCTGCTCGACTTGATTACTCTCGACCTGAACTTGATTACTTTTTTCCTCGACCTGATTACTTTCGGGGGCAACTTGATTACTTCTCGGGATGGTAACGATGAATTCTTTGAGTCCTTCATCACTTACCATGCTGACATTGACACCGCTGTCTATCGCTCTGCGGATGCCTGAACCTGCGCCGGTGTAAGGCAACGAATAGATGGCGTTGTTGAAGAGGAACCTGTTTCTCGGCATTGATGTACCTCTCTTTATGTCGCTGACGGTCAAGCCGCTCGGCAGAATGCCGGGGCTGTGAATCTCCACTCTGTCGTCAAATATGAATATGCGCACCGGTGCGCTCCAGTTCAGCGAGCGGTGAACAAAAGCGTTTACAACAAACTCCTGTAGTGCGTCCGCTGGTATTTCCAATCTGCCAAGTGTGTTGAAACCCTCTTCGACTTGAACCGTGCGCAGGTTGCGGCGAAAGAAGTTCATCACACATTCATATTGATGAAGGAGATTCCCTTCCATATCCATGTCGTGGACTTTGTCGCGGAAGTGCTTGCCTCCGACGGAATTGCCGTAGAAGCAGATACACTTGCACGTGAATGTCGGGAGCCATACCTGAGGCGTCTTTCCGAGGAGAAGCATTGCCGTAACGGTCAGGCTTCCGTCCGGACGAATCAGCTGAATATTGCGCAGGATTTTTTCGGGCGTAAGACCTGCCGCGATATGTGATACGAGTGTCGGGAGAGAAATATCTTCAAGATCCTGGTCCGACAGATTAAGCGTGTCGATACGACGGGCATATTTGTTTCGCAGGAACAGCTTGATTGAATACTCATCAAGATCTGCCATTGTGGCTCCGCGCACCGCTGCCTCATCGGGCACAAACGAGCCACAATCGGTCATCATTTCGGCAAGCTCGGCATTGTCGAAAACCTTGCGCTTGTCCGAGCCGTTCTTTACCCAGACTATGCCCTTGCTGTCTTTGTATGGTTTGTTAAGACCTTCCTTTATGGTCGCGATGGTGACAGCTCCACCTTCAACGGGGACATTCTCCGTCTCAATGAGAATTGTAGGGACTACTGCGGTAGATGCAAGGTTTCCAAGCGTCTCGCAGGTCTCTTTCAGTTCAGTGTATGACATAGCGTTGATGGCGCCGGTTTTGTCGTTTATGCCGATAATTATCCGCCCGCCATGCGCATTGCTCATCGCCACCATTTCAGCGGCGATGTCGGCTGTATCCAATGCTCTTTCCTTGAACTGAACCAGCCCTTGTTCGGAAAGGTCTCGGATCTGCAATATGTCCTTTTCTGTCATAATGATGCAAAGTTACGAAATCTGGCTGAATGAGCAATCCGGAATGATTTGAAAATACAAGAAATGCTTGCCGTCAAGTAGTTAAACAAGAGCTGTAATGGCCTATTGTATAGCAGCCTTTGCTCGTACCGGTATCTTATATGGTAATAATTAAAACTTTACTATTATGATTTACGGCTACATTCGTGTATCCACCGACAAGCAGACGGTGGAGAATCAGAGGTTCGAGATTCAGAACTTCTGCAAAAGAGAAAATTTAAGCATCGACGGCTGGATTGAGGAAACCATCAGCGGGACAAAGAACTACAACAAACGGGCACTCGGGCATCTGCTCGCCAAGGTGCAGAAAGATGACATGATAATTTGCGCTGAACTCTCACGGCTCGGCAGGAATCTGTTCATGATTATGGAGATTCTGAACATCTGCATGACAAAAGAGTGCAAGGTGTGGACTATCAAAGATAACTACCGCCTCGGAGAGGACATCCAGAGCAAGGTGCTGGCATTCGCTTTCGGGCTGTCAGCAGAGATTGAAAGAAACCTTATCAGTCAAAGGACGAAGGAGGCACTTGCAAAAAGGAAAGCAGAGGGAGTTATCCTTGGAAGACCGAAGGGCAGAAAGTCATCGTAAACTGCTCTCTGTATTCGGCAGGAGTCCATTCCATATAGTCATCGCTGACCATTGACCACTTGAAGCCGTGACCAATGGGCGGATTGCGGAAGTCATAGACCTCGAAACCAGAATCCCGGAGCCGTTTAACGACCTCGGGATAGTACGGATTTCTCCAGCTACTGGCGATGTAGAGTTTCATATATAGGTGTGCTATTGTTATGCCTTTCCGTCCTTTCTCCAGGTTTTCCAATCGGTCTTTCCGGCAATATACTGAAAATGCGAAAAGTCTTCTGAAAAAGCCCCTAATACTTTATTGTCAATCACTTCAAAATTCTGATTAAGCACTTTCAGACCTAATTCAGTGATTTTGTAGAATCCTCTGCTTGCCTGCTCAATAAGACCTGCCTTTTTTAGATACACGCAGGCCCAACTAACCCGGTCACTAATGACATTTAGGCCGCTGCTTGTCTTCTCCTCCTTATCTTTATTTGACATTCCGAGCTGTTTGGTTATGGACTCCTGAATATCCGACTTCCTCAATACTTCTCCAGATGAGAGAGCATTGAGGAAAGGCTTATGAAAATATTTGAACTTCGGAATCATAACTTTATTGTTCGTCAGCTTCTTTTAGCCCATGAATGACGGCGAGGCCGATAGCTTTTCCAAGGAGCGGAGGGACAGCGTTGCCAATTTGCACAAGCTGTTTTGCCTTCTTGCCCTCAAAGATAAAGTCATCTGGGAATGACTGGAGCCTTGCCATTTCTCTTGCGGTAAGAACACGAGGAAGTTTTGGATGGATATTCACGCCTCCGTGATTCTCCTTTATCGTGCAGGACGCTTCGTTCCAAGGACATTTTTTCCATGCGTCAGAATATCCTGCATATAGACTTTGCCCCTCTGGGACTGCGAGAAGTCGTTTCTCCATATCAGCCGAATGCCTTGTAGGGACATGATTAAATGCAGGGTCGGCAGGATGCTTCATCAAGTCAGCTATTGTTGCGCCAGTGGTTATATACTCTTCTGGAGATAACATTGGCTTGGGGTGGTAGTTTGTCGCTCCAATCCTATTGCCGATGAATATTACACGGTCGCGCTTCTGCGGAACTTTATAATCTGCTGCGCGTAGGACAGTCACATTCATTTCATAGCCAGCCTCTTTGAAGTCGCGAATGATTTTTTGTTCCACCTTGCCTTCAAGCATCGTCCTCAAGCCAACAACATTTTCGCAAATGACATACCTCGGCTGAAGAGTCTTGACAATTTCAAGCATTTCGAGATAAAGAGAATTTCGAGGGTCATCGACAATTCTGTTTCCCGCCATACTGAATCCCTGACAAGGGAAACCGCCAGCTACTACTGAAAGTTCCCTGCCGTGTAAAGCTTCTGCGACGGTAGCGTAAAACTCATCTTTCTTCTCTTTGGTCTTAATGTCGCCTTCGACAAGAGCATGCGCAAAATTTCTGCGGTAGGTCATACCTGCTTCCTTAAACCAGTCAAGACCACACACACCTTCGAGACCGGACATTTCCAATCCTTTACTCAAACCGCCAGCACCGCAGAACAAATCGACGAATGTGTAGCCTGATTCTTCCGGATTGTCCCATTCGCCTGAAATGTCAAACCAATTGATCTCGTCCGTATCTTTTGCAAGTCTGGCTGTGGTCTTTACTTTCCGTTCTCCAGAAGCTCTCTTTGCCTTGGCCTTCTTCGGAGATTCCTCGACCATTTCGCCTAAAATATTGTAGTGCGTTTTTGCCTTCTCATCTTGTCCCGCATTGATGAACTCTTCCAAAGCTTGCTTCGGAATCCTATACACACCACCAATTGTGATTGATTGCAATGAACCTGCTGCAATATATCTTCGGACGGTCTTTATTGACAATCCAAGAAGTTTAGCAACGTCATTGATAGAGTAAAAAGGGGCAGTTAATATTTCTTCCATACATTATATTTGTTCACTATTGTCCGTTATTGTCCAATCGCTATGTAAATATAAGGTTATTATTTTATCCCCACAAGTACTCGTAGCAAAAAAAACGATTTATCGAACCTGATTATCCCGTGCAAGGTTCGTATCTCTAATTGCCAGTAGTTGTCTGCAAGTATTTTCATATGAAACGTTTTCGGGCATAGCAGTATGCTTTCTCCTAAACGAATCACTTATTTGCAAACGACCTGCATTTAGATCTGATGTTCCAGACCAACTGCGTTTATCTTGTTTGTGTCCGGCACTAAAATCGACCTCTTCAAGGGCGTAAGTATCATAGCCCTTAATTGATATATGCCTGTCGTTTGCTTCTCCATCGAAGTCATAGCATATCTTAACGACAACATAAGATTTTGGGAGAGATTCACTTTTACAATAATCTTCAACCAACTTCCCGATAGCCGCTACTCCGTCGTTAACTCCTTTAGCACACTTGAAATTGATAACGAACTTTATGCCTTTATATATGCAATAACAATCATAACTTGCGTGTGCGGATTCAGCTGGAAGAACTAACAGTTTAGAGTTCTGTTTGTGCTTTGTGTAATCACTCAATGCGGCTATCGCATATTCTTCCAAGATGTATCCTGTTGCTGTCGAACTCTCTAATTTGTTGCCTGGTCGAGAGATAACATTTATCCCCTGTAATTGTAGGCTCATCTTGTGGTTATGTATCGCAAAGATATTGTCAAGGTAATCAACAAGTAATTCCTTGAAATCTTGAATAATGTCGTAATAAGTTCCACTCATATCTTCAATATTGCCTAAATATTCAACAAGTCTATCAGGTTCTGCATTTGGAATCTGAACTTAAAGCAGACACGATTGTTATGAACCTGAAATTCTCCTATAGTCTTGCCATCATACTTTACTGTGTTGCTCTCATTCCATTTGTCAATAGTTTCTTTTGTGAATGAGAACTTCTCTCTTTTCCATTCAAATGTACTGACTTTTGCGCTTTCGATTGCCTTGAAAGAATACGACTTTCCGTCCCGATATAGCCAAAGCAGCCAATCAGAATCCAGTAAGTGGGATAGGTAAATCGGCATTATCTCCTCGATGTGGTCATACACCATCTGTTTGAAGACAGGATTTGTAACCTTATCAACATACGATGGGATAAAGTTCCGGAAGTAGAGCATACAGGTTTCTGCACCTGGCTGACCGACCTCAGGCGGACAAACCATCTTGCCTTTGTTGGTTTTAAGTGATAATGTCTTATTGCCTTCGAGAACGAAATCATATGAACATTTGCTGCTTTCTCCTCGCTCTCCACTCTCTGAACCTGTATGCTTAACGGCCTTTGGTATTATCTTGAAGGCCTCCTTAATGGCAGGCATCAAGTCATTCTCCATTGAAGGAATAACACGAGTGGCAAAACTTGCTGGTCTTTCAAGACCAAAATATTTGCATATAGCCGACTCGGCAGACATTCCAAGAGTTTCAGTTGTCTCTTCAACTTTTGTCATCCAAGCACTCAAATTCTTTATATAGAATCTGAACTTGAATGTTCTGTTCTTGTGAGTCTGAATCTCTGCAATGGACACATTGTGATACTTAACCGTTGTGCTTTCAGTCCACTCCCCAAGATTCCGAGTAAAAGTAAATTCGTCGCGGCTAAATGAATACTTGCCAATGTCTTCCAAACGATATATTTGAATGTCGTTCAGATTGTTTCTATTGACGAAAACCGTATAGTCTGACTGGAAAAGATTGTCAATAAAAATTGGCAAGACTTCGTGAATATGGTAATATATCAGCTTCTGAATATCCTCCTGATCTTCTATCGGCTCTCCATAAATATCGGAGAAATAGTCATTCAATACAGGTAAACCAGCTTGTCCTACAGTTCGAGGTGCGACTCTTTCTGAGGTCTTGGTCGTTCTGATTGAAAGTGTTTTTCCATTGTCAAGGAGGAAATTATGAGGAGAAGTAGTCTGACGAGCCGTAGTGTAGCCAGAAGTATATGTTAGCAACTTGACTGGCTTTGCGCCAAGTATAGTTGTAATTTTCTTACATACAGGGTCTAATTCTTTCTCGTACAATTCATTGTAGTTGCTCTTGAAATGTTCTGCCGCGATTTCGTTAACCTCCAATCCGCAGCTATCGCATAACATAGACTGGAGAGTAATGCCATAATCAGCATTGTTGGGATATACCTGTGGCGTATATCCATCTACATATTTTCCCATATATCGTTTTGTTTTCTTGCCTTGCTTTCAGTCACAAATATGCAAACACAAAAGCCGCCGTTTCTTCGGCGGGGTGCGTGTAAACATATCGTGATGTACTTGTATCTGCTTGCTACATGCAAAGATACAGAAAAAATGTGACTACGATGTAAGAAGACGGTTTACTCGAATGAGGAAGCATTCAATATATGACTGTAAAAACGAACCCGAAAGCCTATTTCTGCTTCCGGGTTCATCGAAATGTTGTATAAGTTTAATGGAGAATCTATTTCGGCATCTGTTGCACCACCTTTCCTTGAAGGAGTTTGCCATTTACTTTCTTGTTGCGCTTGATGCCGTCAGCACCCCAAGTTCCCCATTGCTTGAAGAAGAAAGGAATGTGCTGCGCATCTGCTTGCTCCTTGATGTTGAGCACCCACGATTCCTGCATAGGTCGAGCCTGATTTCCACTTTCTCCGCCAACTATTACCCAGTTGATGCCGGTTAGATCCATCTGGCCGAGGTCTGAAAGAAGCGGCTCGCAAGACAAGAACTTCACTTTTGCCGGGAGATTCCGCAAGCAGTCAATTCTCGACTTCCTCTTGTCGGTTTCAACGGTCACTCCAAGCCAGACATTTGAAGGGATTGAGCGCGTAGAGAAGTATTCCTGCATCCTGTCGGCTCTCTTTGTCAATATCTGGTATTTGTGGCGAGGTGTCTTGCGTATTGTCATCATCACCTTGTCAACGAACTCGAAAGGGACATCCTTGTGGAAGAGGTCGCTCATCGAGCAAACGAATATCGTGGCTGGCTTATACCATTTAAGCGGTTCATTAAGACTGTCAGGATGAAGTGTCAAGGCAAAGCCGTTGGTATATTTGGGATTACCCATTGCGCATAGCCTGCGGGACATATTTTCTGCGTAGCAATGTTCGCAGCCTTCGGACATCTTGTTGCAGCCCGTGACCGGGTTCCAAGTCTTTTCAGTCCATTCTATTTTAGTTGTTCTCATACTGTTTCAATTTCATAGTAGCCTTTACTACCAGGCTTAATTTTGTGGATGTTTGCAGCTGATTCACTAAATGTGCCTTTGATTGTTATTTTACCCTCTTGTTTGAGTTCTTTTGCTACTTCAACAAAAAGTGTAGGAAGGCAACCATTCTTTAACGTGTATTTCAGACCTACAGCATTATTCTTTATCTTTCCAGCCAAAATCTTCTCTCTCAAATCTTGTTTCATCTTAACTTTTCTTGATGATTGGCTCTCATCGTAGAACAATGATCCGACCTCATAGTCATTATCAATGTTGCAGTTGGAGTCTCCTGAGAGAGGGTCTTCATCCCAGCATGCTTTTAGGAATTTTTCCATTCCAAGTGAGTGGCTGGTTCCAAATATAAGCCCATAATAGTTTGAAACCTTTTGTATGGTGAAGCTGTGAAGGTAGTACTCTTTACCAGATGGTATAAGATTCTCAAAATATTCCTTAATTATCCTGTGGCATTCTTCCGGTCGTGAGTTGTCGAAGTCAATTTTGTTTACATCAAAATAATTCTTTATCGCATCCATCTCTTGGAATCTTTTGATGGTCTGGCTCGATATAAAGAAGATAAAGTCAGTCTTGGGACTTGAAACCAACATCTTAAAAATATCTTCAGTGACCTCCTTGACGCCATACTGGTCCATTAGGACAAACTTGCCAGTATCATTTCTTTGAAGAATATTGTTGATAACTGGTGAACTTATCAATGACTGAAACGGTTTGTTATACAGTTTCAGGTTACTTAGAATCGGACAAGAAGCACAATGATTCTCAAACTGGCATGTGATCAAGAATTGCTTTGCGTTTTCTTGAAGCTCTGTAAATTTTTTCTTCTTGAGTTCATTAAAGCAGAAGTATATCTGCTTTGTATAGCCAGGCGACTGAATGCGCTTGCAGTGACATCTGTTAAAGCCTCTTGCTTCATCAAGAAGGATGATTGGCGATCCTTGATTTTTGGCAGAGTCATACCCGCTGCCAGCGAACATGTCAAACACGCAAACATACTTCGTGAAAGGGTCATGAACAAAGACAGGATACCACTCCCGGAAGCACTTTCTAAATATGTCAAGTTTTAACAGCGTACCTTCATCAAAAGGTTTGCTATTGATGTTTTTTGCCATAAAATTGGGGCTTGAGGTAAGTAAGCTCAAAGCAATTGACAAAGTTAGCATTTTAATTTTGAACATAGCTTAATCCGTTACGAGTTAATCTTTTCTGATATTGTTGTATCTCATTATTACTGAGCCTTTCCTCTCACTTCATTTTCCTGTAACTCCCGAATCCCACCTTTTCGACGCGGCCACGCCTACTCCCCTGTCTCAGAATTACCAACAGCCATCCGTGCCGCCGTGCCCGCCGACCTACCTGGCGCTGTCCATCATCGTGACCGTGCTCTGCTGCCTTCCTTTCGGAATCGTCGGCATTGTCAAATCCAGCAGTGTCTCCAGAGAATATGCCATCGGCAACTACGCTGCGGCCCAAGATGCCAGCAACCAAGCCAAGAAATGGAGTATCATCGGAATCTGCTGCGGCCTGTTCTGGATAATCCTCTACATCATCCTGCTGGCCTGCGGATTCATGGCCGGCCTCGCTGATCTTTAGAGTCTTCTCTGTCTTTGGCTCTCAGGCCTGTCCCATTTTTAAGATCCCTCCATCCGGAATCATCTCATCAGGCAGATGAACAAAGATTCCTACAAGAAACCAATCCTGTACATTCTGCTCACGGCAGCGTGTGTGGGATTGGTGCTTACATATTCACGTTTCAGCCCCGAAGACAGCACCTGGTTCCCCAAGTGCATATTCCTGCAGCTGACAGGATTGAAATGTCCCGGCTGCGGCAGCCAGCGGGTAGTACACAACCTGCTGAACCTCAATATTCACAAAGCCTTTGAGGCCAACGCCTTTCTTGTGCTGTGCCTCCCGTACATCGCCGCCCTCCTGGCCTCAATTCCACTAAAGTCCAGATTTCCAAAGTTCTACAACACCCTCAACAGCGTCCCCGTCATCATCACCATCGGCATCCTTGTCATAGCCTGGTGGATCACCCGCAACATCTTCGGCTGGTGATAGTCAGTTCAGAGGAAGGTAAAAGGATAATATATCGATTATATTCGTACCTTTGTGACACCAAGAGAGAAAAATTATACTATGATAATGAGACTTATTCATCCCATCTGCGTGGCGGTTATGCTCATCATCGCATCAGCATGCGAGAAATACGAACCGGATCGGGATATCTTTGAGGCTTACGGCGTGGCGGAGGAGATAAAGACGGATTTCTACGAAAGATATTCAGAGGATGTCAAGGTCACGAGCGCGGTGACATCCTACAATAAGTCTCAGGTCGAATTTGTGGACACCGACGGGTTGAAGTGCACGGCCGTCTATAAAGGCCACACTTGGATGATGACGCAGAAAGAGTTCAACAAGAACGGATTCGCGTTCCTCAAGCAGCTGCCGGAGAGAATAGCAAAAGCCTACCTCAGAGCCGGAGTCAGCAAAGAATTTTACGAGTGGGATCAATCGTATGTGATCGAAGTCACACGCAGAGGGTTTGACAAAAAGGCATACGAGTTCCAGTTCGTTGTTTTTGATGAGAATGAGTTCCCCAAGCTTGCATACCGGGAGTATTTCGTGCTGATAGACGAGGACGGAGAACTCCTCGATATCCGGTCCAGCCACAACAGATCCATCTGGTGGTATGATATGAGCGGCTGTGTCGATTTTGTAAGGCAAAAATATCCCGAGGCCACAATCCTTGCCGGAATCAACGATTCCAGCGACAATGTCTTGTATATCAAAGACAAAGGCGTTCTGAAAACGGTCCGGTTTGATTATCGTGGATCTGATGAGCAAACTTGGAGTGCGACCATCTACAGATTGGAGGATTACGACAAACTACCTGACACTGTGTTGGATGAATATGCCAAATATAGGGTCTATCACCCTGATTTCAATTATTCCGAGGTCTATCGCGTCGAGACGAAGGACGGAATCTATTACGGATTGAAAAGCGCCACCACAAGCCTGACCGTTTACTTCAAGGCTTGACTCAAATTCTTAGGATTCCTCGTCCACGAATATGCCCGATAATGCTACCGTCATCGCACTTTGACGGCAGCACTTTGGGCAGTATTTGCAACAGTCGAGGTTGATTTGCACCCTGACGGCAGCGATTACGGGCATATTCGCGACTGTCGGAATAGGGGGAAATGGCAATGAATATATTTCCGAATATTCAGAAAAATTTCTAAATTCGTCAAGAGATGTGCTGGTCTGGTAGGAAGCGGCAAAATAAGTTTCCGAAGATCTGGCAAAGATTTTCAAGGGTGGATTTCTTTTTGAAGAAGGAATATGTCGGTGACACATAACTGATGAGAAAAGGAATATAGACCCAAAAGATCACATAAGATAAGGGCACTAATTTTTTAACGACTAATTAATAATGACACGGATGAGAAGAATATTTCTGATTGCATTGGCGGCAGTGCTGCCAGGATTGACCAACGGAATCAGCGCCGACTCGTTCTCTGACGGGAGGCTTTTGGATAAGACCCTGAGGATCGACTACATATTCACAGGGTCGGACAAGGATTGCGACATCGCTGTGGCTGAACTGCTTAGCGCCCACGGATGGTACGGGCGGCGCACCAATCTGAAAGAGGTTCCGCTGCGGGGTAACGGGCAGCTCACAATGACGGACAAGGCCACGGGCGACACTCTTTACAGGATGTCGTTCTGCACTCTGTTCCAGGAATGGCAGGCTACCGAGGAGGCCACGAGGGTCCGCAAGAGTTTCGAGAACGTGTTCCTTGTGCCGATGCCGGCGGCCCCGGCGGAGATCACCGTGCAACTCTATGACTTTCACGAAAATGTGGCGGCAAAGCTTACGCATCCGGTTGACCCTAAGGACATTCTGATCAGGCCTGTCGGAGGAAAGCCGCAGACAAGAATGCTGCTGGACAGCGGTGATTCCAAGGATAAGATCGACATCGCCATCCTTGCGGAAGGATACACCGAGGGCGAGATGGACATATTCTTCAAGGATGCCGAGAGCACGGTGGAGAATCTTCTGCGCCACGAGCCGTTCAAGTCGATGAAGGATCGGTTCAACATCGTCGCGGTCGCGTCTCCTTCCGAGGACAGCGGAGTCAGCGTGCCGCGTGAGGGACTGTGGAAAAAGACGGCCGTGGACTCGCACTTCGACACGTTCTATTCCGACCGCTACCTCACGACCCTGCACCTGTTCAAGATGCACGACGCGCTTGCCGGAATCCCTTACGAGCACATCATAATCCTCGCCAACACTGACACTTACGGCGGCGGAGGCATCTACAATTCCTACACACTCACGACCGCCCACCACAAACTTTTCGGCCCGGTGGTCGTCCACGAGTTCGGCCACAGCTTCGGCGGATTGACCGATGAATATGCCTACGATGACCAGTATGTTGAGTCTGTCTCTTATACACATCTGACGCTGCCGAC
>ENA-OZHZ01000492-OZHZ01000492.1-human-gut-metagenome-genome-assembly--contig:-NODE-492-length-18687-cov-4.998122_pt1 | contig 18687 bp, 11 predicted proteins | sample MGYA00244053_ERZ653699 | MGnify/ENA primary metagenome ERZ653699 (study PRJEB26926, sample SAMN06165200) | human gut metagenome | biome: ENVO:00009003; feature: ENVO:2100002; material: ENVO:00002003...
GCAGCGTCAGATGTGTATAAGAGACAGAGTTCGCGGATACGAATCAGAGGTCGCTGTCCTGCGTTCAGGCGCGGGCGTTGGAGCTGCTTCATGCTCACACGGACGAAATGGAAGAAAAATATGGAAAGCAAAAAACCGTGTCCAACGGCTGATTACGGTAAATCCCGCTTTATCGAATAGAAACAAACGGCGTGACCGGGAAAGGTCACGCCGTTTGCGTATGCAGATGGTTTTCTTATTCGCCGCCGGAATCTCCGCCGTTCTCCGAGGCTTCGGTAGTGGAAGGCTCGGAAGTGGATGGCGTGGTAGGCGGTGTGGTAGACGGTGCCGTGGGTGTGGTGGCAGGTTCGGTAGAGGGGGCGGTGGACGGCGTTGTGGGTACGGTCGTAGGTTCTGTCGGCTCTTCGACCCGCGCGACCACCTTGTTCACTGTCTTGTACCGGGAATTGGCAACAAAATCCTTGGAGATCAGCACGCCGGTGGCCTTGTCGTACTTGCTCTTGTACGTCTTGACCAGATAGCCGGTGGTGCCTTCCTCAATCACGTCTCCGTTCTTGTAGCCCTCAGGGTTGTCGGGCTTGAAGTCCTTGTACTCCGTCTCGGGCTTGTAGGTCTCGGAGACGACATAGCTCATTTCAACGTAATAGTCCTTCTCGTCGGTGCCGAGGATCTGCACATTGACATAGCCGCCGCCGACGCTTGCCTCAATTTTAATGGGGTAATTGGTGTTGTTGCGGAACTTGAAGTCGGGAGAGCGCCAGCTGACGGTGGCGTCCATGCCGTAATTGATATAGTTCACGGGGAAACCGTGGTTGGTGCGGGAGACAATTTCCAGATCGGCAAGCAATGTGCTGCAATACAGCGTGGAGGAGACCTGACAGATGCCGCCGCCAACCTGATTCACCAGATCGTCGCCGGAATATGCCGGGGCGGACTTGTAACCCTTTGCGGTGGTGCGTTCGCCCAAAGTGTCGTTGAAGGAGAAGGTCTCGCCGGGGTTCAGCACGACGCCGTTCAGCGCCTTACATGCCAGCTCCAGATTGGCGGTGCGGTTGGCGTTGTTACTGTGGGGCGTGCTGGTGCTGCCCAGAACATCCCGGAAGAACACGTCGTCGTCCAGAATTTCCGGGGCGACATATTCCATGGGAACGCGGACGACCTCGCCGTACTGCGCCGCACTGACCTGCTTCTGCGCCTGCACCATGTCGAACACGTAGCCGTAGGAGCCGGGGATGGCCTTGAAGGTCTGCATATTGACGGTGGCGTCCACGGGCTCTACGCAGACATCGTCGTAAATTTTCTGCAAATCAACGGCATCCGGTTCGCCCTCGGCCTGCGCGCCCTCCGCCTTTACGGTGAAAACGTTCATGCTGTAGGCGTCCAGAATCTGGTTGAACACATCATCTACGTTGAAATTTACGCCGGGAGTTCCCATTGTGATGACCAGCGTCAGCTGAGGGGCGTGTTCTTCGTCAAATTTGTCCGTCGCAAGATCGGGGACGTCGCCTTCCAGGGCGTAGGTGGTCTGGGTCAGCAGACTGCCGGCAGTCCCGGCGTAGTCCTCCAGAACGCCCTTGATATAATCCTGCTTCAGATGCAGGTAGGGCAGCAGCCCGATGATGTGGTTGCTCCTGAGGGACGCCTGATAGGCTTCCTGACGCTCGGCCTTGGTGCCGGTTCTGCCGTAGGCATAGGCGGCGTTGACGGCGGCCTTTACGTCCAGCTTCGCGCCGGTATCGCTGGGGGACAGCTGTAAGGTGGTATCGCCCAGAGTCACCACCATGGCCTGCTTCGTGTAGGTCTGGTCGGTAACGGCGCGGACGGCGGTGATGGCATCGGACTTGCTCATCCCTCCCACGTTCACACCGGCGACGGTGACATTGTTCAGAATTTTTTTGCCGTAGGGGTCGCCGGAGACGTTGACGACGAAAATGGCGATGAGGGAGAGAATCAGAACCAGCGCGGCGGCGCACAGAGCCACCATCACGGGCTTCTGGTTGTTGTCCACAAAGGAAAGAGCCTTATCAAGGAAGGACGGAGTGCCGCGCTTCGGGGGGTTCTCCTTCTCGTCCAGTGAAAAGTCCAGTTCCTCGTCGGGAACCGGGCTGTCTTCTCCGGAAAACAGACTGTTCTCTTCGGGAAACAGGCTGTCGGCCTCGGTGATAAGGTCGGCGGCCTCCGGGTCGGTGGCGTCCAGATCAGGGACGGAGGCTTCGGAAAAAATCGGATCCTCCTGCTTTGGGGGCTTCTCCTGACCGGTCAGCTGGCGGAAGCTCTTTTCGATTTCACGTTCTTCTTCCCGGTATGGCCGGGGGTTGGAAAATTTGCCTTTAGACATAGGCTACTCCTTTCCTGAGGGAAGGTTGGATTCAACGCTATTATAACACGGAATGTCAAGGGAACCTCTGAACAAATCGGCAAGAGCTGTGAGCGCGAGATTTTTCGTCCAATCGAGGTATCGGAAACGGCGGAATACTGTATGTATTTCCCGTTTTCGATACCGAAGAGTGGGCGAAAAAGATCCGCTCACAGCCGCAGACGATTTATTCAGAGGTTCCCAAAACGTCAGCTCTGGAAAAAGCTGGTATAGTGCTCCACAAACAGCCTGCTCTGTTTCAGGCTGTCCACGCCGTTGGCGAGCTTGAAGCGGAGGGTCGGTTCCTTGGCGCTGGCGAGGAAAGTGACCCGCTGCTTGTAATCCGGGTCGGAACACAGCGCGCCCACGGCTTCGAAATTCAGATTGCTCAGGGTGAACAGCACGTCCCCGGACTTCTGGCGGATGTCCTTGATGCCGACTTGCCGAGCCTTTGCCCGGAGAAGGGCGATATCGATGAGATTCAGCACGCCCTTGGGCGGTTCGCCGTAGCGGTCGACGATCTCGTCCAGCAGGTCGTCGGCGTCCTCCTGAGAGCGGATGGCGGCCATGCGGCGATACAGGTCCATCCGTTCCTCGCCCCGGGAGACGTAGTCTTTGTCCACGTTGGCGGTGACGTTCAGGTCGGCGGTGCATTCCGGTGCCTTGGGGGCTTCGCCCTTTTCCTCCAGAACTGCCTCGTCCAGCAGCTTGAGGTACATATCGTAGCCCACGCTGGACATGTGGCCGGACTGCTCGGCGCCTAAGAGATTGCCCGCGCCCCGGATTTCCAGATCGCGCATGGCGATTTTGAAGCCGGAGCCGAATTCGGCAAAATCCCGGATGGCAGATAGCCGCTTCTCGGCGACCTCGGTGAGATTCTTCTCCGGACGGTAGGTGAAATAGGCATAGGCGTGGCGGGTGGAGCGTCCTACCCGGCCGCGAAGCTGGTGGAGCTGGCTCAGGCCGAACCGGTCAGCATTTTCGATGATGAGGGTGTTGGCGTTGGGAATGTCCAGACCGGTTTCGATGATGGTGGTGCATACCAGCACCTGAATCTCGCCCTCGGCCATGGACTGCATCACGTCTCCCAGCGCGTCCTCGCCCATCTGGCCGTGGGCGACGCCCACGCTGATGCCCGGAATCCGGCGTTTGATCGCGGCGGCGCACTGGTCGATGGTTTCCGTGCGGTTGTGGAGGTAATAGACCTGCCCTCCCCGTTCGATTTCACGGCGGATGGCGTCGTCCACAATGGGTTCGCTGTATTCCATCACGAAGGTCTGCACGGGATAGCGGTCGGCGGGGGGCTGCTCGATGGTGGACATGTCCCGGATGCCGGACAGCGCCATGTTCAGCGTCCGGGGAATGGGCGTAGCGGAGAGGGTCAGCACGTCCACGCCCTTGGAAAGCTCCTTCAGCCGCTCCTTATGGCTGACGCCGAAGCGCTGCTCCTCGTCCACAATGAGCAGACCCAAATCCTTGAACTGGACGGTTTTTTGCAGCAGCTTATGGGTCCCGATGATTAAGTCAACGGAACCGGCGCGGAGCTTCTGTAAGGTCTGCTGCTGCATTTTCGGGGTGCGAAAGCGGCTGAGCACGTCGATGGTGACGGGGAAGCCCCGGAAACGCGCCACGGCGGTCTGATAATGCTGCTGGGCAAGCACCGTGGTGGGAACCAGAATCGCCACCTGCTTGCCGTCCATGACGGCCTTCATCACGGCGCGGAGGGCAACCTCGGTCTTACCGAAGCCCACGTCGCCGCAGAGAAGACGGTCCATGGGGATGGGGGACTCCATGTCGTGCTTGATGTCCGCGATGCAGCGAAGCTGGTCGTCGGTCTCCGGGTAGGGGAAATTGTCCTCAAATTCCTTCTGCCATGGGGCGTCGGCGGAGAAAGCGTAGCCGGATTGACGTTTCCGGGCGGCGTAAAGCTGAATCAGCTCTCCCGCCATGTCCTTGGCGGCCTTGCGGGCTTTGGCTTTTGTCTTCTGCCATGCGTCGGAGCCGATCTTGTTCAGCTTGACATTGCTGTCTTCCCCACCGCCGCCGATGTATTTGCTCACCAGATCCAGCTGGGTGGCGGGGACAAACAGGGTGTCGCTGCCCTGATAGGCGATTTTAATATAGTCCTTGACCGCGCCGTCCACCTTGATCTGCTCCATGGCCACGAACCGGCCAATGCCGTAATTCTCGTGAACCACCAGATCGCCGGGTGTCAGGTCGGTGAAGGAATTCAGCTTCTGGCGGTTAGTGGAGCCGGTTTTTTTCGCGGGTTTCCGCTTCGGCTCGCTCCGGGCAATCAGCTGCCCCTCCGTCAGAACGGCGATTTTGGACAGGGGATACTCCATGCCGAAGGGCAGTGTCCCCTCTGTCAGCAGGATCTGGCCGGGCTTCGGCAGGGTGGTCAGGGGGATGCACTGAAATGCGGACAGCCCCTTCTCGTGAAGCAGCTGCTGTAACAGCTCCGCCCGGCGGCGGGTGCCGCAAAGCACCAGACTGCCAAATTCCATTTTCTGATAGTGACTCAGGTCGGAGACGGCGGTGTCCAGATTGCCGCCGTAGCCGGGAAGCTGCTTGGCGGTGAGGGGGTACAGCTGCTTTGGGGGGCAGTCCTCCGGGTAGGAGGTGCCGCCGAAGGCATCAAAATAAACGACGGTTTTCTTCCGGAGAGTTTTGCAGAAGTCCTCCCACTGGCACACATAGTCGCACAGCTCTCCCGCCACGAGACCGGCCCCCAGCATACTGTCCAGCTGCATTCCCATTTCGTCGCAGCGGCTGCGGGCGGCGCGCTGAAGATTCCCGTGGTCGCAGACGGCGACCACGGCACCGTCCGGAATATAGTCTGCGGCGGTGGCCATTTCCGGATAGATCAGCGCCATATACCGGTCGGATGCGGGGTTATGCAGGCCACTTTCATACTTGTTCAGGTCTTTTTCCAGCGTGGCGATCAGCGGCTCGTTGATGTTTTTCCGCCGCTTCTGGCGGGAGATCAGGGAGGTAATATCTTTGCACAGCCCCTCCACGCCGCCGGGATGAAGCCCCGGCTGAGTCTCCGCCACGGGCAGGACGGTGACGGAGGTGATGTTCTCACTGCGGCGCTGGGTCGCCGGGTCAAAGAAGCCCATGGTGTCCAGCTCGTCGCCGAAGAATTCTGCCCGCACAGGCCGGTCTTCGGCGGGGGAGAAGATGTCCAGAATGCCGCCACGGACGGCGAACTGACCCGGTCCCTCCACCATGCCGCAGCGGTTGTATCCGGCGGCGGTGAGACGGGAAGTCAGGTCTTCCACGGCGTATTCCCGGCCAACTTCCAAAGAAAAGGCGGCGGCGAGAAGCGCGGCCTTCGGCATGGTGCGCAGGCTGAGAGATTCCCACGTCATGATTTGCAGGCATGTCTTCCCGGTAGCCAGGTCATACAGCTGCCGCAGGCGCTTCTGCTCCCAGCTTCTGGACACCACGGCGGCGTCGTAAAGGGTCAGGTCGCGGCCGGGGAGAATGGGGGCGGTGTCCGCAAGGAAGCCCTTCAATTCCTCCTGAAGCCGCCGCGCCGCAAGATCGTCCTGACACAGCACCACCATGGGGCGGTTTAAGCTGCGGCAAAGCCCCGCGATCATGTGACTGCGGTTGATCTGGCCGATGCCGGTGACGGCGACGCTCTCGCCGTCCTGCAGAGAGGACACCATGGCGGCGTATTCGGGAATGGTTTTCAATAGAGACAGAAGCTGTTCCATAAGTTTTACCTCAAGAAGAAAAGTGCACAACGCGGCAACGCGGAAAGGGGGATATATCCCCCTTTCCGTGATTTTGTGACAATATTTTTATGGGTGGCTGCCGTTGAACCGGTTGGCGGTCTCCGGCACACCGTTATCGATGATGCTCAGGGCGGCGTCGGCGGCGTTTTTCAGGGATACAGCCAGCGCCTTTTCCTCACTTGCCGAGAAGGTGGACAGCACCCATGCGGCAAGGTCGTATTCCGGGTTCGGCTTTGCGCCAACCCCGATCTTGACCCGGGGGAAATCCTGACTGCCCAGCTCCTGAATGATGGACTTGATGCCGTTGTGCCCGCCGGCGGAACCCTCGGCGCGAACCCGCAGTCGTCCCGGCTCCAGGGAAATGTCATCAAACATCACGATGATCCGCTGGGGCGGAATGCCGAAGTAGGCGGAAAGCTGCAAGACGGAACGCCCGGACAGGTTCATATAGGTCTGGGGCTTGAGCAGAAACAGCTTTTTCCCGTTGTAATTCACCTGCGTGTACAGACCCTGAAATTTCAGCCCGTCCACTTTGGCGTTCAGCTTTTCGGCCAGAATGTCCATTGCCCGGAAGCCGGTATTATGCCGGGTCTTCTCGTATTCCCGTCCTGGATTGCCCAGCCCGACGATCAGCCAGCTGTCGCTGCTTTGTTTGGAAAACACGGCTCAGAACAGGTCGGCGATGGAGGTGGCGCCGTGGATATGGCCGATGGCACGGGCAAACACGGGGGCGACATCCAGAAACTTGATCTTGTGGCTGGGGGTGTTGGCGACCTCGGGAATGGTGTTCAGCAGCACCATTTCCTTGATGGGGCTGGCCTCAATACGGTCATAGGCGGGGCCGGAGAGGACGCCGTGGGTGGCGCAGGCGTAAATCTCCTTCGCACCGCCGATCTCTACCAGAGCCTTGGCGGCGTTGCACAGGGAACCGGCGGTGTCCACCAGATCGTCGTACAGGATGCAGGTTTTGCCCCGGACGTCGCCGATGATGTTCATGACCTCGGAAACGTTGGCCTTGGGGCGGCGCTTGTCCACAATGGCAAGACCCATATGCACCTTGGCGGCGAAATTCCGGGCGCGGCCAACGGAGCCGACGTCGGGGGAGACGACCACAAAGTCCTCGTGGTTGTATCCACTTTCGGGGAACTTGTTCATGAAGTATTCAACGAAGGTAACGTTGCCCAGCAGGTGATCCAGCGGAATGTCGAAGAAGCCCTGGATCTGGGCGGCATGGAGGTCCATGGTCAGAATGCGGTCAGCACCGGCGGCGGTGAGCATGTTGGCCACCAGCTTGGCGGAAATGGGGTCACGGGACTTGGCCTTGCGATCCTGACGGGCGTAGCCGAAGTAGGGGATGACGGCGGTGATGCGGCCGGCGGACGCGCGGCGGCAGGCATCGATCATGACCAACAGCTCCATGAGATTGTCATTGACGGGTTTGCAGGTGGACTGGATGAGGAACACGTCGGCACCGCGGACGGTTTCCTCCAGGGTGACGGAAGCCTCTCCGTCGGCAAAGTGGGTCACAATGGCCTTACCCATGGGTACGCCCAGCTCTTTGCAGATGGTCTGCGCAAACTGGGGATTGGAATTGCCGCAGAAAACCTGAATGTTTTCACCGTAAGCAATCATCGGATGAATACCTCACTTTTTCTTTTTTTCTGCCCCCCGGCAACAGCCCGGACGCAAATCTACGCATCCATTATATCATCCCGGCACCGGAAAAAGCAATATGAATAAATGTGAAATAACGCCGAAAAAACAAACAAAAATCCGGGCGTTTCTGGCGAAGAAAACAGAATATTGAGATGGTGTGGAAAACGAATTTTTGTTTGAAAAATATCTTGAGAGATTTCGGGATTTGTGATATACTAACGAGTACAGATTTTTACGCATTTGGGAGCATCATATAGTATGAACGACAAGATCATCATTCAGGGCGCGCGGGAGAACAATCTGAAAAACGTGAACCTGACCATCCCCAGAGACAAGCTGGTGGTTTTCACCGGACTTTCCGGTTCCGGCAAGTCCAGTCTGGCCTTCGATACCATTTACGCCGAGGGACAGAGACGGTATGTGGAGAGCTTAAGCTCTTACGCCCGCCAGTTCCTTGGGCAGATGGACAAGCCGGACGTGGACTCCATCGACGGCCTGTCCCCGGCCATTTCCATTGACCAGAAGACCACCTCGAAAAACCCCCGTTCTACCGTGGGAACGGTGACGGAAATCTACGATTATCTCCGCCTCCTGTGGGCGCGGGTGGGTGTTCCCCACTGCCCGAAGTGCGGCAGGGAGATCCGCCGCCAGACCATTGACCAGATCGTGGACCGGGTGGAAGCGCTGGGAGAGGGAACGCGCTTTATCGTCCTGTCCCCGGTCATCCGGGGGAAAAAGGGCGAGCACAGGAAGGTGTTCGAGGACGCCCGGAAGTCCGGCTTCGCCCGGGTGCGGGTGGACGGCATTCTCTATGATTTAACCGAGGACATCCCCTGCGAGAAGAACAAAAAGCACACCATCGAGCTGGTGGTTGACCGGCTGGTGCTGAAGGACGGCCTGCGCCGCCGCCTGACGGACTCCATTGAGACGGCCTGCAGCCACTCCGGCGGCCTTGTGACCATCGAGCTGCCCGCCACAGGGGAGGAGCTGAGCTTTTCCCAGAACTACGCCTGCGAGGACTGCGGCATCAGCCTGACGGAACTGGAGCCGCGAATGTTCTCCTTCAACAACCCGGCGGGTGCCTGCCCCAGCTGCACCGGTCTGGGCTTCCAGCTCATCGCCGACGCCGATCTGGTGATTCCGGACAGGAACAAGTCCATTTTCGACGGCGCGATTCAGGCGTCCGGCTGGCAGAGCGCCCGGACGGATTCCATCTTCCGTATGTATTTTGAGGCGTTGGCGCAAAAATATCATTTTTCCCTGACGGAACCGGTGAAGAACCTGCCCGAGGACGTGATGGACGTGATCCTCTATGGCACCAAGGGGGAAAAGTTGCGCATGAGCTACAACCGGGGCAACGGTATGGGCGTGCTGGAGCAGCCCTTTGAGGGCATTCTCAACAACATTTCCCGCCGCTTCCGGGAAACGCAATCGGACGCCGCCCGGAAGGAGCTGGAGGAGTGCATGGCCACCGCGCCCTGCCCCCAGTGCCACGGCGACCGCTTATCGGAGATCGCCCGGGCGGTGACGGTGGGCGGCATCGGCATTATGGACTTTTGCCGCATGAGCGTCCGGGACGAGCTGGAATTTATGAAAAATCTTCGTCTGGAGGGCAGTATGGCCATGGTGGCCGAGCAGATCGTCAAGGAGATCAAGTCCCGCCTGCAATTCCTGACGGACGTGGGACTGAGCTACCTGACCCTGTCCCGGTCGGCGGGAACCCTTTCCGGCGGCGAGAGCCAGCGTATCCGGCTGGCCACCCAGATCGGTTCGTCCCTGATGGGCGTGCTGTATATTCTGGACGAGCCGTCCATCGGTCTGCACCAGCGGGACAACGATAAGCTGCTGGGGACGCTGAAGCACCTGCGGGATTTGGGCAACACCCTGATCGTTGTCGAGCACGACGAGGACACCATGCGCGCCGCCGATTTTATTGTAGATGTCGGTCCCGGCGCGGGCAGTCACGGCGGCGAGATCGTGGCGGCGGGAACGCTGGAGGATATCATAAACTGTCCCCGTTCCGTAACGGGACAGTACCTGTCCGGCGTGAAGAAAATCCCGGTTCCCGCCACCCGGCGGGCGGGGAACGGCAATTTCCTGCGCATTCGCGGCGCACGGGAGAACAATCTGAAAAATGTGGATGTGTCAATTCCGCTGGGAACCTTCGTCTGCGTCACCGGCGTGTCCGGCTCGGGAAAATCCAGTCTGGTCAATGAAATTCTGAACAAGACCCTGCTTGCCACGCTGAACCATGCCCGTACCCGTCCCGGCCTCTGTGACGGCATTGACGGCATGGAGTATCTGGACAAGGTCATCGACATCGACCAGAGCCCCATCGGCAGAACCCCCCGAAGCAACCCCGCCACCTACACGGGGCTGTTCAACGACATCCGGGATTTGTTCGCGTCCACCAACGAGGCGAAGATCCGGGGCTATGGGCCGGGACGGTTCAGCTTCAACGTCAAGGGCGGCCGGTGCGAAGCCTGCTGCGGCGACGGCCTTGTGAAGATCGAAATGCACTTTCTGGCGGACGTTTACGTTCCATGTGAGGTCTGTCACGGCGCGCGGTACAACCGGGAGACGCTGGAAGTCCACTACAAGGGGAAAAACATCGCTCAGGTGCTGGACATGACCGCGGAGGAAGCGGTGGATTTCTTCGAGAATCTGCCGAAGATCCGCAGAAAAGCCCAGACTCTGGTGGAGGTCGGCCTTGGCTATGTGAAGCTGGGGCAGTCCAGCACGACCCTCTCCGGCGGCGAAGCCCAGCGGGTGAAGCTGGCGACGGAGCTGGCGCGGGTCTCCACGGGAAAGACCATCTATATTCTGGACGAGCCGACCACCGGCCTTCACGCCGCCGACGTGCATAAGCTCATTGAGGTTTTGCAGCGGCTGGTGGAGGCGGGGAACACCGTTCTGGTCATTGAGCACAATCTGGACGTTATCAAGACGGCGGACTATCTGATCGACCTCGGCCCCGAGGGCGGCGACGGCGGCGGAACGCTGGTCGCGTCCGGCACGCCGGAGGAAGTGGCGCAGATTCCCGAAAGCTATACGGGACAGTATCTCAAGTCTTATTTGTAAAAATATTGTCCGGTCTGCTCAGCAGACCGGACGGGGAAATCATTCATACAGCTCTGTGGGAAGGCACTCGGAAAGCTCGATCAGCCCGTGATCCTGCTCTCCGGCGTAGTCCACCCGCAGGACGTTGGAGCGAAGCGTTGCCTGCTTGCTCTGACGGATGGACATGGTCATGGTGATTCTGGTACCCACACCTTCCGGCTGGTCGATGAGGACGGCACCCCCGTGGTGGGCGGCGGCGGTGCGGATGAGCACCATGCCGAGGCCGATGCCGTACCGGCTGTCCTCCAGAGCGGGCTGGCGGAGATACCGGGAGAAGACGCTGCTGCGGACGCTCTGGGCAATGCCGGAGCCGCTGTCCGTCACGCTCAGGCGGAGCATCCGGCCGCTGCGGGTCAGCTTGGCCGTGACAGTCCCGCCCTTCGGGGTGAATTTGATGGCGTTGGACAGAATGTTCAGAACCGCCCGTTCCAGCTGTTCCCGGTCGGCAAGACCGTAGATTGGCTGGTCAGGCCCCTCGTAGGTCAGGGTGATGCCGGTGTGAGAGACAAGGGTCTCCGCCTTTTCAAAGAATTCGGCGAACAGCGCCGGAATGTCCACCGTTTCCTGGTGGGAGACGGCGGCGCAGCGCTCGGCGTCGGACATATTGCCGATGATCCGGAGGATCTGGAACAGTCCCCGGTTCAGGCGGGCGACCTGCTCTGCCGTCCGGGGACTGCTCTCCGCAGCGCAGAGGGGGAACAGGCTGTCGGCGGTGATCATGACGTTGGTCAGCGGCTCCCGCAGCTCCCGGGCGGCCAGCGCCATGGAGCGAAGCTCGCCGTTGTCCGATTCCTGTTCCAGCAGGAATACATCAATGTCGTCCACCCGTGTGACCGACGCGCCGCAGCTGTGGGAGGACAGGTTCAGCGTCAGATACAGACACCCGCCGGTGAACGCGGCGTACTCCTCCGAGCCTGTCAGAAGCAGCGGGCGGACATCCGTGCCGGGGGTGATGAAAAGGCTCTCGGCGGCCTGATTGACCTTAATGATCTGATTTTCTTTTACGCAGAAGCCGGGGCGGATCACCAGATCCAGCATTCCCAGCGTATCTTTCTTTTCTTCCATGACGATCCTCCTAGCAGTCCTATCATGCGCAGAATGGGTGAAAACTTTCCCGGCAAGATTCGACGTTTTTTTCATTTCTCATTCTAGCGGAAACGGGACAAAATAGCAAGGGGTAAGAACTACGAGGTGAAAAATATGTCGATTCATGAAGGACACCGCCAGCGGCTGAAGCAGCGCTTTCTGGAGGAAGGGCTGGAGAACTTCACGGACATTCAGGTGCTGGAGCTGCTGCTGTTTTTCAGCGTTCCCCGGCAGGATACCAACCCCATCGCCCATGCGCTGCTCGACCATTTCGGCAGCCTGTATCAGGTATTGGAAGCACCGGTGGAGGAACTGCGGAAGGTCAAGGGCGTGGGCGAACAGTCGGCACTGCTGCTCAGCCTCATGAACGACGTGGCGCGGTACTATCAGGTGGACCGGACCATGCGGGAGAAAATTCTTCCCACGGTGCAGGCCTGCGGGGAATATCTGGTGCCGTTCTTCTTCGGACGGAACGTGGAAACGGTGTTTCTGCTGTGCCTGGACGCCAAATGCAAGGTGCTGTGCTGCAAGGAGGTCGGGCAGGGGAGCGTGAACTCAGCGGGGATATCCGTGCGGAAGATCGTGGAGACGGCCTTGGCTGCCAACGCTACCACGGTGGTTCTGGCGCACAACCATCCCAGCGGCATCGCGGTGCCCTCCAGCGAGGACGTGCAGACCACCTGCCGGGTGGCCATGGCCTTAAACGCGGTGGAAATTCAGCTGGCCGACCACATCGTGGTGGCGGACGGGGACTATGTCTCCATGGTGCAGTCGGGCTACCGGCTGGATGAAGGGAGTTATTATGGACAAATTCAAGCTGGTATCGGGCTATAAGCCCTCTGGCGACCAGCCGGAGGCCATCAGCGCGCTGGTAAACGGCGTGAACTGGGGACTGCGGGAGCAGACGCTGCTGGGCGTCACCGGCTCCGGCAAGACCTTTACCATGGCCTCGGTCATTGAAAAGCTGAACCGCCCGACGCTGGTGCTGGCGCACAATAAGACGCTGGCCGCTCAGCTCTGTTCGGAATTCCGGGAGTTTTTCCCGGAAAACGCGGTGGAATACTTCATTTCCTACTATGATTACTACCAGCCGGAAGCGTACATCGCCCACACGGACACCTACATTGAAAAGGACGCTTCCGTAAACGAGGAAATTGACCGTCTCCGCCATTCGGCGACTTCCGCGCTGTTTGAGCGGCGGGACGTGATCGTGGTCTCCTCGGTCAGCTGTCTGTACGGTCTGGGCGACCCCATCGACTATAAGAGCATGGTCATTTCTCTGCGGGTGGGGCAGGAGTACCCCCTGGACAATGTGCTGAAAAAGCTGACGGAGATCCGCTATGAGCGGAACGACCTGGACTTTTCCCGGAACAAGTTCCGCCTTCGGGGGGACACGCTGGAAATCTATCCCGCCTACTGGTCGGGACGTGCCATCCGGGTGGAGTTTTTCGGAGACGAGGTGGACAGGATCAGCGAGATCAACGCCGTTTCCGGCATTGCGGAGCGGTATGTTGACCACGTGGCCATCTATCCCGCCAGCCATTACGTTGCTTCCAAGGAAAAATTGCAGCGGGCAATGGTGGAAATCCAGCGGGAGTGTGACGATCAGGTGGCCTTCTTCCGCGCCCACGACAAGCTCATCGAAGCCCAGCGCATCGCCCAGCGGACGGCCTATGACCTGGAAATGCTGACGGAGATCGGCTTCTGCAACGGCATCGAGAACTATTCCCGTGTAATTCAGGGGCGGGCGCCGGGGACGCCGCCCACCACGCTGCTGGACTATTTCCCCAAGGACTATCTCATGTTTATCGACGAGAGCCACGTGACCCTGCCCCAGTGCCGCGCCATGTATGCCGGAGACCGGAGCCGGAAGGATGCGCTGGTGAATTACGGCTTCCGTCTGCCCTCGGCTTACGACAACCGCCCGCTGAACTTTACGGAGTTCGACCGGAAGATCAACCAGGTGATTTACGTTTCCGCCACTCCCGGCGACTACGAGCGCACCCGTTCCGGCCAGACGGTGGAGCAGGTCATCCGTCCCACCGGACTGCTGGATCCGGAGGTGGAGGTGCGTCCCATTGAGGGGCAGATCGACGACCTGATCGGGGAGATCAACGCCCGCACCGCCAGAAACGAGCGTGTTCTGGTGACGACCCTGACCAAGAAGATGGCGGAGGACCTGACAGTATACCTGCAAAAGGCGGGTATCAAGGTGCGCTACATGCACTCGGACATCGGCGCGATGGAGCGGATGGAGATCATCCGGGATATGCGGATGGGAAAATTCGACGTGCTGGTGGGCATCAACCTGCTGCGTGAGGGACTCGATTTGCCGGAGGTCAGTCTGGTTGCCATTCTGGACGCGGACAAGGAGGGCTTCCTGCGAAGCGAGACCAGTCTCATTCAGACCATCGGCCGCGCCGCCCGGAACGCCGGGGGCAGGGTCATCATGTACGCCGACTCGGTCACCCCCGCCATGCGTGCTGCCATCGACGAAACAGCCCGCCGCCGGGAGATTCAGGATGCCTACAACAAAGCCCATGGGATCGTCCCGAAGACCATCATCAAGTCTGTGCGGGACCTGATCGAGATTTCGTCTCCCACCGCCGAACGCAAGGGCAGAACCGGCGTGAAGATGACGAAGGTGGAGAAGGAAAGGGAGATCGCCCGTCTGGAGAAGCAGATGAAGGAAGCGGCGAAGATGATGGAATACGAGTATGCCGCCGTACTGCGTGACCAGATCATCGAGCTTCGCGGAAACGGAACGTAAATAATGAGAGGTTGAAAAGCCGCCGTTTTGCAAAAACGGCGGCTTTTGCAGTATCGCAAAAACAGTAATATTTTGGTAAACACACGGGCACGGTACTGTGCTATAATGACGAAAACGCCAGATGGGGGGGATTCCATGAGCAACCATATTCTGATCATCGAGGACGACGCGGCCATTGCCGAGGTGCTGCGGCTGAATCTGGAATGCGCGGACTACACCGTGACCGCCTTTGGTAACGGCCTTGCCGCGTGGAACGCGCTGGCAGCAGACCACGACTACGATCTTGCGTTGCTGGACATGATGCTGCCGGGGGTGGACGGCTTTACCTTGCTGCCGAAGCTTCAGGAATACGGAATCCCCGTCATCTGCCTGACCGCCATGAACGACGCCCAACATGAGGTGCAGGGACTGCGGGGCGGCGCGGAGGATTACATCGCCAAGCCCTTCGATATGCTCGCCCTGATGGTGCGCATGGAAAAGGTACTCAGGCGCAGCGGGAAATTCAACGAAATCTACCATTTCCGCGACCTGACGCTGGACAACGGCAACCGCCGCTTAAGCAGGAGTGGGGAGGAGATCCCCCTGCCGCCGCTGGAATTTGACGTGCTGGCGGTGCTGATGAAGAACAAGAACCGCACGGTTTCCCGGGAGCGCATCCTGAACGAGATCTGGGGGCAGGACTATTTCGGGGACATCCGCACCGTAGACGTGCGCATTGCCAATCTCAGGAAAAAGCTGAACCTGTCCGAGGAAATCCGCACCATCTCAAAGGCCGGTTACCGGTTGGAGGAACGATGAAGCTGAAAACAAAACTGACAATTCTCTGCGCGGCGCTGCTGTTTGCCGTGGCGGTGAGCCTGACGGCGGCCATGCTCTGGCAGGTGCGGGAGCAGTCCTATGAAGCCCTTCTGCAAAGCACGGAGGAAACCCTGAATGATCTGGTAGATGATTTCGGGACAGCCGTCTACCGCAGTTCCACCGACGGCCTTGACTCGCTTTCCCGGAAAGTGCTGCTGACCTACCGCTTCCGTTCCTGCAGCGTGCCGGGAAGCGCCCTCGTTGTCAATGGAGAGTGCCTGAGCGCGTCCGCCCAGATCGACCCGGAAGAATATCTGGATGCCCATTACGGCGGCACGCAATCGGCAAGAGCCTATGTGGATGGAAAGCACTTCCTGATTCTGAGCAAGGCCGCAGATATTCGGGAAATGGATTGCAGCGTGTATCTGGTGGCGGACGCCACCTATATATACGCCCAGCTCTGGCAGCTCAGCGGACGCTTCGCGCTGCTGGCGCTGTCCATTGGCCTTCTGGGGCTTGGGGCGGTTTACTGGATGATCTCCCGGACGCTTCGCCCGCTGTCCCGGCTTTCGGAAGCCGCCGGCAGTATCGCGGACGGGAATTACAGCCAGCGCGTCCCTGTCGTTTCTCAGGACGAAGTGGGCACTCTGGCGGGGAATTTCAACCGGATGGCGCTGGCGGTGGAGACCCACGTGGACACTCTTCGGGAACAGAACGAGCGGCAGAAGCTCTTTGTCGGCGCGGTCACCCACGAGCTGAAAACACCCCTGACGTCTCTGCTCCTGAACGTGAACACTCTGCGAAATGTCTACCTTCCCGAAGAAAAGCAGGAAGCGCTGCTCACCAGTATGGACGCCCAGCTCCACTGGCTGGAAACCATGGTCAGAAAGCTGCTGACGCTGCTTTCCATGAAAAAGAACGCGAAGATAGCGCCGGTGTCCGTGCCGGAACTGCTGACACAGGTGCGGGAGCTGACCCGGCCGATCATGGAAAAGTACGGAACTTCTCTGGAAATCACCTGCAACGGGGACATTCTGCCCGTGGACAAGGATTTGATGTGCATTGCCCTTGTCAATCTCGTGGAAAACAGCGCCAAGGCATCCGCACCGGGGCAGACCATCCGGATTCAGGCGTCGGAGATGGGCTTCACCGTCACCGACCATGGCCGGGGCATCCCCGAAAAAGATCTGCAAAGAGTGACCGCCCCCTTCTACATGGGCGACCCCTCCCGAAGCAAGGCAAACGGCGGCTTCGGCCTGGGACTGGCGCTGGTGCGGGAGATTGCCGCCGTCCACGGCGGAACGCTGACGCTGGAAAGCACTCTCGGAGAAGGAACGACCGCCAGAATCGTCATCGGTAATCAAACGGTAACGTGCCGGTAAACTCTTTTGATTCTGGCTATGGTATTCTGGAACCATCCAAAGAAAGGAAGTGTTACCATGAAAAAGAAAATAGTTCGTTTTGCCGCCTTCACGCTGGCGCTTCTCATGCTGCCCGGATGCGGCAAAGGCCGGACGCCCGCCGAACCCACCACCGTCAATCAGGCGATGCTCCTGGAGCAGAGCGCCCGGGAGCAGACAGAGTACACCTTCCCGGAGAAATTCACCGGGGACTGGGTCAGTCAGGAGGGAAGACTTACCATCCACGCCGACGCGCAGGTGGTGGCGGAGCTGGGGACGGTGCTTCCCACCGCCACCGTGACGCCCCGGGATTTTACGCAGGAGGATGTGGACACCCTACTGCGGGTGCTTTTGAAGGGACAGCCGCTCTACAGCACTGTCATGACGAAGCAGGAGTGTCAGGATTCCATTGATTATGTCAACTCCCCCGAATGGCACGCAGACCCGGACGCCCCGGAACAGACGCCGGAGCAGCTGGAAGCGCGCCGTCAGGAGATCATCGCCTATTACACTGCGGAAATGGCAAAAGCACCGGAGGAAAAGCCCATCATCCACGGCTTTGAGGATTCCGGAACGCCCAATGAGGTCAGCGGCGATGCCACCGTGGATGGAGCCAAGTACGAAATCAACATCATGAACCGCCTCGGCGGGTACTGGACGAACGCGACGATTGTCAACAGCGACTTTAAGTATTACCGCAGCACCGACTGGGGCAGCATTTCCAAAGAGGACGCCATTGCCAGGGCGGATGAGGTGATGCGGGAGCTTGGGCTGGGCGATATGGTTCTGGCCGACGCGCAGACGCCCAGAGAGGGCGAGCGGAAGGGCACATGGGAGCTTTACTATACCCCCAGCGTAAACGGCGTGCCCATTCCCGGCATCCGGGAGGATCGTGTGTTCAGCGATCCCGCCATCGGAGAGGATCATCAGTACTGGACTTACCGCTGCTCAGAGGAAACCAATGCGGATACCGTTTCCTGGTACATGGAAAGCGTCTGGATCACGGTGGGAAGGGACGGCATTCTTTCCTTCGAGTGGGACGCTCCCAGCACCGAGCCAGTCATCAGGGAAACACAGACCGCCCTTATGCCCTTTGAGGACATTGCGTCCATCGCAAACACCATGCTGCCCGTGGTGGTCATCGGACCGTCGGAAGCCCGCAGTCTCGTGGAGATCGACAAGATCAACGGCGACGAGACATACATGGACGTGGAGATCACAAAGGTTTCCCTGTCGCTGATGCGCATCCGGGATAAAGGCTCCTTGCAGGGGACGATCGTCCCCGTGTGGGATTTCTGGGGAACGTGGGACTGGTATGAGCCCGGAGACAACGCCCCGGACTCCATGAAAAAGGGCGCGACCTACGTGACCCAGCCCATGCTGACCCTGAACGCCATCGACGGCAATGTGGTCAGCCGGATGTTTGGCTACTGAGCGTTGGGAGAAAAAGAGCCGGGAGCAGTCTGAAATGGGCTGCTCCCGGTGATTTTTTGCAAAGGTCAGGACATCTTGGAAATATCCGTCCCGAAATACTTGACCGACAGCGCGCTCAACGTCCCGTCGGCGTCCAGCTCTGCCAGTGCCTGATTGATAGCGGCCAGCAGCGTTGCCGTGTCGGCGCTCTTGCGGACGGGAATGGCGACCCGCTCCACATCGTCGGAATAGGCCGCAATTTTGATGTTGGCTTCGGGATGGGCTTTCTGATACTATTTCCTGATTAAAATCTTAATTTTAATCAGGAAGGCATCGCCTGAA
>ENA-OZHZ01000525-OZHZ01000525.1-human-gut-metagenome-genome-assembly--contig:-NODE-525-length-17987-cov-5.292438_pt1 | contig 17987 bp, 10 predicted proteins | sample MGYA00244053_ERZ653699 | MGnify/ENA primary metagenome ERZ653699 (study PRJEB26926, sample SAMN06165200) | human gut metagenome | biome: ENVO:00009003; feature: ENVO:2100002; material: ENVO:00002003...
GATAGGCTCCGGTCTCGTGGGCTCGGAGATGTGTATAAGAGACAGATATAATATTTATCGTAATATTTTCAAAATCCACGGCAATATATTTTCGCTTATTTTTGCCACCTATAAACTGACTGGCGTGCGCCCGGCCGAAAGCAACAATTTTCTTGCCTTACTGACATCGAATGGCACCTGCTTCAGCGTAAAATCTGGAGTGTTGTATGAATACGGAAGCTCAAGATAGTATGTTCGCGGATTTCTCTGTGGAAGAAGGAAAGCTTTATCGAACAGTTTCGTTTCAGGATTGAAGTGAGAGATGTACAGCCTGGTGTACAGACCGTCGTCCCTGCGGCTGCTTACCACCGCCCAACGCGAATTTGCGCTCCAATTATGGAAACTTTCTGTGTTTCCGCTGTTTATCCCACCGGCTGGATAATATTCACCGGTCTTCAGGTCATAAATCCAAAGATCCGCCTCCGGATGACCTATCAGAAAAGTTCCATAGTCCGCCACCGTGACAAGCAGGTAATTTCCGTCATAGGATGGTTTTACCGACACATGTGAGCGGTTTGTGCGGGAAGCGGAGACCAATGTGTCAACATGGTCTCCGAACAGCCCTGTCTCTGGATCAAAAGCCAGAGAGCATAGACTGTATTTCATTCTCATGGCGTCTCTCGGCAATTCTCCGGCATCAGCCACACTGAAAAACAACGTCTTGCCGTCAGCCGAAAAAGCCGGCATCGTCTCAAATTTGTCCTTGATGTTGGTTAGCGCCGGTCTAAGGATCTTATGGGTCTCTGGACAATAGACGATCACATCTGAATTCTCGTCATAGACCTCCAGTGTCCTGTCCGCCGACGAGTAGAATGACTGTCTTGTCTTGTTGACAGAATAGGCTATGTACCTGCCGGAAGGATGCCAATACGGGTAAACGAAAAAGCCTCCGGTGCTGTCGGTTGCGGTGTTGAGGCATTCATCCTGATTCTTTATGTGCATCAAGGTGGCTGAATGCTTGCCTCTGACATGAATGCTGAACCAATCCGGATCCGCCCGGTTGGCCGTGTGGCAGTTCACGCATCCGGATTCGATCATCCTTGAGTCAATCAATGTCCGCTGACGGAAATCCGAAAGTCTTCTCTCGTACAGTCCCATATGGCCAAAGGATTGGTAGCCAGGAGGAATCATTCTGTAGGTAAGGCCATAGTCAATCGAATCACGGCTTACATTGATGTCAAATGGGGCATATCTGATCCATTTACCATCCACCTTGGCTGAAACTTCATAATAAAGGCTTTCGCCAGCGGAGGCGGCCAGAACCTTGCGCCACTTCCTTATCGGGAAACGGGCTGTCTTCCCTGCCGAAGACAAGACCGTTCTTCCATTCCGGTCGAACACGGAAACCTTCATCCCTGTGAATTCCACTCCATCAGCCATTCCAAAATCCAAAGGTGCGATGTTGATCGGAATCGTGACAGAAGTGTAGTCCGGCCAAATCGGAGGCAACTCGTCCGAGACATAGATGTTCGCGCTGTCACGGCACGACACAATGGCCAACATAGAGACCAATGCCAACAATACATTTCTCATACTTTACTTCCTGCTTGAAAAATAGTACCAATAAGTCTTGCCGAAATTGTCTTTCAGCCACTTCGGCGATCGACTGTCAATCAGTGCCCGTTGATAACAGTCAAAAGCCTCCTTGGTTTCCTGGCCAGCCAACTTCAAGACCGCCGGATCACAGTCCGACTCAAATTTGGACAAAAGGCAAACCGCCTCCTGGACATGAGCCGGAATCCCGTTCTTAAAACGAACACGACCAAGATCCTCTGCAAGAGAGCGAAGGTCTTTGGCGAGCAGATCGTACGCTATCAAGTACTCGGAAGGAACATCGTAACTTCCTCTGTTCTTCTCAACCAACCGGCGGAGCATCAATCGTTTGTCATCGTCAGAGGAATCGTTGTAGAGGTACCGGGACGTGTCACGGCACTGCATGAGCGCGGAATATTCAACGTCAGAAGCGACAGCCTCCGGATCCTTCAAGAAAGTCTTTGCCCAGTGATGATAGAACAGAGTCTTGTCCAGATTTTTAAGATAGCGCCTGGCTACTTCATGATTGCCATTGATAAGATCGATCTCGGCAAGACGTTTCATGTGACGGGCACTCTGATTGTAATTTGGATACGGCTCATATTCCTCAAACGCATAGTGCCTTGCGGTGTTGAGCAAGCCGGAATGGTAAACAGACTCTCCAGCCGTCAAGGCTACGACATAGCCGAGGGCATAGTCTGGGAAAAGAGCCTCGGGGCCTGGCTGAAGAAAACGAAACATCTCCGAAAGAAGCACACCCTTTTTCGCCATGGCAAGATTGACGGCCGAAATCTCAGCCAACGAGACAGGCGGCCGTGATTCGGCCTTATCAAGGATTCCGCACCAGTCTCGGGAGCAACACAACCTGTCATATTCATAGATTCTTTCAAGGTTCGGGTTGCAGTTCCGCACCACGAAGGTCCACCCGCCAGCAAAAACCAGAACCGAAAGGCATCCGAAAATCACCGAGGCCACGATATTTCCATGTATGCGGGGAAGCATCGACAGAAATGCGATGACCGCAGTCGAAGCCATTAAGACATAAAAAGTCAATGAATATTCTTCCGGAGTGCTCAGATAATCGATCCCCATGTAGAGTTCCTTTGGTGTGTATTGGACAAACATTGACCAGACCGCGGGAAGCGTTGCCCAAAGCAAGCCTCCGGCAAACGCCATAACCGCCAAATGCAAATCTTTGCCGGCCAGTGCCTTGAAAAGCATGAGCAAAGGAAACAGTAAAGAAACCGGGCCAGCCCCGTAATACAACAAGGCGACCATCGGCAAAATCAACCACTGTCTTCTTTTGACATGATTTGTGTAAACCAAGTAAGTTCCCAGAGTCACAATCAATGCTATGACGCACGTGAACATACTTCCAAGCTCACACATGAAAGCCCATGCTCCAAAAGCGACCACAAAGCTCAATGGGAACAGCGCGTCGTTCTTCCCATTAATGGACACCATAACTTTCCACATCAGAACCTGAAGCAGGCAGAAGGCCAGGCTGACGAGCAAAGCCGCACAGAGCCGGAGATGGAAGAATTGCACGAAGAATTCGGAGACATATTCAGAAATACCGCCAGGATAGCAGAGCGCCGCCGCAAGGTGCGAGCCTGTGTACGGAAAGAACTGTGTCGTTTCCAAAAACCACAAAGTTCCGAAAGCCAAGACACCCCAGAACCAAAAGGACACTGCGAAAAAAAGAGCTGTAAGAATATATTTCCCTTTACCTGTCAGCATACTCATCATTTATTTTTCAACGCCATCATTGCGCCTCGCCGAAAAACGGTACAAACAATGATGGTGATAGACCTGACCCGGGCGAAGATACGGATCCGGGAATGACGCTTTGTTCGGAGCGTCCGGATAATTCTGCGTCTCGAATGTGAGTGAGCCGTATCTCACCAATGGCCCGCCATATTTACCAATCTCGTTTCCCGAGAAATACTGGCCGCTATAGACTTGAAGACCAGGTTGGTCAGAAAAGACTTCCAGGAATATTCCGCTTTCCGTATCATAAGCGGTAGCGACAGACCTCATTCCAATGCCATTGATGCAATAATTATGGTCAAAGCCATAGTTCCCGCGACGGATCTGCTCATCTCCACTCGTGATAGCATCCCTGACAGGATGAGGCCTACGATAGTCGAATGCTGTACCATCAACCGGGATAGGAGTCTCTATGACATCCAGGCCATCTGTTCCAATAAAGGAATCGCCATTGACGCTTATTACATATTCCTCGCAAGTACCGTTGCCCTCCCCTGAAAGATTGAAGTACGGATGATTGGAGATGTTCACTGGACGAGTCGCATCCGTGGTGGCGGAATAGCTGATATCCCAACCCTCATCAGAGGTCAAAGTGTAGGTCATCGTTATGTCAAGATTCCCAGGAAAGCCCTCCTGACCATCCGCATGGAGATAATGAAGTGTGGCAGAGCTGTCTGTGACCGACATCACATCCCAGACGACAGAATCAAGCCCTTTGAATCCCCCATGCAGAGTCCCGATGCCCCCATGGTTGGCCGACAGATGGTAGGTCTGCCCGTCAACCGTGAACGCGGCGTTACAGATTCTGTTGGCGACAGGGCCGACCACAGCTCCCAGAAAGCGATCACCGGTGTAGTGCACATATTCATCCAGTGTCTTGTGTCCTAGCACTACATCCCTGTACTTTCCGTTTCTGTCCGGAACAAACAATGACACTACCCTGCCTCCGTAGTTAGTAAACTGCATCGCGAGCCTGCCATTGGCGATTGTGTACAAGCCGACTTCACGGCCATCCACCTCCCCGTCAAACCCGGCAGGATCGACAAGGGATGGCCTTTCGGCACAAGAGGCCAAAACCAGGGCCGCCGAAAGCAGCCCTGTCAAGGTTTTTCTCATCATTTGGATTTTCTTAATGATTACTTCATTTTGATCTCTTTGACCAGTTTCTCAAGCTCGTCCAGGCTCTTTGCCTTCGATGCCGAGTCTTCGTCTCCGAATTTAGCATAGTTGTCATTGAGTTCCTGTCTCATCTCCGAGATGACATCCTCGATCGTCACTGACTTGGCTGGAGCCGGAACCTCAAGGTTTTCAGGATAGAGTGTCGCCAACCTGAACTCTTCCATGGCTCTCTTGTAAGCTTTCTTGTCAAGAAGTGATTTGCCTTTCAAGATATGAGACATCACGTAAATGTCGTGAATCTCTCCACCGCCTTCCCACAAATGGAAATGTCTGGAATCCATGATTTTGATTGCCTTGTTCCAGTTTCCAGTCTCATTATAGACCTTAAGAAGACGAATCACCGCGTCATCGTATTTCATGACAGTCTTCAGACCCGCCTCAAGACGTTTCTGACGCTGGATGGCCGGGACTCCGGCTTTCTCGCAGATCTTGTCTGATTCCGCGAACAGCAAAGGATCGCCAGGATTGTTTTTGATAGCCTTGTCATAGTATTCCAAAGCCTTCGAGTAGTCACCCTTCTGGCCCTCCCCAAAACCTACATTCCTGCAGGCAAGCGCTGACGAAGGATCCAGATCGGCGGCCTTGCGCCACTGTTCGAGGCCATGATCTTTCTGGCCGATATAGTAGAGTAGATTACCATACAAGTAGCGGATGACCGCATTCTCCGGGCAGATCTCGGCAAGACGGCCGAACATCCCGACCTCTTCAATCCTGAGAGGATGATTCCCGACGGAAGACAGACCCGAAGCAATGCCAATCTCTGACTTGGCGGCATCTTCGTCCTTAAGCAGATAAGCACGGTAGAGACGCACAAGCTGACTGTCTGAAAATGGATTTCCAATCTTAACAGCCTCATCAATGACAGCCAGGGCATCCTCGTCAGCTCCCACCGCCATATAGTTGCAGACAACCTCCAGAAGTTCCTGTATCGCGATCATGCCTTCGCTTCTTCGCGGTCTTGTCGATGCAAGGAAAGACATGGATCCCTTGTCCAGCATACTCTTCTCGTACTCGCTCCAATAGTCAAGAGGATCAATTGACTTTATCTCATTGAAAACCTTTTGCGCATCATCTTTCCTGCCTAGTTTTCTAAGAATATACATCTTCACGGTCAAAGCCTGCAAGTCATGCGCCCCTGTAAGCAATGACTCGTCAACCAGATGAAGGGCTTCGGAATATTTTGCCTCGCGCGCGGCGGCCACCGACAGTTGGTAATATGCCGGATGCTTGAACGCCGGAGTGTAAGTGGCGGCCCAAAGATTCTCTTCCGCCTCTGCCTTACGGCCAGTCATCGCATAGACATAGCCCAGATAATAGTCCGCCTCTGTGTTGAAGGCTCGTGTGTAGTCATGCTCCAACCTGGATTTGGCTCTTAGCAAATGCTCCTCGGCTTTACTCCATTCGGCCTGCCTGATGTAATGCTTGCCAACCTCAATGTTAACTCTGGCGTCATCGGGATCCCGCTTGAGAGCCTCATTGTAGAAATCCATGTAATCAAGTCTGGCGTTGTTGAACTGATCCACACGCAAGCCGGCAAGGTAAAGTTCCTCGACCGTCTTGTACTCGGAAACAGGTTTTGTACCGTCAATCACTTTCGGCAGTTCTTCGCCAGACTTTCCAAGTCCTTTGTCCGCATAGTTTACCGGACGGTAATCTACCATAAGGTTGCCCTCCGCATCAGTGAGAGCGGTGTACAGATCTTCCCTTTTCACATCAGAAGGAACAATGACGGTCTCAAGAAAGTACTTGTCGGGATTGATGTCGATTCTCTTGTCCAACAAGATCTTGTCTCCGGCGGCGAGTATGACCCTCGCGTTCCTCATCTCAATGGAGGCATTATAGCCCAGAAGCCATTTGCCATCCTCAAGGTTCTTCAAGTTGACTGCCGCAAACTCCGTGGCATTCTTTATTCCCTGAATTCCTTTAACAGGGAACCATGTCTGTTTGAACTCACGTATCTCACCTGGAGCAAGCCAGCTATAGTCAGGCTGATTGTCCGAATAGCCCCCCACCATAAGCTCAAGATAGTGACCGTCATTGTCAGACAGAATCTTGTTCCACAGCATTCCTGCCGGGTTGTTCCCCCAGAGGAAGAATTTCTTGCCGGGGACCTGGAAACGGTTGGCGACATGGACTGTTCCGGCATCCTTACCATAGTCGTAGCCCCCGACAAAACCCATTCGGCTGCCCCAGGCAAAGATTGACCTTGAGTTCTGATCAAAGTTCTTCCACCAGGAGAGATCCACGGTCTTGTCATTGTTCCTGACAACAGGACCGTTCGGCCAGTCAGTGAAATAAACCTTGCTGTGGTCTGTACCGAATTTCACATCCGGAGGGAAAACGACCTGATACTGTTCGTCACAATGTACCGACACATTAGCCCAGTAAAGCATAGACTGCACCATTGGTGTAGGATTGATGACTTTAACCGAAGCCTCCACCCTTGAGCTGTTCGGGTAAACAGTTATCCCGACAGACCATTTCAGTCTGTGGCGAAGTTCACTTTCTCCGACCCAGACAGTCCGGCTGCCGTCAGGATGCTCTTCAGTCGTCCAGTCCACGAGCATATAGCTACTGGCCCTGTGATGGTCCGGGATGTCCCACTCGACCCCTCCGGACAGCCATGCTCCCAGCATACCGATCAGAGCCGGCTTTATGCCTGTCTGCGTATAGAAGAAATGATAATTGTTGGTCAGATCCTCGGCCTGGAAAATTCTGCCACCAATCTGAGGCAATATTCCTATCTCAATGTACTTGTTGCCCAGTTTGACGATCTGATAGTCCTTGTCCTCAACGACATCCGTCATCACATCGTAAAGAGAGTACGGGTAGATGTAGCCTTCCGCTCCCTGATAAACCCTACCGGTGAAGAAGATAGGGTCAATCTCAGGAGCTCCGACCTGATAGGTCGGAATAGTCTCATTGACAACTTTCATGTCCACGTTCTGCGCCTGCACGGACAAGGCGAGAAACAACGAGGATGCGACAGCAATTGCTTTTCTCATTTTATCCTGCTATTTGATATAAAAAGCGGAAGCATCATCTGCGGCATATTTGTTTTCCGGCAGAATGAAATTCGTGATTTGGCCTTTGCCGCCCTTTTCCGCTTTAAGGAGTGTCAGTACCTGACAGTCTTTGTGGAAGCCAACCCGCAGGCCAGTGATCATGGACTCCAGCGTACCTTCACACTCAATGGCGGTCTGAAAAGGAACTTTACCGCTGTACCACCAGCAGAAACAGTCTGTAAGATTCACGTGAAGCCCCTTGCCAATCTTGAACCCGGTGGCAAACTGGTCACTGTAACAATAATTCAGGAAATTGTTCTCCGATGCGATCACAAAACCACAGCTGCTGTCATAAACCTGATCCTTTCCGAATATGTAAAGAGGATGGATGTTACGAAGACTGTTGCCTCCTGTTTTCAAGTGAACGCCGATGTGGACATCAGCAATACGCATGTTCGTGAACGTGTTGTCATGACCTTCGACAAGCAATCCTATAGAATTGACCTTTCCATTGCCGGTGATGTTCACATCGCTGACATCAGCATCGGACGAACCATTGTTAGCTCCGTATTTGATGTGGACTCCCACTCTCACGTGTTTGATGGACACGTTCTCAATCTTCGTTTCCCTTCCTCCATCGATTGATATGCCGTCAGCGACACCGGAGCCATCAATTATGCCACCATATATGCCATAATTACTGCCATTGACGTTGATGTTGTTCGCTTTCTCAATAGCCCCCAGACGCACAATTGCCTCACCCTCGACCCAAGACTCTGTCGCCTTGAGCACAGCATAATTGCCCAAAACCAAAGAAACACTCTTTGTCGGCTCGGCAGGTGTGTCTATAGGACGGGAGACCATGTACACCCCGTCAGGGAAAAATATAGTCTTGTTCGGATTGTCAACAATAAGCCTCTGAATGGCTTCCGCAGCATCAGTCCTGCCATCGCAAGGAACTCCGTGCTCTGTGGCCACAACAAACTGACCTGAAACATACGAATCAGTCTCCGCGCTTCCTTTGCACGCCTGAACCGTACCACTTGTGAATATAGACAAAGCCGCGATGGCGGTGGTCAAAACAGATTTTTTCATAATGATATTCGTTAATTTTATATACCTCATTCAGTCTCATGAACAAAAAAACAGGATGAGCGAGAATGGTGTCTCCATCCCCGCTCTTCCATCATAAACCTGTCATTAGTCAGAATATCCTGGATTCTGTTTGATTATGTCATGCGATTCATTTATCACCCGCGCCGGGATCGGCATAAGTTTATTCATGTCGCTCGCGCTGGCGTTCCTCTTACGGGCTGTCTCTACAAAATCCCCCCAACGAAGAAGGTCATCACGACGCCATCCCTCAAGATAGAATTCACGGAAACGCTCCTGCTTGAAATACTTCATGAACGCGTCCACACTCTTGGTGGCCTCATCAGGGACCTCGGTTCCGGCTCGCCCTGCGACCTGTTTTACAAGATCGAGGGCTTTCTTGGTCACAGCGTTGTTGATCTTGACATCGCACTCTGCCAACATCATCAGCACATCAGCATAACGGAACACAACAGAATGGATGTTCCCGGAATAAGCCCTATCCTGTGAGTAGAAATACTTGCATGACAGACATCCGAACTGAAGGACGGATGAGCCAGGATTCTCTCTTGTGTAGGTGATGTAGTTACCGTCTTTGTCCTTGTCAAGAGACAGGAATCTGTCAGAGAGACCGCCACGGCGGATGTCATTCTCCTCAAACGCATCGTACAGATCCCATGTCGGACGGGTGCCTCCCCAATAATGAGTGGTCACAAATTCACCGGTGCCGCCGGTATGCGTCTTGTTCACATTCAGCATAGCCTGACAGTTACCAGGTGTTGTGTAGAAATAGAACTCATTGTCAGCCTTGGTCCCGGAAGGTATACAATAGATGTTCTCGGCATCCTGCTCTCCTTCCTCAGAGAATGGGAGAAAATAATCATCGGCCAGATGATAACATCCCATCTTGACAATCTCTTCAAGATAACCTTTTGCGGCAGAATAATCCCCTTTGCGCATGGCAAGCTTGGCAAGGAACATATAAGCCGTGGCCTTGTTGAGACGTCCCCAGTCCGGGGTATTGTTGGTCATGTCGTAAAGGTAAGGAATAGCCTCCGTGAAATCCTTTACCATCCACCCATAGTACTCTTCCTCAGACGGTCTCTCCTGATAGGTGATGTTGTCAAGTTCCTTAGGGTCAAGTGTCACATGAAATGTTCCGAAAAGATCGTGAAACACGTACATTGTCATGCCACGAAGAGCCTTGGCCTCGGCGACCATCTGGTTCTTCTTTGCCTCGGTGATTCCCGGAGTGTTCTCGATCGCATATATGATCTGAGTCAGACGGGAAGCATTCTTGATTATCTGGAAAGTCTGCATCCAGTCTTCGGAATTAAGTCCCCATTTGAAGTCAGCGATGTCGTTACCCGGGGAAGAATAGCGGCACTCGTCAGTAGTATAGAGATTAAAACCAAAGTAACCGATCTGGCCGATTGACCAGTATGGCCATCCCCAACCTGTGTTGGCGGTGGAAGACATATTGACGGATCCCGAGTTTGTCTTGAGATATCCATACATTCCGTCGAGAAGACTCTGTGCGTCAGCCTCCGTCTTAGGATAGTTGACCTCTGTCATCTCGGAATACACCACAGCGTCCAAATCGCAGGATGATAATCCCACGGCCACAGCCGCGGCGGAAAGGAATCCTATGATAATCTTTTTCATTTTCTGGAATATTATTTTGTTTTAAAAAGAAACATTCACACCGAACACTCCGATGATTGGAATAGGAATAGGAGACGAGTTCTGTTCCATCTCAGGATCAAGTCCTTCATAATTTGTGAACAGGACAGAATTCTGCAGGTCAAGATAGACCGAGGCCGAATTGATTTTGGCTCCGCTAAGGATCTTCTCCGGGAGATTATAAGTCACCCTGATGTTCTTCAGTCGAAGGAAGTGAGTGTTCTTGAGTGTGTAATCGTTGTACCCGGAAGTGTTGGCATTCGCGGTGTCGTCAGAAGCCACACCGGTAAGGAATCCGTCAGGATTATAGGTTGACCATCTGTCATAGACGTTGGTTGTGGTGTTAAGACCCTTATCAGTAGGACAGTATGAGTATCCCCAAGAATATTTTCTCTTCTGGAACAGGCGGCCATAGCCATCGATGTCGAGAGTCCAGTTCTTATAACGGAAACTTGTTCCGATACCGAACACGGCAAAAGGCGCTGAAGTGCCAAGATAAACGATGTCATCGGCATCCATCTTTCCGTCTCCGTTCTGATCAACATACTTAAGGTTTCCCACCATAGCCTTAGGTTGGAGAACCTGCCCGTTTGACGTCCAGTTCTTGATTTCCTCCGGATCCTTGAATATTCCTGCTGTCTTCCAGCCGAAAAGCGCGTTAAGATCATCCGTCTCACTCTGCCAAGGGTACAAGGCGACATCAGGATTTCTCTCCACCCACCTTGACTTGTTATGGCTGATGTTGAAGTAGCCGGACCAGTCAATGTCACGGGTCTCGATCATCTTTCCGCGTATGGCAAGTTCAATACCGGAAGATCTTGTGGCGCCTATGTTCTTTGCCTGCTTGTTCATCACATCATTGATTGGAAGAAGCGAGAAATCAAGCAGATCCTTGGCCTGGCGGATGTACCAGTCAACGCTACCGGAAAGCCGGCCTCCAAGAAGGGTGTAATCCACACCGGCATTGAATGTCAAGTCGGTCTCCCATTTAAGGTCCTTGTTACCCTTTTGAAGTTGGTAGATACCATTGGTAAGTTTGCCGCCGAAATAATAGAAGCCACCACTATTTGCCGAACCATAGGTTGTAAGAGTATAGTAATTGGAAGTGAGGATAGACTCGTTACCTGAGGTACCGACTCCGGCACGAAGTTTAAGGAAGTCCACCCAATTCACATTCTTCAAGAAGTTCTCATTCGAGATGTTCCATGCCGCCGAGATTCCAGGGAAGGTACCCCATTTGTGGTTGGTGGCGAACACGGACGAACCGTCACGACGAAGAGTGAGTCCAAGGACATATTTGTCGTCGAATGAATAGTTCGCGCGGGCGAAGAAGGAAAGTTTCTTGAAACCGAACTTCCTTGATTTGTAAAGGACATCGTCAGTGTCAGAAGACAATTGCAAAGCATAGTTTCCCAGTGCGTCCGTAGGGATGTTGAACACAGTGAAGCCGTAACTCGTTCCCTCGACAGTATAGTAGCCTGTACCTGCGACAACATTGAGGGTGTGCTTGCCGAACTTCTTGTCAAATGTCAAATATTCCTCAGAGGAGATATTCTTGTTGTAGCCGTTGGAGAATCCACCATAGTTGTCTTGAATCTGCTGGGCAAGCTTGGCCTCGGTCGGAGCGAACAACTCCCTCCTGTCAGCGGTCTGGTCATATCCGAACTGTGCCGTCAGCTTAAGCCATGAAGTAACCTGAGCCTCAAGTTTCGGAGTAAACATAAGCCTGTTTGTGACAGACCAATCCTTGATAAGAAGATAGGCAAGTGGGTTGTTGGAGTTGCCATAGACAGGAGCGTTAAGTTTGCCGTTCTCATCCTTAAGGCTGAGGTAAGGAGCGAAATAAATCGCCGAGTTGGACAAATTCGCCTCATTGGCATTCTCACGCCAATGTCCACCAGAAGGGTTGTTGGCCTTGTTCTGGGTGTACATAGCGTTCACATTCAATTTCAACCACTTGGTGATATTTGCGTCAAAATTAACACGACCGCTGATTCTGTTCAAATCCGAACCTTTCAGGACAGAGGTGTTGTCATAGTAGTTGAATGATGAATATACACGGAATTTCTCTGTACCTCCGGAAATTGACACATTGTGGTCGTGAATGATACCAGTCCTGAAGATGTCGTCAAGATGATGATAAGTCTTCGTGTTCTGCGCGATCTCCTCAGGGGTGTAGTTCACCGGCCAACCGGAAGATGGCGCGGCTGTCTCACCGTAAGGGAAATACTTGTTCTGATAAAGCCAGTTCTCCTTAAGTTTAAGGTTCTGCTGTTCCATCATGGCCTGGGAATCAAGAGGTTCGTAGTATTTACCCGACTTCTGCACAGAGACAGAACCTGAATACGTTACCCTTGGCTTTCCCGCCTGACCGTTCTTCGTAGTGATGAGTATGACTCCGTTCGCGGCAGCAGATCCATAAATAGCAGCGGCAGAAGCATCCTTAAGGACATCAATGGAAGCGATATCGTTAGGATTCAGAGTAGCGAGCGGGCTACGGTTGGCGTTGTTTCTTCCGGCATAGTCGGTCAGTCTGGAAGGTCCTCCTTTCTCCGCATTGTTGGAATTTGAGTTGATGACTATTCCGTCAATGACATAAAGAGGAGAGTTGGATCCGTTAGGTGAAAGCTCACCACGAATGTTGGCGGAGACCGCGGAACCTGGCTGAGCCGAGGACATATTCAGTGTAAGACCTGCGACCTTTCCCTGAAGGGATGCGTCGATGCTGACAGCATTAGGGGCTTTGATGTCCTTCTCCTTCACAGAGGAGATCGCACCCGTCACGGACTCTTTGAGCTGGCTACCGTAACCAACCACAACAGCGTCTGCCAGAAGTTCAGAATCCTCCTTCAGCGTCACATTGATCACCGTGTTCGACCCAACAGGCTGCTCAACCTTGACGTAGCCAATTGAAGAATAGACAAGCACAGCTTTTGGCCCTGACACTGTGATGCTGTACTTACCGTCAGCGTCAGTTGAAGCTCCGGTGTTAGTCCCTTGCTCCATGACAAAGGCACCTATTACCGGTCCATTGGCGTCCACGACCTTGCCTGTCACAGTTTTAGACTGTGCGAATGCTGTCGTACTTCCTAAAACCAACAGACCAACAGTCACCATGATCAGTGAGACTGTTCTCAATAGTTTTGATTTTAACATTTTGACATTAATTGTTGTTAAACTATTTGTTTAGTTTAACAACGCCACCAGGCCACCCGCGACACACGGCAATGACGATTATTCCTGAAAAACCACTAAATTTGCCGTGAAAATGAAAATTGGGGATATTCATAAGAAAATGTTTGTGCCGGAGCCACCGGAAGGTTGTGACCTCTCGCAAGAGCACATCCTGCTGCACTGCTGCTGCGCTCCATGTTCGACCGCCATCATCGAGTGGATGGTGGGTGAAGGTCTGCGTCCAGGAATATTCTTCAGCAACTCCAACATCGTCCCTTTTCATGAATATTCCATACGTCGTGACGAATTGTGCCGCTACGCCGCCGCTCATGGTTTGGAGACGATTGATGATGAATATGATCACGCCGCATGGCTGGCCTTTGTCCGTCAGCTGGAGACAATCCCGGTCGCTGAGTCTGTCGAAGCGACCAATTCCGGTGGCGCGGCGTCTCATCGGCAGGTTCAGGGATCGGTCATCCGCATCGCCGACATGCCCGAGCGCGGTCCTCGCTGCCTTGAATGCTTCAAGTTCCGCCTTCTGCGGGCGGCCCGCTATGCCGCAGTGAACGGCTATACCCTTCTGACCACAACCCTGGCCTCGTCCAGGTGGAAAGATCTGAATCAAGTCGATGCGGCTGGCCGCTGGGTCTGCGATGTTATCAACGGCATTTACGATGGCAAATGCGCCATTGACTCAGAAGTAAACTCAAAGTTTCCTTTATCCGGACGACAGAATAAAGTCACGTGGTGGAATCAGAACTGGCGTCGTGGCGGCCTTCAGGAACGCCGAAACGCTTTGATAAAGGAATGGGACATGTATAACCAGACCTTCTGCGGATGCGAATTCTCTCTTAAACATTAAAACCTTTTTCATTATATATTTTAAGAAAAAACTATTGCTCTTCTTCAAAAGATTTATACCTTTACAGCGTTTTTGGAATTTGCCACATGGAGAATTCCTCGTTCACAAGGATTATTTATATGTAGTTTGTGATTGTCACTGTTGACTCTTACACTGCGGGGAAAAATAATTAGCTAGTACTATAATAACTATACTAAACAAATAGTTTAACAACAATATTTCGTACCCTTGCAGGGATAATCACTTTCTAAAGATTTTGCCCGAAGAACTTTCAACGCTGACTTTTGTAAAGTTAAACCGCGCGCATAGTAGGTCATTTTGGCGAAAAATAACATAAATGTCGCGCCAAACTTTAATTTTTTTCTTAACTTTGGCGAAACAATCCACAAAACTAGAGGCTTTCCGGCGCGAGTCAAGGACAAGAAAGGCAATCCATCTTGTGATGATTTCCCCTTACGGTGTACTAAGGAATATGTATTCCGGGGCTGTCACGAATCAGGTGACCTTAGACGCACTTTTTGAGTGAGTCGGAACGATTCCAATTCGTGATTTTGTTCTGATTTGATTTTGCTGGAAGAACATTTAATGCTAACTTTAACGAGACGAAAAACAGAAAGACCAAGGAGCTATGATCGAAAAGGACGAGAGATTCACTTTGGCGGAGAGATATGTGGAAGAGACGGGGGTCTCCGTGTTCCTGACCGGCAAGGCCGGCACGGGAAAGACAACGTTCCTTAAGGAAATCGTGCGGCAGACATCCAAACGGTTCGCCGTCGTGGCCCCGACCGGAGTGGCGGCCATCAATGCCGGCGGAGTGACCATACATTCGTTCTTCCAACTGCCGCTTTGTCCGTATCTACCTGACGTAAAAGAGCTTGTTACCGAATATCAGATGCCGGAGCGGATGCGTTCCCTGCGGAAGGAAAGGGTGAAGATCCTGCGGACTCTGGACCTTCTTATCATCGATGAGATCTCGATGGTGAGGGCCGACATTCTGGACGCGATCGATGACATCCTGAAGCGCTACCGGCGCAACGACCGGCCGTTCGGAGGGGTGCAGCTGTTGATGATCGGGGATATTCAGCAGCTTCCGCCGGTCGTCCGGGAGTCGGAGAGGCCGTTTATGGAGCAGGTATATTCATCGCCTTTCTTCTTCAATTCCAAGGTGTTGCAGCGGCTGCCATACGTGACGATCCAGCTAGAGAAGGTTCACAGGCAGAGCGACAGGATATTCCTTAACATTTTGAATGAGGTGAGATCGGGAAGGCCGAGCGAATGGGCTTTGAGCGAGCTGAACAAGAGGCTGGATTCTGGTTTCGTTCCGCCTGAGAGCGAGCGTTGGATCCGTCTCACGACCCACAACGCGCAGGCGGATTCGGTCAACGAGGCGAAAATGAACGCCTTGAAGACCGACGAGGCGACTTTCGAGGCACAAGTCGAAGGAATATTTCCGGAAAACGCCTATCCTGCTGAGACTCAGCTTCGTCTGAGGGTCGGGGCGCAGGTGATGTTCGTGCGCAACGACACTTCCGGCGAGGCGCGCTACTACAACGGAAAGATCGCGACTGTCGAGAAGGTCAAGCCGCAACTGATCGTAAAGGACGAAAGCGGTGACAGAATCGAAGTCACGACCGAGAAATGGGAGAACATCCGCTATGGACTGAATGAGGAAACCGGTGAGATTGAGGGGATTGTGGACGGCACTTTCGAGCAGGTTCCTCTGCGTCCGGCCTGGGCAGTGACGATCCATAAGAGCCAGGGACTGACGTTCGACCATGTCATCATCGACGCTGGAGCGGCGTTCTCGTTCGGCCAGGTCTATGTGGCCCTTTCCCGCTGTCGCACCCTCGAAGGTATCGTCCTGACCACCCCGATCACCCGGCGCTGCACGTTCACCAGCGAGGAGGTCACGGCGTTCGAAAGCAGCCGCGAGCCGGCGGATGAGGTGCGCCTGAAGCTGCCGGCGATGTCCAATGAATATTTCACCTCAACCCTTTGCGATGCCTTTGACCTTCAGCGGCTTCGCTACCTCTACAACAGGGTTAACCGAATATATCAGGTCAACCTGTCGAATCTCTATCCGGATCAGGCGTGCAGGTTCAACACGGTCGGTGCTGGAATATCGGAACCGGTTGGTGAGACAGCACCTCAACAGGACTCCGGCAAAGATAACCAAAAGACTTTCGCCGGAATCCGTTCGCTCAGCGACACGGCCCAGAAGTTCCAGAAGCAGATCCGCTACATCGCCGCGTCCATCCACAGCGGCGCGCCGGACGACTTCCCTCTCCTGCGGGAGCGCGTCACCAAGGCTTGTGAATATTTCCGGAAAGAGTTGAGGCCTTTGGCATCGTTCGCCGCTCCGCTGACGCTCGTCGAAATAGATGACAAGGAGGTCAAGAAGGCTTTCAAGGCGGCGGCCGAGGAGTTCCTTGGTGAATTGAGATTCCGTCTGACGCTTTTTGAGACTGTCTTGTCGGAAGGATTCAGCACGAAATCGTATCACAAATTAAAGACGGACAACGAGTTGTCGGACGAAAGGTCGTTGAAGGCGTTGGTCAGGTCACTTATTTCTCCGCAAGTGAAGTCTTCTGCATCTGAGACATCGCCTCGGCAGGTTCAGCGACCGGAAGGAACAGCTCGGCAGGTTCAGCGACCGTGTGCGGACGGTGAGCCTGTCGAACCGTCCATCGCAAAACAGACCCAAAAACCAGCCGACAGACAGTCGCAGGAAGAATCAGACACCTACACCGGCAGCACCCATCCGGAACTGGTGCAGGCACTGATCGACTGGCGGCGTGAGAAGTACCAGAAAGACAACGTCCCCGCCTACATAATCCTCCACCAGAAAACCCTCCTGGCCATAGCCGACCTCGCCCCCACGACCAAAGAGGAACTCCTCACCGTCAAAGGCTTCGGCAAGTCCAAGTGCGACAGGTACGGCGACGAGATTCTGGATGTCATCCGGCAAAGCCTCAAGAACAAATGACATCAATTTTCTTATTGAAACCGTCTGTCAATCTTATAGCAATAGCCCATCAACCGATGATCGATGACGCCGGCCATCGCTAAAACAGCGTATCCCCAGAAAGGGCATAGGATTGTTTTTCAGCCTTTAACGCTTCAGAAATGTGACAAACCAAGCGTTGCTTTATCAAGACCTCAAGCTTGTAGAATTTTTCTATAGGTATCGCAAGCAACGTTTTATCACCATTATTAATTCCAATCCTGAAGCTAACCTCAAGTACTTTTCCACTATCCGGATCAACCACATAAGTCAAGAAAACACTTCCTTGACTTTTTGCATAAGTGTTAATTTCATCATCGCTAAAAACGTCCCTTACTATCTTTTTAAATTGGACCGCATCTGATGTCGCCATATGCCCCATTCCAGAAGCATAGGTATAATATACGGTTGGATCTGAGCCAACCTTATGGCGAGGGATCTCCCTCATATGGTTGGCGGTATTCCCAACATACACACTCCCTGGGTAATGTGTTACGCGATACCTTACATTATTATATTCAACATATTCTTTGCTTGAATAATAATCTTGTGCTTCCGTGTTTAACGAGAATACCGAAATAAGTACAAGTATACTTACTGTCTCTTATACACATCTCCGAGCCCACGAGACCGGAGCCTATCTCGT
>ENA-OZHZ01000543-OZHZ01000543.1-human-gut-metagenome-genome-assembly--contig:-NODE-543-length-17758-cov-5.869344_pt1 | contig 17758 bp, 17 predicted proteins | sample MGYA00244053_ERZ653699 | MGnify/ENA primary metagenome ERZ653699 (study PRJEB26926, sample SAMN06165200) | human gut metagenome | biome: ENVO:00009003; feature: ENVO:2100002; material: ENVO:00002003...
CAAGGAGTTCATATGAGACTTGTTTTGTGATTTCTTTCCTTATAAATCACAAAACGGGCAACGCCGTCAGACAGTGCCTTTCTGATTAAAATCTTGATTTTAATCAGAAAACAGTATTACATTTTCCGGGGCGCACCCATTTGGATGCGCCCCATCTTTTATTTTCGGGAAAAAGACCCGTAATTTTTTACATTTTGCGCAATTTCCTGTTGACATTTTGTGCATTATGGTGGTATAGTATGTCAATAAGTATTCGGCGCACGCACAAAGGTACACCGGATAGAAACAAAAGGAGAGGATTGAACATGAAAAAAATTTTTGCTATTGTGCTGGCGGCTGTGATGCTGCTGTCCATGACCGCCTGCGGCGCTGCCGCGAAGAAGGATACGTACGTTGTGGGTATCTGCCAGCTGGTTCAGCACGACGCCCTCGACGCCGCGACTAAGGGCTTTCAGGACGCTCTGACCGAAGCGCTGGGAGACAAGGTGAAATTTGAAGTCCAGAACGCCTCCGGCGACTCCGTGAACTGCACCACCATCATCAACGGCTTTGTTTCCAGCAAGGTCGATCTGATCATGGCCAACGCCACCCCCGCCCTTCAGGCTGCCGCATCGGCGACCAGTGAGATCCCCATTCTGGGCACCTCCGTCACCGACTACGCTTTCGCTCTGGAGATCGAGGGCTGGACGGGCACTGTGGGCGGCAACATCTCCGGCACCTCCGACTTGGCTCCCCTTGACCAGCAGGCTGCCATGATTCAGGAGCTGTTCCCGGACGCCAAAAACATCGGCCTGCTGTACTGCTCCGCCGAGGCCAATTCCCAGTATCAGGTGGATGAAATGACCAAGTATCTGACCGAGCTGGGTCTGACTGCCACTGCTTTTGCCTTCACCGACACCAACGACGTTGCGTCCGTCGCTCAGGCGGCCTGTGATGCCAGCGACGTGCTCTACATCCCCACTGACAACACCGCTGCCTCCAACACCGAGGCCATTGCCAACGTGGTGCTGCCGGCCAAGGTTCCCGTGATCGCCGGTGAGGCCGGCATCTGCGAGGGCTGCGGCATCGCGACCCTGTCCATCAGCTATTACGATCTGGGCGTCGCCACCGGCAAGATGGCGGCCAAGATCCTCACCGGCGAGGCGGACATCTCCCAGATGCCCGTGGAGTACGCCCCTCAGGTGACCAAGATGTACAACGCCGCCAACTGCGAGGCGCTGGGCGTCACCATTCCCGACGGCTACGAGCCGATGGGGTAATTTTCCCGTAAAATCAAGCGGCAGGGCAGGGCTTTTACCCTGTCCTGCCTTGGCGTCATTCTGCGCCCGGACCGGGCAATTTCTTTATTATTGTAGAGGTATCAAGATATGAGCTTCTTCCTATCCCTTTTGAATGCCATGCCGGGCGCGATCACTCAGGGAATGCTCTGGGGAATCATGGCAATCGGCGTGTACATCACCTACCGTATTCTGGACGTGGCCGACCTGACGGTGGACGGAAGCCTTGCCACCGGCGGCGCGGTGTGCGTCATGCTGATGCGTGCCGGGTGGAATCCATGGGCCGCGCTGCTGTGCGCGTTTCTGGCGGGTGTGCTGGCGGGACTGTGTACCGGTCTGCTCCACACCCGGTGCGGGATTCCTGCCATTCTGGCCGGTATCCTCACCCAGCTGGCGCTGTACTCCGTCAATCTTCGGATCATGACAGGCAAGGCCAACCAGCCCATCGGCGTGGATAAGTACGACCTGCTGGTCTCCCAGCGCTACGTCCGGGATCTGGCGCTGAATAACCCCATTCCACTGGTGATCCTGTTTCTGGCGGTGCTGATCGGCCTGCTGTACTGGTTCTTCGGCACCGAGTACGGAAGCTCCCTGCGGGCAACCGGCGCGAACCAGAACATGGCCCGCGCACAGGGCATTGATACCAAGTCGGGCATCACCTTCGGTCTGATGCTGGCAAACGGTCTGGTCGCCATGGCGGGCGGCCTGCTTGCCCAGTATCAGGGCGCGGTGGATGTGAACATGGGACGGGGCGCCATCGTCATCGGCCTTGCCGCCGTCATCATCGGCGAGGTGCTGCTGGGACGCGTGTTCCGCAATTTCGCGCTGAAGCTGGTGTCCGTCGTCATCGGCGCGGTGATCTACTACGTAGTCATCCAGATCGTTCTGCAGCTCGGCCTGAACACCAATGACCTGAAGCTGCTGACGGCACTGGTGGTGGCGCTGTTCCTTGCGGTTCCCTATTGGAAGACCATCGTGCTTCCCAAGAAGAAGGAGGTATGACGATGCTGGAGCTGAAAAATATCAGCAAGACCTTCAACGCCGGAACGGTGAACCAGAAGGTGGCGCTGAACGGGCTGAATCTGACCATGAACGAGGGTGATTTTGTTACCGTCATCGGCGGCAACGGCGCGGGCAAGAGCACCATGCTCAACGCCATCGCCGGAGTGTTTCAGGTGGACACCGGGAAAATCCTCATTGACGGCGTGGACGTGACCGCCCTGCCGGAGTATAAGCGGGCAAAGTACATCGGCCGGGTGTTTCAGGACCCCATGATGGGCACTGCCGCGACTATGCAGATCGAGGAAAACCTTGCGCTGGCGGCACGCCGGGGCAAGCCCAGAACCCTCCGGCCCGGTATCACCAAGGCGGACCGGGCGTTCTATCGGGAGCAGCTGCAAATTCTTGACCTGGGACTGGAAGACCGGATGACCACCAAGGTCGGTCTGCTGTCCGGCGGCCAGCGTCAGGCGCTGACGCTGCTGATGGCGACCTTGCAGCAGCCGAAGCTTCTGCTTCTGGACGAGCACACCGCAGCCCTTGACCCCAAGACCGCGGCCAAGGTGCTGGAAGCGACCCAGCGGATCGTGGAGAAGAACCACCTGACCACCATGATGATCACTCACAACATGCGCGACGCCATTTCCTATGGCAACCGCCTGATCATGATGTACGAGGGGCATGTTGTGGTGGACGTTTCCGGAGAGGAAAAGAAGAATCTGACGGTGGAGCAGCTGCTGAATCTGTTCAGCAGAGCCTCCGGCTCCGACGAAGCCGACGACAAGCTCTTACTTTCCTGATATGATCAACAGGGCGCGCATTTCTGCGCGCCCTGATTTTACTGGGAGGAATCAAAATGAAGCCCAAAGAACTGCTGGAAATTCTGTCCGTGGCGGAGAAACTGAAATGCAACACACGGCACTGCTATACCTCCTCCGGCCGCCGGGAGAGCGTGGCGGAGCACAGCTGGCGGATTTCCCTGATGGCGATGCTTCTGACGAAGGAGTTCCCGGAGGCGGACATGGACAAGGTGATCCGCATGTGCCTGATCCACGACATGGGAGAAGCCTTCACCGGGGACATCCCGACCTTTGAGAAAACCAACGCCGATACCCGGAAAGAGGACGACATCCTGCTGAATTGGGTGAACACCCTCCCGGAGGACGCCCGGGAGGAATGGGCGGCGCTGCTCACCGAGATGAACGCCATGGAGACACAGGAAGCGAAAATCTACAAGGCGCTGGACAAAATGGAAGCGGTGATCCAGCACAACGAGTCGGATATTTCCACATGGCTGCCCCTTGAGTATGACTTGCAGCTGACCTACGGCGAGGAAAACGTGCAGTTTTCCCCCTACATGCAGCAGCTCAAGGCAGAGGTCAACGACTGGACAAGAGAGAAGATCGCCCGGGAGAAGCCGGAATAAAACGCCACAATATTGTAAAACCCTCCGTATGACAGTTCGTGCATACGGAGGGTTTTGCGTCAGGAATCCAATTATCGTCTGCGCCGGACGGGCTGCGCCAGCTTGCGCAGCAGTAGAACCAGCCCCGCTGCCGCCAGCAGGCAGGCGCTCATGATACTGTAGGAAAAGGCTGCCAAATCGCCGTGACGCTGGACGTAATATTCCATAAAGCCCGCGCCGCCGATGCAGGCGGCGATCCCCAGCCACACCAGCACATTCCAGAACCGGAAGCCCCGGGCTTTTACCATCCGAGCGGAGAATACCACAATCACCAGCAGCAGTCCCAGCGCCCCCAGCACCTGCACCACGCTGACGAAGCCATTGCTCCGGAAAAACAGCTTGTCATACCGGGTACTGTCCAGCACGATCTGGGACACGCCGTAAAGCAGCAGGAAAATCAGTGCCGTGTCCCCATCCTTCTGCTGCTTTTTGGGCAGGTAGAACGAAAGCAAAATCAAAAACAGCACCAGCGCCGCCATGGCCTGCAAAATGAACGTCGCCAGACGGTACTCCGTAGCGCCGGAAACGGCGTTGGTCACGGGATAGACCCAAGGAAGCGACTGAGTGGAAGTAATGATCTGCCCCCGGTCAGTGGAATTGAAGAAGCAGGCAAGCCGCCCCACGGCGATACCGGCGCACCCAGCCACGGCCATGCAGTCCAGCATCTGGGGCAGATTCCGGTCAAAATGCAGCAGGCGAATAACAACTGCCGCCAGCACACATCCGGCGAAGACGCCCAGCAGGGCATATCCGCCGGGGGAGAAGGGCTTCATGGCGGCTTCAAAGCTGTCGTAGCTGCTGGTGCGGCAGTACCAGTGAACCAGCCGCCCAAGCAGAAGGGACAGCGCGATGGCCAGCGGAATCACGCTGAAAGCGGCGATTCCATTGCCGCCTCTTCCCAGATACAGCGACCAGAAAAAGCAGATGGCGGTCAGCGTCGCCAGAGTCAGCACGATGGAACTCCAGTAATAAATGGTCTCCCCGGAAATAAACGCGATTTTTTCCATACCGTCAGCCTCCTTCCGGCATCGCCGTGGCGAAGTAGATGATGTCGCTGATCTTCCGCTGCTGGCCGTAGACCGGGCGGTTGATGAGCTGGTCGCCCATCACGATGGCGGCGGTCTGTCCGCCGTCCAGGCAGTAGGCCATGCGGCAGCCGGTGGCGGCGATGTTTTTGGCAAAGGTCTTGACGGTGGGGATGTCCTGCCAGGGGCCTTCCGTGTTCGCCGTGGCGACGATATAGTGCAGCTCGCCCATCTGGCACAGCGCCGCACGGGCGTACCCTTCCGTGATTTCGCCCACGCCGTACCAGGTGTGGTCGATCATCTCGTAATTGTCAATGAGCACCGGGCCGAAGCCAAGGCTGAACCAGATGTCGTTCTCCGCCACGTATTCCTTGGCGGCTGCCGTGGTCGTAATGTCGCCGCCGTAGGTGAAGTGGAGGTCGCCGTTCCGGTCAATATAGCAGGTCTCGGCGTAGGTCCCTTCCACCTTCCGCACCTGCCCCTGATAGACGATGATGCCAAAGTTGCGGAAATTGTAGAAATCACCGGAGGAAGCCACCACCGCGTTGACGCTTTCCGCCATTTCCGAGGTGTAGAACTGGGTCGCCGAACCGTATTCGCCGCCGGCCAGATGCCGCCGGAACTGGGACGGATGGTTGACCTTCACCTCGGAGAAGGTGTACACGGAACCGTCGTGGACCTCTTTCCATGTGATAGCGAATATGGTGTCGTCCAGATAATAGTTGACAAGACTGCCCTCAAACAGCTCCACGTCGGTGCTGAAATACAGCTCCTGCCCGTCCAGAAGAAAAGCCGCTTCGTCCAGAAGCCATTGCAGGGAAGACGGATCGTCGGTCTGACCGTAGCAGTCCGGGTTCGGCTCCGGGGCGACCTGCGCGTCGTCCGGAATCTCGATGATGACCTTTTCCCTCACGGGGACGGTGGTTTCGGGAACGTTCTCCGGCGTTTGCGCGGCGGTAAGCGTATCCCGGGCGGCGTCCATTTTGGCGGAAACAAAGCCGTCAAACTGCTCCATGATCGCCATGTCCGCGGGCGCAGTCTGTGCCGCAGCTTTGGGACGGCTGAGGGACTGTGCCATCTTTCCCAGCAGAACGGCCGTCAGCGCCAGAGAGATCGGCACCACGATGACCCCCAGCAGGACGAAAAACGGACTGATCCGGTCCCTTTTTCGGGCAAATTTCGGTTGATATGCCATGTCCGTCCTCCTTAAGCCACGCCGGAGATGATTTGCAGCAGCGCCTGATCCGGCACCACCCACCATGCGCCGTCCTGATAGATGAGACCCAGCGTCACATCACGGGTGACAGTCTGGGCGTCCTCGCTCAGCGCCTGCGTTACTGCGTCGTTCAGCGCCTGATCTACCAACTCGTTTCGGTAGCTGTTATCCTCGTTGTAAATTTCCGTTTTGTCCTCTGCCGCCGCGGCCTTTGCCTCCAGCAGCGCCTTTGCCCGCTGGGGAACTGCTGCCGTCACGCCGGACACATCCAGACAGGTGACCGTCGCGTCTCGGGCAAATCCCGTGTCCGTGATCCGGCACAGCCCGGTAAATTCGTAGGAAAGGCTGTCCGTGAAGGCGTCCCAGAGCAGCTTGCTCACGGCATCCTCCGGCTCCCCGGCACCCAGATCTGGCCGACCGTAAATGCAGCTCTGGGCGGCTTCGTAGTCGCCGGCGCACAGAGCGTCCATCATGCGCTGTGCCTGCGCCGAGGCGGCTTCGGGAGACTCCAGCATCCTCGGCTGGGCGTTCCGCGACGCGATGCTCACCGCCGCCGTCGCCACCATCAGCAGAATGCCCAGAACGCCGAACACGGCAGATAAAATCTTGCTTCCTTTCATATGCGCACCTCGGATTTTCCATATACCGTTTATTATACAGGGCAATGGGAAGGTTGTCAATTGAACGTTAGATTAGGGTCTATCTGAAAACCGGAAATATGACCAACAGCGAGGGATTTTTCGTCTGATGAAGCCATTTTTCCGCAGGAATACTTTGTGTATTGCAAGGGAAAATGGTGCACAGCAGACGGAAAAGACCCGCTGTTTGGGCGTGTTGACGGTTTTCAGATAGACCCTAAGAAACCTCCCTTGCCGGTTTGATGGGTAATCGTAAAATAGTGAATGGAGCGTATCGGTGCAGATACGCTCCATTTTTCGTATATTTGACGGGGGAGGGGTACAACCACTTGGCTCTCCCTTTGGGAGAGCTGTCACCGCAGGTGACGGAGAGGGTTTTGCACCCTTGCTTCCCCCCTCCGTCCTCGCTTCGGTCGGCCACCTCTCCCAAAGAGAGAGGCAAGGGGGGCATCATAAATGGTCAAAAATGCGGATCATCCACCAAAATCGGAGCTTTTCGCGGCAATGGTAAAGCCGTTTTCGTTGTCCGCCGGGACGAGGGTAAAGCAGATGGTGCCGATGGTGTCATCCGGGGTGCCGCTGTAGACATCGAAAATGACAGTAGCGCCGTTGACGGAATCCGGGTAGCAGCCGCGGAAGGAGTAGCCCACGTCGCCAAAGTCGGAAAGGCCGATATAGTAATAGCCGTCTTCAAAATAGAACAGGGTCTGTCCGGCGCTCACGTCCTGAATGGCGGGAGCATAGGAGGGCATTTCCAGATCAAGAGCAAGGCGGACGTAAGGAACTACGCTGTTCTCCCGGCTGACCTTCACTGCCTGTCCCCAGGAGGTGGTGACCAGTTCCTGTTCACCGCAGATGGTCATTGCCGTTTCACCGTCCACCATGTCCGGACAGGTGAAAGAGGAGAACAGGAAATCCCGCCAGAATTCGTCGTTCAGGGAAGCGTCGTCCGACCAGTCCGGCAGGAAATAACACATCTTTTCCAGAAAAGCCTTGCCGGTTTCGCTCAGGGCAAAGGAATCCGCTTCTGTACTTGCCGCCGGGGCCTCCGTTGAGACGCTGGGCCGGGTAAGCTGCTCAGTTCCCACCGGCGCGGCGGGCGCATCCTTCGACCCGGAGACGTTCAGGAAGAGAAACACTCCGCCCACGGACAGCACCAGTACCAGACACACCAGCACGACCGCAAAGCCCCAGCTTTGTTTTTGACCATTCTTTTCGTTCTTCATAAATTTGGTTTCACCTTTCTTCTGACGGATGGCACGGCTCATTTCTCCCTCGATGCGTCGAGCGCAGTCGCCGGGCATGGCCATCTCATTGTAGACATCAATCACTTGTTTATTCACGCCGCACCCTTTCTCAGCTGCCGTTCCAGCAGTCCCCGCCCGCGGGAGAGTCTGGCGGCTGCGGTGCTCTGGGGGATTTTCAGGAGCCGGGCAATTTCCCCGGTGGTAAAGTCCTCGTAATAGCGCAGGTACATGACCACCCGGTACTTGGGCGGCAGACGCAGAATGTCCTGCCGGGGCGTGCCCGTCCTCGGGGCGAAGAAAAACGCCTTCACGGTGCGTTTCCAGCCGCCGGAGCGGAGCAGGCTGCGGCATTCGTCGGCAGCTGCCTGCATGAGAAAATCCCGTTCCGTTCCCGGCGTCAGATCCTCCCGCGCCACCAGCTTCAGAAATACAGACCGGCTTACGTCCTCTGCCTCCCGGGGGCTGCTGGTATAGTTGACCGCCAGCCGGTAAACGTCATCCCGGTAGCGATGAAATAAGCTTAGCGCGTCCACTGCCTGATCGCCCCCCCAAAATCCCGTGTCGAATCCTATATACGATACGATTGAGACGGGCATTTTGCTGCACCGGGACGAAAAAATTTTTTGATTTTTTGAAAAGGCAGGGACAGGGCTTATTTTCAGACAGGTTTGCTTGACAAATGCAGCCCGCAATATGTATAATATACTCGTCTTAGTGTGACTATAGAAAATTCCGCATTTATATATTTCAAGGAGGATACTATGACACCCCAGGAAAAAAAGCAGCTGCAGGTCATGGCCTGCAAAGTGCGTATGGGCGTAATCGAGGGCGTCCACGCGGCCAAAAGCGGACATCCCGGCGGCAGCCTGTCCGCTGCGGACATGTTCACCTATCTGTATTTCAAGGAACTGCGCGTGGACCCGAAAAATCCCCATTGGGAGGATCGGGATCGGTTCGTCCTGAGCAAAGGCCACACCGCGCCCGGCCTGTATGCGGCGCTGGCGCTGCGGGGCTTTTTCCCCGTGGAGGGTCTGGTGACGCTGCGCAAAATGGGAAGTTATCTGCAGGGACACCCCAACATGAACACTGTTCCCGGCGTGGACATGTCCACGGGTTCTCTGGGGCAGGGCATTTCCGTTGCCTGCGGCATGGCGCTGGCCAGCCGCTTGAAGAAGCGGGACAACCGGGTATACACCCTGTTGGGTGACGGCGAGATTCAGGAGGGGCAGGTCTGGGAGGCGTGCATGTTCGCCGCCCATTACAAGCTGGACAACCTCTGCGTCATCATCGACAACAACGGCCTGCAGATCGACGGCGATATTGCCAAGGTCATGAGTCCCTATCCTATTGACAAGAAGCTGGAAGCCTTCGGCTTCCACGTGGAGACCATCGACGGCCACGACTTTGACGCCATCGCGTCGGCGCTGGACACGGCGAAAACCGTCAAGGGTCAGCCCAGCGCGATCATCATGAAGACCGTCAAGGGCAAGGGCGTTTCCTTCATGGAAAATCAGGCGAGCTGGCACGGCTCGGCGCCCAACGACGAGCAGTACGCGGTAGCTATGGCGGAGCTGAAGCAGCAGCTCAGCGATCTGGAGGGCATGTAATATGGCAGATGTAAAGAAAATGGCCACCCGCGAGGGCTACGGACGGGGTCTGGTTGCCCTGGGCGCGGCGCATGAGGATGTTGTGGTGCTGGACGCCGACCTGGCAGGCTCCACCAAGACCGGCATGTTTGCCAAGGCGTACCCCGACCGCCACTTCAACTGCGGCATTGCGGAAGCGGACATGATGTGCGTGGCGGCGGGCTTCGCGGCCAACGGCTTCGTTCCCTTCGCGTCTTCCTTTGCCATGTTCGCCGCAGGGCGGGCTTTTGAGCAGATCCGCAATTCCATCGGCTATCCCCACCTGAACGTGAAGGTTGGCGCCACCCACGGCGGCCTGTCCGTGGGCGAGGACGGCGCGAGCCACCAGTGCTGCGAGGACTTTGCCCTCATGCGCTCCATCCCCGGCATGGTCGTCATCTGCCCCGCCGACGGCGTGGAGGCTGAGGCGGCTGTCAAGGCGGCGTATGAATATCAGGGGCCGGTCTACCTGCGGATGGGACGTCTGGCAGTTCCGGTGTTCCATGAGGACGGTTTCGAATTCAAGATCGGCAAGGGCGAGATCATGCGCGAGGGTACGGATATCGCCATCATTGCCAACGGTCTGATGACTTACGAGGCCATCAAGGCCGGTGAAGCGCTGGAAGCCATGGGCATCCACGCCCGCATTGTGAACATGTCAACCATCAAGCCGCTGGACGAGGAGCTGGTGCTGAAATGCGCCAAAGAATGCGGGAAGATCATCACCTGCGAGGAGCACAGCATCATCGGCGGCCTGGGCGAAGCGGTGTGCAGCTACCTTGCGGAAACCTGTCCCGTTCCGGTCAGGCGCATCGGCGTGAACGACAAGTTCGGCTGTTCCGGCACTGCGGCCGAGGTGCTGAAAGCCTACGGCCTGAGCGCGGAACACATTGTCGAGGTTACGAAAGCGTTTCTGAATCGATAAGACAAGCACCCTGTACGAGAAAGTACAGGGTGCCTTTTTGCGTGTTCGTTAAGGGGCGCTTTCAGCCAGCTGAATGCGGATTTCACCGTAGGACAGCGCTTCGGTGTCCCCGTTTTCGTAGCGTACCAGAAGACGGAAGTCATCGTCAATGCCGTAGGCATAGGCGCTGACCGCCTTCCCTGCGGAAAGAACGGTGACATTTCGCCCAAGCGCCAGACTGCGGGCGCGGTAGTCTTCCAGATACGCCCTGCATTCCGGGCGGGAGTAGAAATCCCAAAAGCGGTTCAGGAACTCTCCGACCAGCCGGTTTTTTGCTTCCGGGCAGTTGTGCTCCAGAACCGACCCGGCAATGGACTGAATCTCCTCCGGGAACCCCTCTGCGGGTGGGTAGAGGTTGACGCCAGCCCCCAGCACCATGTAGTTAAGAGTGCCGGTTTCCAGACCAACGGCAGCCTCCGTCAAGATGCCGCAGACCTTTTTGCCATGGAGGAAAATGTCGTTGACCCATTTAATGCCGGGCTGCTGCCCGGTCACCGCTTCTATGGCCTGACACATCGCCGCCGCAGCCGCCGCCGTAAGGCAGGTCGCCTGCTGGGGAGAGTAGGCCGTCGGGCGGAGCAGCAGACTCAGGTATACGCCGGAATCAATCGGAGAAAAGAACTGCCGCCCATAGCGCCCCCGCCCGTCGGTCTGCTCGCAGGCGACGATGACGCAGCCTTCCGGGCGGCCCTGATTGGCCTTTTCCCGGACAAGGGCGTTGGTGGAGGGTGCGGTGGGAAGTACCGTCAAATCCAGATCCCGGTATTCCGGCTTCAGAAATCTGCGGATGCCCTGAGGGGACAGGATGTCCGAATCCGGGGAGAGACGGTAGCCCTTATTGGTTGCGGCGTCGATGGTGTAGCCGTCTTCCCGGAGGGCGTTCACTGCTTTCCACACGGCTGCACGGGAGACCTGAAGCGTCCGGGCAATTTCCTCCCCGGAGAAAAATGTCCCCTTGCTGTCTTCCAGCAGGGCAAGCAGCTTTTCCTTGGTGGTCACGGCGTTTCCTCCTTATACTGGCATAAATCCGTCCACTGACAGTCGCTGCAGATATCCTCCCGGCGGCCGGGTATCAGAATGCTGCCCAGCACCCGTTCTGCCAGCTCCCGGTAGGGCAGTACGTCTCCGGGGGTCAGGCCGCACAGGGAAAGCACCGTCCGGTCATAGCGCCGCACCTTCTCGGCGGATTCGCATTGGCCGCACAGGTTATTGGGGCAGGCGCGGCAGATTTCGTCCGCCTGATCGGTCAGCCGGACGAGGGGATTTTCTTCCAGCATGGCCTTTTTCCGCGCCATGTTTTCCACAAAGGCCTCGCTGTAGCCTTTTCCCTGAAAAAAGTGGAGACAAAGACCGTGATGGGCGCGCAGGGAAATGGATGCTTCATCCATAACGTTACCGCAGCCGGATCGCGGCGGCCAGACGCTTGCGGATGGCCAGCGCAAGGGCGATTTTAAGGCAGTCCGGGAGAATGTAGGGGAATACGCACCAGCCCAGCGCCGTCCACAGGCCGATGGCACCGGTGTTCTTGGCGTATACTACCAGAAACCAGACGGTGCCGAAGGCATAGCACACCGCAAGACCCAGCAGCATGGAAAGCGCCAGCGCCCAGGTTTTCGTTCCCAGAAGCCGCTCTATGAGCCACATGACCAGCGCGGTGAACACAAATCCGATGATATATCCGCCGGTGCTTCCCAGAAGAACGCCCAGCCCCCCGGAGAAGCCCGCAAACACCGGCAGTCCGACGATGCCCATAAGCAGATAGAGCACGACGGCCAGCGTTCCCCGCTTTCCGCCAAGGACGCTTACCGCGACAAAGACGCCGAAGGTTTGCAGGGTGAAGGGGACTACCGCGGGAATGGAGATCCACGAACAGACCGCCATCAGAACGGCAAACAGGGCGATATACGCCATGTCAATGGTTTTCCACTTTCTTGAAACAGATGCTTCCATAGTTGTTTCCTCCGAACTGTTGAATTCGGAAGCAGTATAGCACAGGCAATGTGCGATTGTCAACCATAAATAATTTCTGGTTGACAATGGAGAGCGGAGAAAACGGATTTGGGTTTTACAGCCGCACTTCTACCGGGCGGCGGATGGTCATGGACTGCTCCGTTACGGCGCAGTCCATGGCGAGGATGTGGACGCCGTTTCCGGCGGCATCCCGGAGGGCGGCGGCAAAATCCGGGTCGGTGGCGTCGTTGGGGTGCAGGTATTTTACTTCCGCCATTTGAATGACGAACAGAACGCCCGCGCCATACCCTTCAGCGGCGGCGCGGGTCAGACCCCGCAGATGCTTCGCGCCCCGGAGGGTGGGAGCGTCGGGGAAGGCGCAGACGCCGTTTTCCTCCAGCGTCACGCCTTTGACCTCCAGAAACCAGAGCTTTCCGTCCCTAAAAAAGGAAAAATCAAACCGGGAATCCCCGTGAACGGTCTCCGCCCGGAGGGCCTCGATTTCCCCAAAGCCGCCGGAGAGCAGCCACTCTTTGGCCGCCGCGTTGGGCGCCTGGGAGTCCATGTTGATCAGGCGGCTGCCCTTTTGGACGGCGATCAGGTCAAAGCGGGTTTTTCTGGCAGGGGAGGACGCCTCCTGACACCAGACCCGCGTTCCGGGGACAAGCAGCTCTTTGCAGCGACCGGTATTTTTCACATGGACGGTCTCCGTCTGCCCGGCGATGTCCACATGGGCGATAAACCGGTTGGGGCGGGCAAGAAACGTGCCGGATACCATATTGGCGTAGTTCATTTTCGCTCCTTTGGCAGAAAAAGGGGTCAGGCAAGCCTGACCCCTTTGCGGTTGTGCGGATGTCAGCCGACGGAGGACACCATTTCGCCGTTCAGGAAGGAGAAGGTGCCGCCGGGGGCGGTGAGGAACTGGCCGTTGGACAGCGTCACATCCAGACGGATGGACAGTTGCTGGTCGTCCTCCATGGAGGGAATGTTGAAGGTGATGCCGGAGATGTCCGCGGTGTAGCTGCCGGGAATTTCGGCTGCTTCCATGGTCAGCGCGGCGGTGCCGACGATCTCCTCATTGAAGGTCAGAACCAGCTCGGCCTTGCTGCAGGTGATGGTCTCGCCCTCGTTGGTGATCCGGGGCGCCTGCACCTCCACGGAACCACCGGTGATGGTCAGGGTGCTGCCGTCCTGGGTGGCGGACGCCACGGTCATGTTGCAGTAGGAGTTCAGCGCGGACTCCAGATTGATCAGGGCGTCGTCGGTGGGCGCGGTGGGGGTGTTGATGGCGACTTCAGTCTGGGTGCCGTCCGCGGCGGTCAGAAGGACGTAGTAGCAGTAGCCGTCAGCAGCGTTCAGATCGGCGGACGCGGTGTAGGCGCTGCCGTTCCACTCGCAGGGAACGTTCGCTGCTTCCTCACCCTCCAGACGGACGATGAATGCCGCGCTCTGCCCCTCGGCATAGCCGTTGGGGGTGGCGGTCAGGTTGACGGTAGCACCGTTGGGGCTGCTCCATGTGGCGGCGGTCAGCGTACTGGAGGTCAGGGTCAGCTCCTGCCCGGCGGACATTTCCGGAACGCTGGCGGCGGTATTGGCGGTCGGTTCCTTATCCTTGGAACCGCAGCCGACGAGGGCAAACGCGAACACGGCGACCAGAGCGATCACAGCGAGAATATTCTTTCTTTTCATTTTGGGCTCCTCCCTTATACGTCCCGGCGAGAGGGCTTTCAAACCCGCCCGGAACGCTTGTTTTCTCCAGTATACAACAAACTGTAACACTTTGCAACTATTTCTTAGGAAAATAACAAAATTTAACAATTGAAAGAACATCGGCGCGGGGATATCCCCGCGCCGATGAATGGAACGCAAGTAAATTAGTCGTTGGCCTTCGCGTCGGCGATGATCTTGGCCTGATTGGCCTTGGGGACTTCCTCGTAACGGACGAATTCCAGCGTGAAGCTGCCTCTGGCCTGAGTCATGGCGCGCAGATCAATGGCGTAGCTGCTCATTTCCGCCATGGGGACCTCCGCCTCAATAACGGTGTTGCCCTCGTGATCGGGGGACATGCCCATGGGACGGCCGCGGCGCTTGCTCAGATCGCCCATCACATCGCCCACGTAGGAATCCGGCACGGTGACGGTCAGCGCGCCGATGGGCTCCAGCAGGGTGGGGTTGGCATTGGGCATGGCTTCCTTGAAGGCCAGAATGGCGGCCAGCTTGAATGCCATTTCGTTGGAGTCAACGGGATGGTAGGAGCCATCGTACAGGGTAGCCTTCAGGCCGACCATGGGATAACCGGCCAGCGGGCCCTTCTGAACGGCTTCCTGAATGCCCTTCTCAACGGCGGGGTAGAAGTTCTTGGGGACGGAGCCGCCGAAGACTTCCTCGGCGAAGATCATGTCGTCCTGCTCCTCCTGCGGTTCGAAGCGAATCCAGACGTCGCCGAACTGGCCGCTGCCGCCGGTCTGCTTCTTGTGACGGCCGTGGGCTTCCACCTTTTTCTTGATCTTCTCCCGGTAGGCGACCTTCGCCGGATACAGCACGGCGTCCACGCCGAAGCGGCTCTTCAGCTTGGAGACCAGCACGTCCAGCTGCTGATCGCCGGTGCCGGAGATGACCTGCTGCTTGGTCTCGGCGTTGTTGGTCAGGGTGAAGGAGGGATCTTCCTCGTTCAGACGGTTCAGGCCGGTGCCGACCTTGTCTTCCTGTCCTTTCACCTTGGGGGCGATGGCCATGGAATAGCAGGGGGCGGGGTAGGGGATCTGCTTCAGGGAGACGACCTTTCTGGGGTCGCACAGGGTGTCGCCGGTGCGGACCTTGTCCATCTTGCCGATGGCGCCGATGTCGCCGCAGCCCAGAGCCTTGACTTCCGTGGACTTCTTGCCGCACATGGTGTAGAGTCTGCCGAGCTTTTCGGTCTCGCCGGTGCGGGCGTTGACCAGAGTCGTATCGGAGGTGATCTCACCGGACAGCACCTTGACGTAGGAATACTTGCCGTACTGGTCGGAGACGGTCTTCCACACATAGGCGCAGGGAACGCCGCCGGGGGAGACGACGAACTCTTCGGTCTTGCCGTCGGCAGTGGTAGCCTTATGGTAGTTGCCCTGCACGGGGTTGGGCAGCAGGTCGATGATGTTGTCCATGAGCATCAGGCTGCCAAGGCAGGTCAGGCCGGAACCGCACAGCACAGGGAACAGGCTCAGATCCTTCACGCCCTGATGCAGGCCGGTGATCATTTCCCGGTAAGTAAAGTCGCCGCCCTCGAAGAAGCGATCCATCAGAGCCTCGTCGGTCTCGGCAACGGCTTCCTTCAGCGCGTCGTTGAACTCCTCGATGACGGACACCTTATCAGCGGGAACGTCGATCTCCACACGCTTCAGGTTCTGCATCTCGTAGGCGCGCTTGTTCAGTACGTCGATGATGCCGGTGACCTTATGGGCGGAATTCCAGATGGGGATGACGACGGGGGCGATCTTGTTGCCGTACTTCTCCCGCAGAGCGTTGAAGGTGGCGTTGTAGTCGGAATTGTCCTCGTCTACCTTGGAGATGTAGACGAAACGGGGCATGTTCCGGTCTTCGCAGTACTTCCATGCCTTCTCAAAGCCAACGGTGATGCCGTCCTTGGCAGAGCACACCAGAATGGCGGCGTCGGCGGCGCGGAGCGCCTCCATGACGGCACCGGAGAAGTCGAACGCGCCGGGGGTATCCAGCAGGTTGATCTTCACATTGTGGTATTCCAGCGGAACGACGGAGGTGGAGATAGAAATATGACGGCGGATCTCCTCGGGGTCGTAATCGCAGACGGTGTTTCCGTCGGCGTTCTTGCCGATGCGGTCGATTGCGCCGGTCATGTAAAGCAGGCTCTCAGCCAGCGCGGTCTTGCCGCTGCCGCTGTGACCCAGCAGACAGATATTGCGGATGGAATTAACAGTGTACATTGTGGTCAATACTCCTTTCGGGAAGGGAAGCCTTCCATTTGGGGCGCGGGCACCCGAATAGTGACATTATACACGAAAGACGCGCTAATTGCAATGCTTATTTTCGTCACTTTGCGAAATTGTGTAAATTGGTGGGTGGACACTTGTTTTTGTGTGCAAAACAGACAAATTTCGATGCGGAAATACAGCAAGGTATACAATTGCCGCCCGGGAAGGAAAAACCGGCGGAACGCTGCTGTTTTTTGCGGACGGATGACGGAAACCGCACTTCTTTTTTGGAGCCGTACTTGCCAATTTGCCCGCTTTTTGATATAATCAGCCGTAAAGTCCGCATATGCGTACATCAGACTTTTTCGACAGGAGTCCGCTATGAAACAATTGTCCATTATGATTAAGCCGGCATCCGCTGCATGCAATCTGCGGTGTAAATACTGCTTTTATACGGATGTTGCCGACCGGCGGGACACCAGATATTATGGCGTTATGCCCTTGGAGCAGATGCGCAGAATGCTCCAAAATTTGCAGCCGCAGTTCGCTACCGGGGATCGGGTGAATTTTGCGTTTCAGGGCGGCGAGCCGACCCTTGCCGGGCTGCAATGGTTCCGGTCATTTACCGATATTACCGAGCAGTGGGACGCGGGAATCGAAGTCACCTATGCGCTTCAGACCAATGCCACGACCCTGGATGAAGACTGGTGCAGGTATCTTGCCGAAAAGAAATATCTTGTGGGTGTCTCTCTGGATCTGCTGCCGCAATGCCATGATGACGCCAGGGTCGATGCCTCTGGAAACGGGACGTTTCAGCGCTGCCTTCATGCCGTGGAGCTGCTGAATGCATTCCATGTGGAGTACAATATTCTATGCACTTTGACACGACAGATTGCAAAGCATCCCAGGCAGGTCTGGCAGACACTGAAGCAATACGACATCCGATACGTTCAGTTCACGCCCTGCCTAGACACGCTGGAGCATCCGGGAGGAAACCCCTATGCGTTGACGCCGCGGCGGTTTTCCCAATTTTACAATCAGCTGTTCCCGCTGTGGCTGTCGGATTACCAAAAGGGAAATTACCGCAGCGTCAAGCTCTTTGACGATGTGATCAATCTGATGGCCTACGGCATTCCCACCGCATGCGGCATCCATGGCAGGTGCCAGCCCCAGCTGGTGGTGGAAGCGGACGGCAACGTATATCCTTGCGATTTTTACTGCCTGGACGAATACCGGGTTGGAAACATTCTGGATAACTCCCTGGAGGAGATTCTTTCCGCGGGGCGGCTTTCCCCGGTTCAGAAGCGGGAGCCTCTGCCAAAATTGTGCGGCAGCTGCCCCTATCTGGCCTTCTGCGGGGGAGGCTGCAAGCGGATGCCTGTCTCTTATACACATCTCCGAGCCCACGAGACCGGAGCCTATCTCG
>ENA-OZHZ01000547-OZHZ01000547.1-human-gut-metagenome-genome-assembly--contig:-NODE-547-length-17625-cov-8.149459_pt1 | contig 17625 bp, 15 predicted proteins | sample MGYA00244053_ERZ653699 | MGnify/ENA primary metagenome ERZ653699 (study PRJEB26926, sample SAMN06165200) | human gut metagenome | biome: ENVO:00009003; feature: ENVO:2100002; material: ENVO:00002003...
ACGAGATAGGCTCCGGTCTCGTGGGCTCGGAGATGTGTATAAGAGACAGCCTTACATACCTTGAGGATATAGATATCGCAGAGGATAACACAGAGGCAGGATTCTATATGCCTGTTCAGAGAGTGTGCCGTCCTGACCACACATTCAGAGGTTTCCAAGGTCAGATCGAGGATGGTGAGATCCACGTTGGAGACGAGATCAACACACTCCCAAGCAACGAGACCGCAAAGGTCAAGAGCATCCATGTGGGATTTGACACAGTGGACTCAGCACAGAAGGGACAGCCTGTAACAATACAGCTTGACCGTGAGGTTGACGTGTCAAGAGGATGTGTGCTCACAGTTGATTCAGGTGCAAAGGTTGCATCTTCGATCACCGCAACACTTCTCTGGATGGATGACGATGAGCTGTACAATGGCAAGAACTTCTTCGTGAAGCTCGGAACAAAAATGATCCCTGGTACAGTTACACACATCGATTACACCATAGATGTAAATACAGGTGAGCAGAAATCAGCAGACACCCTTTCCAAGAATGGTATCGCAGTCTGCAGAATCGCATTTGCCGACAGGATCGTGGTTGACGAGTTCAAGAAGCATAAGACTCTCGGAGAACTCATACTCATCGATCGTGTAACAGACATGACAAGTGCCTGCGGTGTTGTCGAGGAGGTTCACACTGAGGAGACCGGACTTTACGAGGGACGCATAGACAGAAATGTGCGTGCAGCGATCAAGGGACAGAAGGCTGTCATAGTTCCATTTGCAGCAGGCAATGTCACAAGAGATTTCGTTGAGTCTGTAGAGAAGAAGCTCAGCATCGATGGACGTCATACATATCTGTACGCTCCAGATATCCGCGAGGATGTAAATGCTGTATTAAAGCATCTTCATCATGCCGGAATCATCGTGCTTCTCTTCGCAAGCGAGCAGCAGATCGCAGGAATCAAGGTAGAAGGCGCCGAGGTTTACAGCGGCGACTGGAATGCTGACGTCGAGCTTGACGCAGACGAGATAGCGGACGAGATCCGAAAGGAGTCTGTATACGACGCGGCCCAGGTTCACGATGGAAATTACATCTAAAAAAGATCACGTAGTAATATAATAATAAAGCGAAGGACGGAGGTGTTTTATGCCTTCGTCCTTCGCTTTTGTATAGAAAGTAGTAATATGAAATATTTATTTGTCAGAACCTTTAAGTCTGGCTATTTCTGCCCTTAATTCGGCAAGCTCGTTGTCCTTGTCGGCGAGCTTCTTGTCTATGCTACCCATTATATCTGTTTTGATGAGGCTTTTCAATGAGGCTATATTCTCTGGTGTACGTGCTTTCTTATTCCTCAGCTTTTCGCGGAGTTTCAGAATGTAGAATGGAATCAGGATGATCATTTTCCTGTCGTTTATTTCCTTTACGGAGCAGGACGTGAGTTTTGTAACAGGGACGTTATAGGTTATGTTCTGGGTATGCCCGAATCCCACCTGCAACGAATATGTATCAGGTACTGATTTTGGTACATTGCTCAGATATATCACACAGGGTTCAGGAAAATGAATTCGATATACCTGACAGCCCTCTTCGTCCTGCAGTATCTTCTTAGTCTGATCTGCATATCCCGCTCCATATGAAAATACACGGAATACAATAGAATCATCCTTTTTCATCTGCGCTTCCATATGATATGCATCGGAATTGTTGATTACGAGTATGGTGTCGGCCAGAGTTGTGGTCATAGAATTCTGATTATCGTGAACATTTTCAGTCCAGTGATAAGATACTGTTGAGTTTTCCGGATCGTAAAACATGTTGAACAGGCCGTTAATCATGTTGATCACAGCTTTCGAGGACAGCGTGAGAATCTTCTTGAAGATGCTGTCATAAAGTTTTCTTGTTGTTGGCAAGAGTGTTCCTCCTTAGTATTTTATCCGGCCGGTAGGCACACTTTAGACCATTCAAATCGCTGTGTCAATAGGTTTTGGCAAATGCGTTTATAAAGCGCAGAGTGACGCTGTGAGTGGAAAAATAAGGGGGAAATGGAAGGTGATTTTACTATTTGTATAGTAGACGAGGGAATATGTTTTGCTCTTGTTTTGTTTGCTTCACATCCTCCATTGTGCCCCAACATACTCTGTGTTAAAATTGTTCATGGGACTAGGCACCAATGGTACGAGGTGCTGCGACTGGGAGACCGCCATGAAGCGGGCTGATGAATATATGTACAGGCAGAAGAGCGAACATAAGCATTGCTGTGTGTGATTTATCAGAACATATATGCTATTAGTTGGTGAGGAAAGAAATGAGTTCTACATTAAAACAAAATAAATATGAAATTGATATGTGCAACGGGACGATCATGGATAAGCTGATCTCATTTTCGCTCCCGCTTATGCTCTCGGGTATTCTGCAGCTGATGTTCAATGCGGTGGATATCATTGTTGTAGGGAAGTTCAGTGGTAACGAGTCGCTGGCGGCGGTCGGTTCAACCACAGCACTTATCAATGTATTCACCAATTTGTTCATAGGGATATCCCTTGGGGCAAATGTGCTTGCGGCAAGGCTTTATGCCGCAGGAAAAGATAAAGAAATGTCAGAGACAGTACATACCGCGATCGCGCTGGCGCTGGTCAGCGGTATTATTATGGCCTTTGTCGGGTGGATTTGCGCAAAACCGGCGCTTGAGCTTATGGATACTCCGGGGGATGTCATCGGACTTTCTTCTTTATATATGAGGATATATTTCCTGGGAATGCCATTTTTCATGCTGTACAATTACGGCGCTGCCATACTCAGGGCGGTGGGAGATACCAAAAGACCACTCCTTTTTCTGGTTATATCCGGAATTGCAAATACAGGCCTTAACCTGTGTTTTGTGATCATTTTCAAGCTTGGAGTTGCGGGGGTCGCAATCGGAACAGTCATCTCACAGCTGATATCCTGCGTGCTCGTCCTCCGCTGCCTGTGCAGGTCAGAAACGAGCTATCAGCTTAGATTTTCAAAGCTTACCATCAAGGGTGCATATGTAAAGCAGATCTTTTCGGTCGGAGTTCCGGCTGGAATCCAGAGCACGGTCATCAACTTCTCAAATGTACTGCTGCAGTCGTCAGTCAACTCGTTTGGCTCGGTTGCCATGGCGGGCTACACGTCGGCAAATAATATATTTGGCTTTCTGTATGTGACGGTGAATGCTGTAACGCAGGCGTGCATGAGTTTTACGAGCCAGAACTACGGTGTCGGCAAATGGAAACGTATGGAGAGAGTTCTGATCGACTGCCTGATATTGTCATTTGCGGCAATGATGGTTCTGGGCAATGGAGCGTATTTCTTTGGACCGCAGCTGCTGCATATATATACGAGCAGCGACGCGGTTATAAAGTGCGGAATGGAGATTCTGCTGTATACGACAGTCACATATTTCCTGTGCGGATTTATGGACTTGTTCCCGGGGGCGCTTCGTGGGATGGGACATTCCGGAGTTCCGATGCTCCTCTCGATCATAGGAACGGTGGGAACCCGAATCGTGTGGATATACTGGATTTTCCCGAGACACAGATCCCTGGCGGTTCTGTTCATCTCATATCCGGCGTCCTGGATCATAACCCTTGCTATGCAGATAGTATGTTATTTCTATGTGAGGAAGATGCTGTATAAGAAAATTGCAAATAAGAAATGAGTGAAAACGTATGGGGAAGCTGCCAGAGAAATGGCATGTGCCGTGTATACCGTACGGAATTATAAAATAAGCAATGCGCCCCTCGCCGCTAACGCGGCCCTGAGGATGGCATGCGCCGTGGAAGACGGACGAAATTATAAAATAAGCCATGCTCCCCTCGCTGCTAATGCGGCTCGTGGAATGGCATGCGCCATATAGATAACAAAAAAACACCAGTTGATTGTGAGCAAGCTCCCATCAACTGGCATTTTTTTATTATCTGCATTGCTTATTTTATAATTCCTATTGACATAGTAGGGTATAAGAGCTATAATCCTATCATGTTCGTAGGAATTATAGGATTTATTATTTAGTGAGGCATAGAAGATCATGAGATTTAACACAGCATTATTACACAGCGCAAAGCTTGGTGATGAGAATACAGGCGCCACACTTACACCGATCTATCAATCCAGTGCATTCTATCAGCCTTCAGCGGAGCAGCATGAGAAGCTCTTCCACAACAAGGCGACGGGTTATTCTTATACGAGGATCAACAACCCGACGATAGCTGCATTTGAGGAGCGGATGACGAATCTTGAAAAGGGAGTGGGTTCGGTAGCGTGTTCTTCTGGAATGGCGGCACTCACAAATGCACTCTTAAATATAGTAGGAGCTGGCGGAGAGATAGTGTCCAGCACAGGACTCTACGGGGGAACGATAGATCTGTTCCACGATCTGGAGGCATTTGGGATCAAGACGACATTTGTGGAGATATCGGATAAGGATGCGGTCGAGGCAGCGATAAATGAGAACACCAGAGTGATATTTGCTGAGACCATCGGCAATCCGAAGCTTGATGTGGTGGATATAAAGGCGCTTTCGGAGCTGGCACATTCACACAGGCTTCCGCTCCTAATAGACAATACAGTGGCAACTGCATATCTGGTCACACCGCTTACACTTGGAGCGGACATAGTCATCAATTCCACATCCAAGTACATCAATGGCAACAGCGATGCCATAAGCGGAGTTATCACTGACAGCGGCAATTTCAAATGGGACGCAGAGCGTTATCCGCTTCTGCAGCAGTACAAGATGTTCGGAAAGTTCGCCTACATAGCAAAGCTCAGAAACGGACTTTTTAGAAATACAGGAGCCTGCATAGCTCCGCAGACGGCATTTTACAATATGCTGGGCATGGAGACATTGGGGCTTCGAATGGAGCGATGCTCACACAATGCACTTGCCCTTGCTCAGTTTCTGGAAAGTCAGGAGGGTGTAAAGGTCAACTATCCGGGACTTGAATCCAGTCCTTGGTATGATATCGCAAATGAACAGCTCCACGGTGGTTATGGTGCCATAATCACCATCAGAGTCGGCAGCAAGGAGAAGGCATTTGCGGTGATGAACAAGCTCACAATACCGCAGATAGTGTCGAACATAGGAGACACAAAGACGCTCATCGTGCATCCTGAATCAACACTGAATGCGCACAGCACAGAGCAGGAGAAGCTTGACGCCAACGTATATGATGATATGATTCGTATTAGTGTCGGAATCGAGGATGTGGAGGATCTGATAGAAGATTTCCAGAAGGCCCTTGTCGACTAATACACAAATGATTTGGAGGAACTACATATGGCAGTAGATTACGCAGCTCTGAAAAAGGGCGGATTCATGAGACAGAAGCAGAAGAATAACTTTTCTCTGAGACTTCAGGTGGTGGGAGGAAATCTTACCGCAGAGAATCTCAAGAAGATAGCAGAGGTTGCCGAGAAATACGGAGATGGACATGTACATCTCACATCGAGACAGAGCGTCGAGATCCCATTTGTCAAGCTTGACGATGTGGAAGAGGTAAAGGAAGAACTGGCAAAGGGAGGCTGTAAGCCGGGTGTGTGTGGCCCAAGAGTAAGAACAGTCACAGCGTGCCAGGGAAATCAGATCTGTCCGAGCGGCAATATAGACACTTATGATATAGCAAAGAAGCTTGATGCGAGATATTACGCAAGGGAGCTTCCTCACAAGTTCAAGTTCGGTGTCACAGGATGCCAGAACAACTGTCTGAAGGCAGAGGAGAACGACGTGGGAATCAAGGGCGCAATGGTAGTAGAGTGGGATGAGCCATCATGTATCATGTGTGGCGTGTGCGTCAAGGCGTGCCGTGAGGGCGCGATCACCATGGCGGACGGCAAGATCATCCTCGACACAGACAAATGTAACTATTGCGGTCGATGCGCAAAGGCATGTCCTACAGATGCATGGAAGGGCGAGACAGGATACCTTGTCTCATTCGGAGGATTATTTGGTAACACGATCCACCGCGGCGAGGAGTTACTTCCGGTTGTTACATCTGAGGAGCAGCTTTTCCGTATCACAGATGCAGCAATACAGTTCTTTGCAGACAATGCAAAGCCAAGCGAGCGTTTCCAGTTCACCCTGGAGCGCGTGGGCTTAGACAAATTCAAAGAAGTATTAAAGGAGGCTTACAATGGCTGATTATGAAATCAATGACAGAGTAGATATAACTGATGTGGTGTGCCCGATGACATTTGTCAAGGCGAAGGTAGCCATGGAGGAGCTTGAGATAGGACAGGTGCTTGCGGTTACCATGAACGACGGCGAGCCTGTACAGAACGTACCAAGAAGCTTCAAGGAGGAAGGACAGCAGATCCTGAAGCTCATCGACAACGAGAATGGCACTTATGATCTTATAGTTAAAAAATTGGAGGATTGATCAGGAAAGGAGAAAATGAATGGCAGTAAGAGTCAGTGCAGAGGATTTCGATGCGAAGGTTCTTCAGTCGGAGCTCCCGGCCATCGTGGAATTCTATTCGGACAGCTGCATACCATGCAAGCAGCTCTCACCTATCCTTGGTGGCATCGAGGATGACTACGAGGACAAGGTAAATGTATACAAGGTAAATGTAAACTTCGACGCAGAGCTTGCTGAGAAGTACGCAGTCATGGCGTCACCAACTATACTCTTCTTCAAGGGAGGCGAGGAGGTTTCCCGCATCCGTGGCCTTGTGAAGAGAAATGCGCTGGAGGAGGAAGTTGGCAAATTATTGTAGAAATTCGTTGGTAAAGTGACACAATGGAGTATTTGACTGTAGTCAATTACTTCCGGTGTACAGAAGAATGAAACTATATAATTAAAATTATAAAGTATATAATCACATTTTATGTCAGTCCGGCAACGCCGGACAGGCAAATGAATCGTCAGGAGGAAAGAAAAATGACAGTCACAATAGCAGGAAAGAAGAAAGAGATAGCAGAGAAGACAACAATAGCTCAGATTATCGTGTCAGAGAACGTTGAGAATCCGGACTATGTCACAGTAACAGTCAATGATGAGTTTGTTGACTCAGATGCATTTGCAACAACAGAGCTCAAGGACGGCGATACAGTAGAGTTCCTCTACTTCATGGGAGGTGGCAGCTTCTAATGGCATTCACAAACGAACAGATGGAACGTTACTCACGTCACATCATCCTTCAGGAAGTTGGCGTGAAGGGACAGAAGAAATTGTTAAATGGCAAGGTGCTGATCATAGGCGCAGGTGGACTTGGAGCACCAGCCGCTATGTACCTGGCAGCAGCCGGAGTTGGTACGATCGGTATCGTTGATGCCGATGAGGTAGATCTGTCAAATCTTCAGAGGCAGATCATTCACGGAACAGCAGATGTGGGCAAGGCAAAGGTCAAATCCGCAAAGGAGACCATGAACGCCATGAACCCTGATGTAAATGTGATCACATACAGAGAGTTCGTGACATCAGAGAACATCATGGATCTCATCAAGGACTATGATTTCATCATCGATGGAACAGACAACTTCCCTGCAAAATTCCTTATCAACGATGCCTGTGTTATGGCTAAGAAGCCATTTTCACATGCAGGAATCATCAGATTCAAGGGTCAGCTTATGATATATGTTCCAGATGAGGGACCATGTTACAGATGTGTATTCAAGGATCCACCTCCAAAGGATGCGGTTCCTACATGTAAGCAGGCCGGAGTCATCGGAGCAATGGGCGGTGTTATCGGAAGTCTTCAGGCTATGGAGGCAATTAAGTATCTCATTGGAGTTGGCGATCTTCTGACAGGAAGACTCCTTACATTTGACGCACTTAAGATGGAATTCCACACAGTAAAGCTCCCTCACAAGAAGGGCTGTGGATGTGCTGTATGTGGACCAAATCCAACCATCACCAAGCTCATCGACTACGAGCAGGTAGAGTGTGACGGAAAGTAATTTTCATAAGGAGGACCCGCTTGCGGGAGATTCCTTATGAAGCACGCAGACGCCGCGCGAAGCGCCTTTTCATGCGTCTGCTCAATGCTTGATAATAAGGAGGATATGAAGTAAGATGTTGTACATGACAAAGTCTGATTACGAGAAGATACTTGCACACTGCAAGGAAGGCCTTCCAAATGAGTCCTGTGGTCTGATCGGCGGTGTCAGAGAGGGAGACAAGAAGTACATCAGGAAGGTGTATCTCCTGACAAATATTGACGCCAGCAACGAGCATTTTTCCATGGACCCGAGAGAGCAGCTTGCGGCAGTTAAGGATATGCGTGCAAATGGATACGAGCTTCTTGGCAACTTCCATTCCCATCCAGAGTCTCCATCCAGACCTTCGGAGGAGGATAAGAGGCTTGCATATGATTCCAAGGTGAATTATCTGATCCTCTCCCTCATGGAGATAGACAATCCGGTACTCAAAGCCTTCAACATAGATGAGGAAAAGAATGTGACGATAGAGGAGCTTGTTATAGAATCATGATAGATAGCAGGCATTTGAAAGAACAGGGCGGGCTTTGATACCCGCCCTTGTTCTTTATGTGGGCTTGTCATAAATTTTCATTTGGAGTTACTGAAGATATGTTTTGCATAAGTATAAATCATAAGAATACACCGGCCGATGTCAGGGAGAGCTTTGCATTTTCGACAAAAGGACAGAGACAGTTCACCGAGCGGCTAAAGGCTGCGGTGGGTGGATGTGTCGTGTTGTCGACCTGCAACAGGATGGAAATATACTTTACGGATAAATGTGAGCCATGTGGGTCTGCTATAACAGGGAAAATGAGCAGCGGTGAAGCTTCCGGTGGGCGAGGTGGCCTGCTTGAACAGGTAGAAATGCTTCTGGCTAATGATAGGGATGTCCCTGTCAGCCTCATAAGAAGATATAGCATGAATTATGAGGGATTCCAGTGTATGTTACATCTGTGCAGAGTGGCGTGTGGTATGGATTCCATGGTGCTCGGCGAGGTGGAGATCATACATCAGGTGAAGAGCGCATATCTTGTGGCAAAGAAGCTTGGAGCCTGTGACGGCGAGCTGAATATAGCATTTCAGGGAGCACTTGCGGCGGCAAAGGCGGTGGCGACGGAGAGTGACACTACGAGACTTCCGGTATCCGTCGGAACCTTGTCAGCACGGGAGGCAGTGAATTTTACAAGAAATGGCGGCATTGAAAACACGTGCAGAGATGTTCGAAGTGATGTGGTAAGCAGCAGTCAAGTTGAGAGTGTGGATGCTGAAAAGGCAAATACCGGGCATATCCTAGTCGTAGGAGCCACAGGCAAGATAGGCAGCATAGTTGTCAAGGATATTGCAGATCTTGCGCCAGATATAGAGATAACAGGCACAAGCAGAAGTCACCATAGTGCAGATAGCATATTTGACAGACATCAGCAGATCAGGATAGAGGACTACAGCAGAAGATATGAGCTGGCAGCCTGGGCGGATGTCATCATCAGTGCGACAGCAAGCCCTCATTATACATTTGTCAGGGATGAGCTGGCGGAGGCTGTGAAAATGCAGCCGAAGCGGAGATTGCTCCTTGATTTGGCAATGCCAAAGGACATTGATCCTGCGGTCTCAGATGTGGACGGATGTGTGCTGCGTGACATAGACTATATCAGAACACTCTCCAGAGAGAACAATGAAAGCAGGGCAAAGACAATCACAGAGATGGAGCCGTGGCTCATATCACAGGTTGACGAGATTATGAAGAACATAGCATTTTCGAGGTTCAACAGGGAGCACAGGGACGTGATGGCGAAGCTTAAGACTATAGATGGTGCAAAGATGGTATATAAACTCAAAGGACAGCTTGAGTATGAGGCATTTGAGAAAATGCTGGACAGTATTGTGACTGCCGGATGTGAGAACTGAATACTGCTTGTTTGCCTGAGGTTATGCAGTATCATCGGCTGATGATGGTTATGTCAGATAATTGGAACAACTTTTGGTGCTTTTTAATAGATACTCAATAATAGAAATTAGAGGTAGTGATGTCGTATTTCCCATTTATGATAGAATTGAATAATGAGAGATGCCTGATCGCAGGAGGCGGAACTGTTGCATACAGAAAGGTGTGCAGCATGCTGGAATTTGGCGCGGTGGTCACGGTGGTGTCACCGGAGTTCTGCCCGGAGCTTTTAGAACTGGTGGAGCAGGTGAATACGCCAGACAAATACTGTGCAGCGACAAGCGATGATCGTGGTTCTGTAGAGAATTTTGCAGATTATTCTGGATGCCTAACACTTGTAAAAAGACGTGTGCAGCCGCAGGATATTGACGGTGCATTTGTCGTCATAATGGCGACGGACGATGAGAAGGTCAACCACGACATGGCTGAGCTCTGCAGGCAGCAGCGCATACTGGTAAATGTGGTGGATGTGAAATCGGATTGTGGATTCTACTTTCCGGCGATCATAAAGGATAAAGAGGTCGTGATAAGCGTTTCCACCGGAGGACAGAGTCCGGTGCTTGCGGGAACGATCAAGAGAAATATAGAGAGCCATTTAGGCAGGAGTTATGGCGACATAGCGGAGCGGATGGGTGAGCTCCGGGAGCAGATCAAAGCACAGATAGACGGCGAGGAAGAGCGAAAGAAAGCATTTCAGCAAATGGTTAGGAGTCTGTTAGATGAGAGTTGAGAATGGACATGGTAAAAATAAACCGAATATTCGTAAATTTGCGGAGAATGACATGGCAGATGGATTCAATAGTGACGGTTTGGATTGCGAAAGCGGAGGACAGAAAAAAACAGTAAAAGTTGGAACCCGTGGCAGCATGCTTGCTCTTGCTCAGACTGAACTGGTGATAAAGGCACTCAAGGAGAGATTTTCCCAGATTGATTTTCAGATGATTACAATGAGTACCCGGGGGGATCGGGACACCAGCAGAGCGCTTCTGGAATTCGGAGGCAAAGCGGTATTTGTCGAAGAGTTCGAGGAAGCTATACTTAAAGGTGACATAGACATAGCGGTACACAGTGCCAAGGATATGCCGATGGAGATCATGGAAGGTCTTACGATAGCGGGCACACTTCCAAGGGCCTGTCCGCAGGACGTTCTCATATATAAGAGCGGCAGAATATTTGACAGAAACGACAGTTTCGTGGTGGGAACCAGCAGCCTGAGACGGCAGTACCAGATAAGAGACATGTATCCATATGCTGTGTGCAAGAATCTGAGAGGAAATGTCGGCACCCGCATACAGAAGCTGGAAGATGGCGAATACGATGCCATCATTCTTGCAGCGGCAGGGCTTGAGCGCCTGGGAGTTATTGAAGACAAAGGCAATGACAGCACAGAATGCTTTGAAGTGCACAAGGACGAACTTACATTCAGATACATCAGCACAGAGTCCATGCTTCCGGCAGCATGTCAGGGAATCATAGCCATAGAGACACGAACCTCTGGCGAGGTATACGACATGGTCAGAGCGATAAATGACACAGAGGCATACACACAGCTCACATGCGAGCGCGCAGTTCTGAATCGCCTGAACGCCGGCTGTCACGAACCGATAGGCGTGTATTCAGAACTTCATGGCGACCACATGAAGCTAAGCCTGATGAAAGCAGATGCGGCTTCATCGGACAAAGAGAAAGATGAAGAAATCCAGATACACAGAAAGACGGTAGAAGGAAACACCGCAGAATGGGAACAGCTGGTAGAGAATTTAATAAAGTAGAGTAAGTTGTTTTGCAACAGTATATTTAAAAGATAAATAAAAACATAAAATGTAGATTGTTTTGAAGTAGTATGTATTGAAGATAAAAGAAAAGTAAAGAAGTAAATTTTTTCGATGCGTAAGCCGTGTGAGTTGGATGGGTGTCTCTACGGCGGGTAGCACATAAGCGATGGAAGCTTGTCGCTCCTTGCCAAACGGGAGCCTCCAACGCCCTTATTGGAGGCGGGAGTGAGTGCAAATAGGAGCAAGACAAGGTGACTGAGCTGTGCGTAGCCGAGAGACACCCATCCAACTCACACGGCGAATGGAGAGCAAAAAATGGTATATTTGATAGGCGCAGGCCCCGGCGATCCGGGACTCATCACGGTGAAGGGCCTGGAATTCATAAAACAATGCGATACAATCATATATGACAGACTCGGAACCTATCAGCTTCTGGAGATGGTGAAGCCGGACTGCCGCAGGATATACGTTGGCAAACAGGCGGGCAGCCACTACAAGAAGCAGCCTGAGATAAACGAGATACTTGTTGAGGAAGGCCGCAAAGGCAACATGGTGGTGCGCCTCAAAGGTGGCGATCCATTTGTGTTTGGAAGGGGCGGCGAGGAAGTGACCGCACTTTTAGAAGCGGGGATTCCATTTCAGGTGATACCGGGAATAACGTCAGCCGTGGCGGTTCCGGAGGTGTGTGGCATACCAGTGACACACCGAGGAACGAGTAGAAGCTTTCATGTGATAACAGGACACAAGCGGGCAGACATACACAGATCTGATGAAGGTGGTTTAGATGACTACGACTACATCAGAAATCAGGAAGGGACAAGCGTGTTCCTGATGGGGCTGAACAGACTGCCACAGATCATGGAGAGACTTGTTCAGACTGGGGCGGAGGAACATACTCCGGTCGCGGTCATTTCCAAAGGAACCATGCCAGGGCAGAGGATAGTCCGCGGCGATATACAGACAATTGCGGACAAGGTGAACGAGGCAAAGCTTGAATCTCCTGCGATCATAGTTGTGGGTGAAAATGCAGCGTTGGATTTTACAGCACCAAACAGAGGACCGCTTCAGAATGTCCACGTTGGACTTATTGGAACGCCAAAGCTTCGCGAGAAGATGAGAGTTGCAATAGATGCACTTGGCGGCCAATCCTACAGCATAGTGGATATGAGTGTGGAGCAGACAGAGGAGAAGAACAGGCTGCGAGTGGCTCTGGAACATATAGAAGATTACAGCTGGCTGGCATTTACCAGCCAGAACACCATAACCCTGTTTTTCAAATGGCTCAGGGAGTGGAATATAGATGTCAGAAAACTGGCTCATCTGAAACTTGCAGTGGTCGGCGCCGGAACAAGGGACGCACTTAAGGTTGAGGGATATATAGCGGATTACGTGCCGGACGAGTACACTACAAGCGCCCTTGCCAGGGGACTTGCAAATGTGATGAATGACGGAGAGAAACTTCTCCTTCCGAGAGCCGTTCAGGGCAGTGAGACGATGCTTGATATACTTGATCAGGGTGGTGTGGCATATGAGGAGATTCCGGTTTATGATGTGGTTGGACGCAGGATGGAGAGCATACAGTATCTGAATGATCTGGATGTGATCACATTTGTCAGCGCGTCAGGAGTCAGAGGATTTCTAGATGTTCTTGATGCAGAGAAAAAAAACTGCGGTGTGGCTCATATGTTGAATGATATAGATTCATGTGGGGATCATACGGACAATACAGACGGCAGTTTTAAAATACATGATATAATGAAGAATATCCGCATAGCGGCACTTGGAAATGTGACCGAGAAGGCTTTGGAGAAGGCTGGTTATCATGCGGATATAGTTCCGGAGGTTGGTGATATCGAGCACCTTATATCAGCCATCGGTGATTATTATTTTAGAGAAAAGAGGCAGTAACATGATAAGACTCAGAAGACTTCGCGGAAGCGAGGCTATCAGAAATATGGTTAGAGAGAACAGGGTTCACAAGGATGATCTTGTATATCCGATGTTTGTGGCGGAGGGGACAGGGATCAAGAATCCGGTAGATTCCATGCCGGGAATATACCAGTATTCACTCGACACATTTGAGGAGGAGCTTCGCAGAGTGGCGGATGCCGGAATCAGCGCAGTTCTCCTGTTCGGCATACCGGCTCACAAGGATGAGGTGGGCAGCAGCGCGTACGACGACCAGGGGATCATGCAGAAAGCGGTCAGGAGGATAAAAGAGCTGTATCCGGACATGATAGTCATAGCGGACATTTGTCTGTGCGAGTACACATCACACGGTCACTGCGGAATTATCCATGACGGCAAGATACTCAACGATGAGACTCTTCCATATCTGGGCAAGATGGCTGTATCACTTGCAAAGGCTGGCGCGGACATGGTGGCTCCGTCGGATATGATGGATGGACATACTGCATACATCAGAAAGGCACTTGACGACAACGGGCTGACGGATGTACTGATCATGGGTTACAGTGCGAAATTTGCATCTGGCTACTATGCACCATTTCGCGATGCGGCACATTCTGCACCACAGTTTGGAGACAGAAGGACATACCAGATGGATCCCGCAAATGGCAGGGAGGCTCTGAGAGAGTGCGAGGCGGATATCGCCGAGGGAGCAGACATAATCATGGTCAAGCCGGCACTTGCTTATCTGGATGTAGTCAAGGATGTGAGAAACCACACGGACTATCCGATAGCGGTGTACAATGTCAGTGGCGAGTACTCCATGGTCAAGGCAGCTGCGGCAAATGGCTGGATAGATGAGAAGAGGATCGTAATGGAAAACATGACAGCCATGAAGCGTGCCGGAGCAGGGATCATCATAACCTATCACGCCATAGACGTGGCACACTGGCTTGAGTCGGAATCAATATGACGGAGTCATATTTCGGAATGATTCCGACGATCTGCCCCACTCGACGGAGGAGAGAGGGGCGTTACCAAAGATGAGGAGAATGCGACATCAACACTTAAAAGAAGATAGAGCTGAGTAGGACAATAGTTGCTATGTATAACGAGGCATTTTTATCTATTTGGAATATAAATTAGAAAAAGATACAATATTGTATCTAAACGGCTAAAATAACATAGCTTTGCGAAAAACAAAAGGAAACAAAGAAAAAAGTCACACAGGACGATAAATTATAGAAAGAAGAATGGCAATGACAAATTCACAGGATCTATTTGAGAAATCACAGAAGGTAATTCCAGGCGGCGTCAATTCACCGGTCAGGGCATTTGGCTCGGTGGGACGGACACCTGTATTTATGAAGAAAGCAAAAGGTTCACATATATTTGACGAGGATGGCAATTCCTACGTGGATTATGTTTGTTCCTGGGGCCCGGGAATTCTGGGGCATGCCGATGACAGAGTCATAGATGCGGTGAAGGCGGCTTGTGATGACGGACTTACATTCGGCGCACCGACAAGGAAAGAGCTCGAGATCGCAGAGCTGGTAAATGAGCTTATGCCGTCAATGGAGCTGACCCGAATGGTCAACTCGGGAACAGAGGCAGTGATGAGTGCGCTCAGAGTGGCGAGGGGATTTACAGGCAGAGACAAGATTGTAAAGTTCCGCGGCTGCTATCACGGACACAGTGATGGACTTCTGGTCAAGGCAGGCTCGGCGGCACTTACACAGTCAGTTCCGGACAGCCTGGGAGTTCCAAAGTCGTATACACAGCATACACTCATAGCAGAGTATAACAACGAGGACAGCGTAAAGAAGTTATTTGAGGCGGAGGGCAAAGACATTGCCGCAATCGTGGTCGAGCCGGTTGCCGCAAATATGGGAGTTGTCCCACCGCATGATGGATTTCTTCAGTTTCTCAGGGACATAACAAATGAATACGGCGCACTTCTTATATTTGATGAGGTCATCACAGGTTTCAGACTCAGCCTTGGCGGTGCCCAGGAATACTTCGGGGTAAAGCCGGATCTCACAACACTTGGCAAGATAGTTGGAGGCGGAATGCCGGTGGGAGCTTATGGCGGACGCCGCGATGTCATGAGCATGGTGGCACCACTTGGCGGAGTATACCAGGCGGGAACTCTGTCGGGCAATCCGATAGCCATGACAGCCGGACTCACAACGCTCCGCATACTCCAGAAGGAAAAAGACACTGTATATCCTGCGATAGAAAAGAGCACAAGGCAGATAGCCGACACAGTCAGAAGCACATTTGGCGACACAGTCCATGTCAACCAGATAGGCTCACTGATGAGCGTATTCTTCACAGATCAGGAAGTAGTGGATATGGACACGTCAATATCCAGCGACACCGCAAGGTATGCAAAGTATTTCTCATACATGCTGGACAACGGAATCTACCTTGCACCATCACAGTTCGAGGCAATGTTCGTGTCCTACGCACACAGCAAGGAAGACGTATCCAAAACCTGTGAGCTGATAAAGAAATACAAAGAGAACTAGAGAGACTTAGTAGGTCAGAAGATGTCTCATTAAAAAGGAATTTATATTCCTATATTGTAGAAATAATTAGATAAGTATTAAAAGAGTGGTTTGGAAATAACATAATAAAACTAACGGTTATCGAAGAGTAAGCTGTCATGTTTATGTGATGCTACAAAGGCGGGTAGCACATAGACGACGGAAGCTTGTCGCTCCTTGCTGAGCGGGAGCCCCCCTGCCCTTATAGGGGGCGGGAGCGAATGCAAATAATGTGTCAAGTTTTCTGTGAAAACTTGACATGTAGCGTCAGCCCTCGCCGAAGGCGACTTTTGATGGGCTGATGTTCAATTCAGGAGCTAAGACAAGGTGACAGAGTCGTGCGTAGCCTTGGAGCATCACATAAACATGACAGCGACCTTCTTCGACAAGGAGGAAATATGAGAGATTTGGTTATTGTGGGCAGCGGCCCTGCGGGTCTGTCCGCCGCAGTCTACGCCAAGAGGGCGATGATGGACGTGGTGGTACTGGAGAAGAAAGCATTCTCCGGCGGACAGATCGTAAATACAGAGCAGGTGGACAACTACCTCGGACTGCCGGGCATAAGCGGCTTTGACATGGGTATGAAGTTCAAAGAACACGCAGATACATTGGGCGTGGAGTTTGATGACAGAGAGGTGACAGCCATCGAGGATCACGGCGATCACAAGAAGGTCAGCCTGGAGGATGGCAGCAGCATAGAGACAAAGGCGGTTCTGATAGCCACGGGTGCAAAGCACAGAAAGCTTGGCGTTCTCGGTGAGGAGGAATTCACAGGGGCAGGAGTTTCTTACTGTGCCACATGTGATGGAGCGTTCTTCAAGAACAAAGAAGTCGCAGTTGTGGGCGGAGGTAATATAGCTCTTGAGGATGCCCTGTATCTGTCAAAGATGTGCAGCAAGGTACATCTGATCCACAGAAGAGATGAGTTCAGAGGCGAGAAAATACTCGGAGCGCAGGTGCTTGAGACTGAGAATATAGAATTCCACCCATTTGCGCAGGTGACAGAGATAGGCGGAACGCCGGGCAAGCTGGAACTCAAGGTCGCTGTTAAGACACCGAAAACAGTGGACGGACAGACAGACAGCAATTTCACGCTTCCGGTAGCCGGTGTATTTATTGCCATAGGAACAAGCCCTATCACAGACTTCCTCGGTGACGTTGTGGAGCTTGATGACGCTGGTTATGTTGCAGCGGGCGAGACCGGACAGACCAGCACACCGGGAATATTTGCCGCGGGAGATGTGAGGACCAAGGCAGTGCGCCAGGTGGCGACAGCAGTTGGAGATGGTGCAGCAGTTGTCCATTATGTTGAGGAATACCTGAACGGATTAAAAAAGAAGGTATAACTTGAGTATCTGATCAGCAACACATGGTAGGCAGCATAGAAACATAATCATAAAAATCAAGTGAATTAAACGGAAAATAATTGGCACGGAGATAAGGTAAGAACATCAATGATATAACTGCTTTTTCTCCCTGCCAAAAAAATAAAACTAATTCATAGTAATTCTATAGGTAAAATATAAC
>ENA-OZHZ01000573-OZHZ01000573.1-human-gut-metagenome-genome-assembly--contig:-NODE-573-length-16993-cov-5.328433_pt1 | contig 16993 bp, 12 predicted proteins | sample MGYA00244053_ERZ653699 | MGnify/ENA primary metagenome ERZ653699 (study PRJEB26926, sample SAMN06165200) | human gut metagenome | biome: ENVO:00009003; feature: ENVO:2100002; material: ENVO:00002003...
GTGGTGTCATAATGATTGACTCTTTTTGTGAGTCAACCTTTTTCAGGCAAATACAGGAGGGTGTTTTTTGATGCTGCCGTACGCAAACAGCATGAATCTGCGCACAGAGGATTATTATTTCTTGTCCAAAGCACTGAGAAAGAAGTTCTTCTGCGGTGAAGAGGAGATACGGGCCTGAAGGTCTCCAGCAATATTCATTAATCTCTCAGTCTCAAGCCTTTTTCAGCCGGCAGACTCCCGCATCTCCGACCTCGGCTTCGCAAATTTACATAATAATCTGTGATTTATACGCCCGTCCCATAAGTAAGCGTAAAAAAATAAGTTGAGAAAAGACATCTGGACCGAAAAGATTCCTTAATCTGAGGCAACTTATTTTTTTCATGTTACTTAAAGGAGATATTTGAAGAAATTTCATTAGTTTTGTATGGGTAAATAAATGTGAGGAGTGAATACTTTTGAGTCATTATTCGTAAACTATCAACCGAGGCTTGTCACCTATGCCGATAGCATTGTCAAGGATCATTCCATAGCGCTGGACATGGTGCAGGACACATTCTTCACATTCTGGAAGAAGTATTCCGGACAGGATGAGAAATCCTCCGCCCGTCTGTTGTTCGCGATGACAAGGAACCGCTGCATAAACTACCTCAAAAGAGAGCGACTGCTGAACTACGTGGATCTATCATTTCTGGACAGCATCCAGAAAACGGAGAAACTCTTCGGCCTTGACTTCTATTACGATGCACCTGATTCCCCTCTAATACGGAAGGAAGTTGAGAATCAGGTCGAAAAGGTCTTGTCCCTTTTGCCTGACAGGTGCCGTGAAGTGTTCGTGATGAGCCGCTTCAAGGGAATGAAAAACCGAGAGATCGCCGAAATGTTAGGAATATCCCAGACCGCTGTCGAGAAGCACATCAGAAGAGCCTTGGCATCCTTCACAGAAGAAGCGAAAGAACAAAACTCGCCTGCGTTCAGCTGGTTTGTCCTTTCGCTCCTTATCGGATGTTCATGACAGGATATTCCTAATACTTCCGAAGAATGTCCGCGACCCGCTTTCGGTAGTTTGGATCAGCAGTCTTGCGGAAGTGGCCTTTGCGGCGAGTCCACCAGTCTTTCTCGAATCCGCTGACTTTCTCCGAGAATCCTTCCTGGTCAAAGTCCTTTCCTTTCCTGACGGAGTCCTCACAGTAATCAAAGAACATATTCCATCTGGCCAAGTAGAAAGATGACATGAGTCCCGACCACTCACGGCTCGCATAGTCACCAAGACTGCTGCCACGATCGCCCCAAGTGGTGACAAGGCAGCGCGCGTTGCTTTCAAAATAGTTCTTCTCCCTCTTGTCGGCGCCCCAACTTCTCGCGTCCGAGATCCATCCGCCCAACAGGAAAGAAGGCTCGCAGGCAAGCAGAGCATCCATGTCCTTGAAGATCCCGTTGATTCTCCCGCGGAGAGCTTTCATCCGCACAGGATCTTCGTCATCAAAGGCTTTGGAGTATTCCAGGACCTCGTCCTGAAAGACATTGGCAAGATACTGTCTTGTCATGTTCACAAGATCAAAACGCTTGGCGGAACTGTCGAAAAGGAGTTCCAGCGCTTTTTTAAGATCCGCGTTCGGGAAGCCGCACCTTTCTTCCGATGTATGGCGGCACCGGCCAAGATCAGGACGGAGGGTCATCGGGGAACGGTGACCCTTGCCATTATAGATCTTCCGCGCGAGCATATTCCACGCCTCCGCAGCTGCCGCGCTTCCGTCCGCCCTGCGTTCCGCGAGAGCCGAGGCATATTTTTCCGGAGTCAGTCCCCTGCCATAGCTCCATGCTTTCTCAAAGACATAGTCAAACATGTATGGATTGCAGTCGAATCCCTCAAGGGTGCCACCCAGTCCACATATTCCCGGGCCTGCCTCAGTCAGGACATTCTCTATCTTCTCATGCGTGTCGGCGAAGTTGCCTTTGAGCATAGAGTTTCCTCCAAAATTCCCGAGGTAGCACCAGATGAAAGGAACGCCGTGAAAGCTGTCTGTCATCTTCCAAACCTCCTGATAGTCACAGTAGTAGTCCAGCAACATCGATCGTTCGGCAGGATACGATGTGATGTAGGACTTTATCCTCTCTCCCGTCCAGTCTTTCCTTTGGTAGTAGAAAAGCCAAGTCATCTGGAGCCACACGGCATCCTTGTCAGCACTCACCAATGACTCGCAGACCTGCCGGCCGACCCTGGCAAGGTAATCCGGTTCCCAGGACGGCGGAGTCACCTCGTTGAACAGATCGATTCCATAGATGTGGTCAGTGCCATACATCTCTTCCTGAATCTCCAGAAACCTTTTCTGGATTCTTGAATATAATGGATCCATAGGATCAAGGAACCAACAGGTGTATGGTTCCTTGAATCCCGCCCATTCACCCAGAGAACGGATGTCAGCCTCAGGGAAAACGCGCTTGACGGCTTGCGGCACATGTCCTGCGAAGGCCGGCAGGACTGTTCTCATGCCAAGCTCCCGTTCCCGGCGGACAATCTTCCTCTGCAGTTCCTCCTGTCCATCAAGCCAAGACACCGGAAGCGGCCCCTGCCATCTGTCAATGTTCTGCATCCGATGCCACGGAAGATGTGCAGGGCCTGTGAAATAGCCTCTGATCTCATCATCGGTCAGACCAAGTTCCGACCAGACCTTGTACCAGACGCTTTCCTGTCCCGTGATCGCAAGCGGGAGGTTTATCCCGTTCAATGCCATCCAATCAATGAAGCGCTCCCATTCCTTCCAGCCCCACCACGGAAGAGTGTAACCGAAAGTACAATAATTAAGGAAGAAACGGTTGGCCACCCTCGCCTCTGACGTGAACGGTTCTCCGACCACCGGCAATGATGACGGCAAACGGACAGGATCGTGACTGTACCATGAGACATCAACCTTGCAGCGATACCTTAGGTACCAGTTCAGTCCCATAGCCATCGCCGGCGCGCCAGTTCCGCTGACAAGAATTCCGCCGCCGGAATCCTCCACGGTGAAAAACTCAGCATCAGCCTTGTTGTGGCTTACATCCTGAAACCTGATCCGGTCACATTGTTCTCCCAAGATTCTCCGGGCCAATGCAGTGGCGGCCTCAGTCGAAACGGAGGCGAAAACGGAGTCGGTACAGGCAGCCATCAGAACCATGGCCAGCATGAGACGAAGTTTCATCAGACCTTGAGGAAGCATTTCTTGCGATAAAGGAAATAAAGGAATAACCAACAGACTGTGAAATAGCCGATGTTCATCACGAGTCCCGAACAACTTTCAGGGACAATGCCGGACAATCCTTTGAAGAAGAAGCCGGTCACAGGCCAGAAACCTATGATTCTCTGCGCCATGTAGATTGTGATGGAGTTCATGCCGACAACCTGGAAGAACACCGTGCCTTTCCTCCAGCCTTTGACATCGATCAGATAATAAAAGACAGCGAACAGCCCTATCGACCACGCCCCGCACGCAAGGACGAAAGTGCTGGTCCACAATTTTTTGATGACGGGGAACCAGTGAGCCCAGACTACAGCCACGATCGCCATGACAATGGCCGCCGCAAGCATATTCAAAGTCTTTCTTTCTCCGGTGGCGGGCGATTCCTTGACGTAGCGTCCCGTGAACATTCCAAGCATAGCCGTGACGACAGCGGGAATCGTGCCGAGGATTCCTTCCGGGTCATATACTCCCGGCTTGTAGATGTTGTCCGGAAGCAGGAGCCTGTCGATGTAGAAGGCTATGTTCCCCTCTTTTGACAAGGAATCCGCACCTGCCGGAGCATCCGGGGCTACGACAAGTTTGAGAAGAAGAAAATACCCTATAAGGATACCGGCAGCGACACCCCACTGTGTCTTCTTTCCGGTGTGGCAGTACAGGATGGCCGCCAGCATCCAAGCCAGACCGATTCTACCAAGCACACTTGGAATGCGGAGAGACTCGAAGTGAAACTGGAAGAAACCCTCATAGACCAGTCCGAGGAAGAAAAGCGTCAGTCCACGCCGGATGACATCCAATGTTATCGACTTATCCGACAGTCCCTTCGAGCGTTTTTTCTCAAGGGAGAACGGGAATGTCATGCCGGAAATGAACAGGAACAGCGCGAAGATCGTGTCGTGGTGATGCAACCCGATCCAGTTCACATGGTTCATCTGCTGAGCAAGCCAGCAATCCTTGCCTCCCGGAAATATTCCGCAGGCCTCCGCGATGACAGCGCTCAGCCCCATGATGAACATCATGTCAAAGCCCCTGAGCGCATCCAACGACAGGAGTCGTCCGTTTGAGTTCGCCATATACCCTAATTATTCAGTATCGTCAGTTTCCAGTTTCCTGTCGGCCCCCAAAGGTAGCCGGTGTATAATATTCCTTTACGGATCTTGATGCCTTCCGCCTCGAAATAGCCGCTCTTGGAACCCAACTTAACTATTCCGGCCTTGTCATCAATGAACGCAAGGCTCTGCTGAGAAAGCTCGACCATCCCGTTGAAAGTTATCACTGAAACCTTTGCTGTCCTCTTGCTTCCGTCCCCGGTGAACCAGTAAAGACGTTTCTTGTAGATGCAGAAACCCTGCATCGGAGCTCCGTCGTTCAGTTCGACACTATTGATGAAAAATGAATATTTCGGCTTGAGGGCGCTCAGGTCATGAACGGCCACGTCGGGGCTGATGGTCTCGATTTCAGCGACAGGACCGCTGCCTCCGCCTCTTACAACAGTTCCGATGTTCACGGTTGTGACAGGAACCTTCTTAGCCTCCTTCAAGGACCAGACCACGACTTTTGTGTCTTTTCCCGAGACCTCGCCACTTGAGAAGAGGATGCAGAGATTGTCGTTCTCCGTGTCGGTGCAGCCCAGAAGATTCTGATAAGGCCCGACATAATAGTTGTCCTCGCAATCCTCCGGCATAAGTGTCACGCCAGGCTGGTACCTGACCCGTGAGATGATCTTTTCCGCGTAGTAGTCCCCCTCACCGCCTAACCTGCTGGAATAGTTCGATGTCCAGACGTAGGCATCTTCGCCGTCCTCCTCGACCGACATGTTCGTCCCATGGGCGGCGTACCAGATCTTCATCTCCTTCCGGTACTGTCCCGAAGGGGTCATCCGTTGGAAGTACAGTGCCGAATGACGGGTGCCGCATGCCAGGATGTCACCGTTCTTGAGAATGTCGAAGCATTGCATGCCGACATCACCGCCCGCGATAGACAACGCATTGGCATACACGATGTCATCCGATAATGTTTTTCCGTAACGGTCGGACGGGATGTCCGGCTTGTCGGTCTTGACGATAGTGTTTTCACCTCCGTTGCCATAGGATGAGGCATGGCTGCAGGCACACTGCGAAAACAGCATGCCCGCGACCAATGAAAAAACGAGAATAATTCTGTTCATTTATCCAATTGAGTTCCTTGCGAATAAACAAATCATTTCGTCCACTCCTCCGGCAAGGTGTCTGTCCACTTTTCCGGAAGGATGATGGTGACCTTGGAAGCCTTGGATGCGTTCACGGTCGCCTCGTCAACGGTGCTGGCATCCGTATTTCCTGTGTTCAACTGTACACTGGTGAACACGTTTGACACATAACCTTCCCCTCTCACCATGGCGAAGACATCACCTGTGTTGGCGGATTCCTTGATCTGGATGGTCGGGTAGAATCCGCAGACGAGGCCGGCGGCATAAGGCTTGTCGGCTTTTACGCTGGCGTGCGAGCCGACATAGACATTGGCGGAGTTCGTACATTTTGTGATCACGATGTTGTCCGCGCCACGGCCGATCAGACCCGCTCCGCCTTGGGTGGTATAGCCCATCACCTTGCCTTTGTTGTGGCAATCGGTCATCTCCAGAGAGTTGTACACTGTTCCCATCAATCCACCGAATGATGCTGAATATGCAACCTCGCTGCGGCAGTCAACCGTGCCTTCATTGCGGCATCCAGTGAGTTTCATGGAGCCTTCGCCCCCATCGCGGATAAGTCCGATGAATCCACCCACCGCATCACCTATCGCCTTGACCGTACCCTTGTTGTAGCAGTTCTTGGCGACAAGCATCTTCCCTTTAGCGACCCTCACAGCACCTGCGAGACCTCCGACGTTACCGTTACCTTTTTTGTCCGCTCCGTTTGTGAATATTATGTCGCCAGCGTTGTAACAGTCCTCATAGTAGCCACACGCATAACCCGCGATACCTCCGAGACCGGCGAAATTGGTCTTGCCGCCACCGAAGTCTGCTTTGATGTTTCCTGTGTTGTATGTCCTGTACATCTTGACTCCCGCACCGTCCGACTTTCCGAGAATGCCTCCGAACCAAGCGTTCCCGAGGCCGATCTTGTTGGTGCTGATCGTGACATCGGACTCGTTCGAGCAATCGTAGATCTCAAGTCCGTCATTGTCCCACACGTCCGCGATGAGACCTCCGAAGAACATCACCGCGACGAGGGAGAAGTTTCCGCGCACATGGCAGTTCCTGTAGGTTCCTCCGGCCGTCTCATCCCCGACCAGTCCACCGATCATCGTTCCCTGACGGGTGTTCCCGATCTGTGTCTGAGTGTATTTCACGGTAGAGATGACGTTCTCGAACGTGGCGCCGTTGCTGTAGGCGGCGATGCCGCCGGCTCTGTCGTTACCATCCGTGATGTTGAATGTTCCGGCGATCTTGAGGTTCTTGACGGTACCGTCGCCTTTGACGGTCTGGAATATTCCCGCATCACCGGAATTGGATTCGATCCTGTAGGTGATTGTGTGATTCGCCCCGTTGAACACTCCGGAGAACCCAGCATTGACATAGAGGGATTTAGGTGTTTCGGTGAGGTCTATGTCAGAGTTGACGATGACCTCGCCTCCATCCTTCCAAAGCGAGCAGTCACCGCCTTTCATGTAAGCCTCGGCGAAAGCAAGGAAATCATCGGCATCATTGATTCCGAGCATGGACACCGGCAGTTCCAACTCTCCGGTCTCTCCGGTGTCTGAAGTCAGATCGAAACGCACTGTTCCGGATCCGGTGAAGCCTTCAGCGGTGGCAGACGGCGCGGTCACAGTCAACGTGGCCTCGTTGTCGCCCTTCTGCAGATCGACATTCCATCCGGCAGGAACATTGGTGATCGTCACCTTGTCGATGTTGGCATATTCAACGGACTTCATCGTGCTTGTGGAGCCGTGCGCGACTCTTTCCAGTCTATCCGCCTCGAATTTGAGAACAGGAGCCGACGCAAGAACCTGCACGCTGAACGAAACCGGGCTTCCCAATGTCCCTCTCTTGCTGACAGGGGTGACCGTGATTGTGCCTTCATGCTCGGCGGTCTCGTCCTTCAGGGCCGGAGCGGTGATGTCAACCTTGCAGCCTTCCCTGTCAAAGACGACCGTCCAACCTTTAGGAGCTGTGCTTTCAATGCTCCAGACATTTGAGAGCGAGGCCGGAATATTCATTGTCTGGGCATATTTCATGTTCAGCCCTTCCGCCACTCCATCAAGAGTGAACTCTACCGAGGCATCAGTCACCGAGACATTGATTGAGCGGGTCAATGTCCTTCTGTCGTAAGAGGTTACATCTATCTTGACCACACCGTTCTCCGCAGCCGAAGTGTTGTCTCCGGCAGGAGACGAGATGTGTATCTTCTTCTCTGTCGCCGCAAAATAGGCGTCCCATCCGGCAGGAGTCGTGAACTCCACCTTCGAGACTCCTTCCGAGCTGACAGGGAATGCTCTGGCCTCATCGTAGAAAAAAGTCTGGGTTCCGCCAAGCTCCGTGCCGGCGTCACCGTTGATGTCGAAAGTGAAAGCCTCCTCGGCCTCCTTGTCGCATCCGACCGCCATGGCCAAGGCCAGAGAGACAGTCGTTAATATTTTCAGATAATTCATTTTCATATAATTCATTTTCATTGTTATTAATATCCTGGGTTCTGTACTAGATTCTTATTCTTGTTAAGCTCGCTCTGAGGAATGGCAAGCCAGTAGTTCTTTTTGTCGAACTGTCTCTTGGCCTGCTGCTCGGCCTCCACAACCCTGTAGAAATCATCCTGAGTCTTTCCGCTGACATTCCAGGCCTTAGGCTGTCTGTTCAGCAGGTCCTCGGCCTCTTTCCATCTGCGGATGTCATGGTAGCGCCGTCCCTCGAACATGAACTCTATCGAGCGTTCCTGATGGAGAACCTTGCGCAGATCGTCTCCGGTAGGGATTCCGCCGACAATCGCCCATGAATCCTCGAACTTAGGAAGTCCGCACCGTGTCCTTACCTTGTTCAGATAGAGAAGACTTGTGGAGCTGAGGCTTCCGTTATATTCAAAGTCGGCCTCCGCATAGTTCAGGTAGAGTTCCGCCAGACGGAGGTACGGGTATGAGTAGGGAATGGCGTTCTTGGTCTTCTTCTCGTAGTCGTAGTAACTGCTTTTACGCACCCACTTCTGGCAGAAATAGCCGGTGCAGCTCTGGTACTCGGTGGTCGGTGAAATCCATCCGTGAAGTTCGCCGCCTCTCGCGTGGAGGGTGATCTCCTTGCTCTCGATCTGGAACTGTCCTCTGTCGTAGCCGACCGATGCGTAGAAACGAGGATCCCTGTCTCTGTGAAGGAGTACCGTGCTGTCGCCTGGAGCCACACTGTACAGATCCCTGTCCTTGGTGAGCGGATCCACATCCATCGGCAGACCGTTCTTGGAGTAGTACATCTCCACAGCCTCCATGGTCGGCACGAGTGTAGCCTGCCAGCTCATCTGGTCATTCTGCACGGCGCGTGGAGTGGAGCAAAGCTGGAGGTTCCAGATTTCTGTCTTGTCGCCTTTGGCCATAAGATATTCCTGGCCGTTCCAGTCTTCCTCCGTGAATGCATTGTAGTAATTATCCTTCCCTTGCGTCTGGATGTCTGATCCCGGCTTCTGGTTTGTGGTGTAAAGGGAGTAGTTCTTTTCCGCTTCGATGATGGCTTCCTGACTGGCATCCATGGCACGTTTCCATTTTTCCCTGTCACTGACAGTGCTGACAAGCTGTGTCCCGTCCGGATTCTTGAAGTCAACCATGTCCGGATTGCCGTTCACAAGCGGAGACGCGGCCCAAAGGAACAGTCTGGCCTTGTAGGCAAGTGCCGTGGCTTTGGACGGAGTCCCCCATTCCTGTTCGATCACAGACTCCGGAAGCAGTCCGGCCGCCTTGTCGTAGCACTCAGCGATGAAGTCAACGCACTCATCAACAGGTCTTCTGCTCGGGAACATCTCGTTCTTATCATCGGTGTCGAAAGGAATGAACCTCTTGATCAGCACCGTCGGCCCGTAGTAGTCGAGCAACGTCTGGTGGTAGTAGCCGATCATGAACCATGCCTCGCCCTCGTACCTTGAGGCGGCCGATGCGTCCAACCCTTTGACGTTATGAATATTGTCGATGAAGTAATACGCGTACCGGATGCCTCTGAAAAGATCATAGTTGGTTCCGTTCGTCCTTGCTACCGGAGCCCAGTAGCCAAAATATGTCTGGCTTGGATTCTCCTCATTGTAATGAAGACTTTTACCGGGGAACCAGTAGGAGGTGCTTCGCGGGCCTGACATGAAGTCGTCTCCGGCGAACTGGTCCGGTGATTTCGTATAAGAGAAGAGTACCGGCATGTACTGCATCATGTTGAAGCGGAATTTCTTCGCTTCGGCCGGTGTCTTCCATATGTCGTTCTCGGTGGCCTTGCTCTTCGGGACAACATCCAGATAGTCGCAGGAGGTGTAGCCCAGCGTGAGCGCGGCGAATAATATCAATTGTATTTTTCTCATGACGTCAAATGTTAGTAGTTGAACTGGATGCCGATGTTGAATGTCCTCTGGAGAGGATAGGTGAGACCGTTGCCGGAGCCTTTCTCAGGGTCCCAGTACTTGAACTTGGAGAAAGTGAGAAGGTTGGTACCGGAAAGGTAAACCCTCATCATCTTCCAGGTGTAGCCAATCTCGGCTGTCTTAAGCCTGAGGAACGCCGCATTGCGAAGGTACAGGGTGCTGTTCACAGTGTTGTTCACATTCCATCTGTCGGACAGCCTTGGATAGGAAGCGTTTGGATTCGGGTCGCTTTCGGACCAGTGATCCTCCGCATGGTACATCATGAGACCGTTGCCCGGGTCCGTGGCCGTTGAGAACGGATGGTTGTTGTACATGAGCAGAGACCGTCTTCCAAGCCCCTGGAAGAATGCGGACACATCGAAAGACTTGTACTGGAGCGAGAATCCGAAACCGTACGAGAGTTCAGGGGTGGTTGTCTTGTCTATCCACATCTGGTCATCGTCATCGATCTTGCCGTCATTGTTCAGGTCTTTGTACTTCGCGTCACCGGCCATCAGAGGATAGAGGGTGGCGAGAGAGGACTGGTCAGGAGAGTTCCGGATGTCCTCGTCGTCCTCGAAATACCTGTCGAAGACATACATCTTCATGCTGTTGATGGAATGACCTTTCTTGTACTGATAATCATATTCATAAGAAGGCTCGTCCATGAATTCTATCTCATTGTGCGCATAGGTCAGCGATCCTCTCAGGGAAAGGATCAGCCCATTGGAGAAAGCCTTGTTATAGTCCAGCGAGGCATCGATTCCGCTGTTGTCAACCTTGCCGATGTTACCCCAAGGCGTGATGCCGGAAAGGCCGAATGAAGACGGCAGAGACTGCCTTTGCATGAATATTCCGCTACGTTTCTCATAGAAGTAGTCCACTATGAGGTTGAGCTGCCTGAAGAGTCCAAGCTCCACTCCGATGTCCAGTTTCCTGGACGTCTCCCATGTGGCTGTGGCGTTGCCGTAGGTCGAGATCTTCGGGCCACTCTGCCCGTTCAGGCTTGGTCCAAGGGCTATTCCATAACTTGAGTTCATGTTGACTGTTGAAAGGTAAGGGAATCTGTCCGCAGTGCTGGAAGAGATCACATCGTTGCCGACAAGTCCGTAGGAAGCCCTGAATTTAAGCAGGTTGACTTTGTCTTTGAGGGTTCTCCAATATGGCTCGTTGGAGATCACCCAACCCGCCGCGATGGACGGGAAGAAGCCGTAGCGGTTCCCTTTCGCGAAGTTTTCCGATCCGTTGTAGCCGAAATTGCCTTCGATCATGTAACGCTTGTCATAATCGTAGGTGATTCTGCCTGCAAGACCTTGCTCACGGTATGGCAGGGAAGCATATTCATTGGCGGCCGCGATGTTCATGACCCTTTCTTTCTGGTGATAGAGGAAAGTCGCGCCGACGGTGTGCCTGAGGAATGTCCTGTTGTAGTCGATCTTGGCCTGGAATGACAGCTCGCGGAGTCCGTCATTCGCTCTTTTGGTGTCAAGGTAGGTGTTGCCCTGCTCCGTCTGGATCATGTCCAGAACATAGTTGCCGTTCTCGTCCACGCTAAAGTCGTGCACCCTGTAAAGGAATGGCTTCATGGAATGGCTCACGGCTGAATACACCCTGTTGTAGAATGTCGCCAACCCATAGGCACGGAGTCCCTTGGTGATGAAGCTGAGATCCTGATCCACCGAAAGAGCGGATGTGAAATGTCCCCGGTATTGGTCTGAATAGCCCTTGCAGAGTTCGGCATAAGGGTTTGTGCTGTAGCCGGTCGTCCAGCGAGGGGCTGTGCCGAAACGGACAAAAGTGTCATCCTCCTCGGAAGGCAGTACCGGAGCGAACTCGCATGGCATCGCTTTCAGGCTGTAGTTGAACAGCGTCTCCGTGCCTGTCACAGGAGTGTGCTGGAAATGAAGCTGGGTGTTCATTCTCAAGGACACTTTCGTGGTCGATGTCAGGAAGGCGTTGATGTTGGCCTGGAAAATGTATTTCTGGGAATTGATGTTCGTGTTGAAATCGGAGAAATCCGGCTTCTGGAGGATTCCGTTCTCATTGTGGGCAGCCACATTCATGAAGTAATCCACCTTCTTGCCTCCACCTGTCATGTTGATGTTGAAGTTCTGGTTGAAAGTCCTGTCCTTGAACAGAAGATTGTACCAGTCCACGTCCGGATAGGCGTACGGATTCACATGGTTCATGGTGTTCGTGATTTTCTCCTCGGAGTAGTAGGCATCCTTTCCTCTGGTCTGAAGAGCCTCGTTGAATGTGTTCATGAAGGTGACGGCATCGGCAGCTTTCGGAATTTTGGTGGCCTCGGAGGTACCGGTCTCGACCCTTACATTGATGGACATCCTCTCGGCGTTGCGTCCGCTCTTTGTCGTGATGATCATGACTCCGTTGGCTCCCCTTGAGCCGTAGAGAGAAGTCGCTGTGGCATCTTTAAGGATCGAGAAAGACTCGATGGTCTCAGGCGCTATGTTATTGAGCATCTGGGCTGTGACCTCTACACCGTCAACGATGTACAACGGGGATTGCCCGCTTCCGAATGTGGATATGCCACGGATCCAGAACGTAGCTCCGTCCGCCACACCCGGCTCTCCGGTGGACTGTACGGAGATCACTCCGGCAATCCTTCCCGCGAAAGAGGTGGAAAGGTTCGATGTGGACGCACGCAGCTCACTTGGCTTCACAGCCTGAACGGCTCCCACAAGACTCTCTCTCTTCTGCGTACCGAATCCTACAACCACCACATCGTCAAGAGTGTTGGCGACTTCGGACAGTGTTATGATCCGGATTTTGGACAACTCCTCCACAGTCAGTTCCTTCCTGTCATAGCCGATGCACTCGAAGGTCACCGTCACGGCTCCGTCCGGAAGCCGGAGGTCGAAGTTTCCGTCCACATCCGTCACCGTTCCGGTTGTCGTCCCAGCCACATAGACACCCACACCGACTATCGGCTGGTTGTCAGAGGATGAGATGACCGTCCCTTTGACGGATCTCACGTTTTCTTTACGGACAACGGAATTCTGGACCTTTGAGATTGTGACGTACTTCCCGTTGATGGAATAATGCATCGTCGGCCCAAGAATCTTGTCCAACACAGAAGTGATCGAAGCGTCCTTGAAGGATGCCGTCACCGGAATGGTCGTGTTGATCTCGTTGCTGTCGAAGATGAAATGATAACCCGTGCGGGCTTCCACCTCATCCAGGACGGCTCCTAATGTTGTAGAGGAAAAGTTCCCCGTGACCTTCTGCGCGCTCATCGCCGTTGGCAGCAAGAGACATAGCGCCAGAATGACGATAATAGGTTTGTGTCTCATGAATGTTACTGGTTATTGTTTTTGATTTATGTAATAGACTTTATTGCCCTTGCGGATGCTTATAGGAAGGATGTCGGACAGGACTTTAAGGATCGTGTCCACAGAGTCATCCTTGCTGAAAGACACGCGGATGGTCCTGTCACCCAAGGACTTGTCCTCAAGGATCAAGTGGGTGTCATACTCCCTTTCGAGCCGTTTCAGAAGTGATGAGAAAGGAATATTGCTGTACTTGATTATCCCGGAGGTCCATCCGCAGTAGTCTCTGACATCCACTGCTTCCTTTGTGAGTCCCTTGTCCCCGATCGTGACCAATTCTCCCGGTGACACGAGAGTCTCTTCCTCTCCGGTCTTGAACAGAATTGAACCTTCCACCAACGCCGTGAACGCCTCACCATCCTGCTCGTAGGCGGAGATGTCGAACTTTGTTCCCAGGACCGTGACAGTGCATTTGCTCGTATTCACGTTAAAAGGCCTCTCCTTGTCATGAGCGACCTCGAAATAACCCTCTCCAGAAAGGAAGATGTCCCTGGTTCTTTTGTTGAACTCCGATGTGTAGCTCAGCCTTGACCCTGCGTTGAGCATCACCTTGGTTCCATCCGGCAAAGCTATGTCAGTCCTTCCACCCGCCGGGACATTCACGACATATTCTTGAACCGCCGCGGCAGGGATCGCCGGATCGGATTCCCCTGTGTGGATTCTGAACATCACCACGGCAATGACGACCGCCGCGGCAGAGACCGCGGACACAAAACGCCATGCCCGGCGTCTCTTATAGGACTTGATTGTGGCCTTGACATCCGCCAAGGACGCCAGCACCTCCTCTGAAGGCTTGTGAATCTGCTCCCAGAACTTTTCGTATTCACGAAACTCTTTCAATTCCTCGGGAGTGGCGGTTATCCTGTCATAAATCTCATTTATCTCTTCCTTGGTCGCCTTGCCCTCAAGGAAGCGGTCATATAACTTTCTGATTCTTGTTTCCATTCTGTAAAATCGGACTTGTTACATATTATATAACACAGAATGCAGGATTTACCTAACCTTCCCGGATGATTATTTATCCGCGTGGAGGCTAATTTCTTATGAATGAATATATAAACGTACCTTACTCCCCCTGAGAACCGGCAGGAGTACATTCTTTTATGAAAATGGAAATCAGTCGGTTAACCTCCACGGCTGCCTTATCATTATCATTTCTTCTCCAAAGCGCTGAGGAAGAACTCTTTCTGCGGAGAGTCCGAAGCTGAGATGCGGCCTTTCAGACGCCAGACACGGTTGTAGATGACACTTTTTTCCTTGCCCATCAAGGCCGAGATTGTCGTGCTGGAGAACCCGGCGGCGGTGAAGCAGAAAAGCAGGAAATCATCTTCCTTCCACGACGGGAACTCAGCGCGAAGACGCGACATCACGCTGTCCATCGTCTGATCCAGCATGGCCTCCAGTCCCCTCTGCGTCTTTCTGTCACCGCGAAGGCCTTCGACGATGGATTTCACCTCCTTGAGGACCTTCGGCTGCAAGTTGTCCGTACCTTCATAGACATAGTATTGCTCACAAAGACGTTCAAGGACGTTGAAGCGGTCGATGTCTTTCAGTCCGGCCTTGCTGACCGGCCTTGAGAGACGGGCCTGAAGGTCTTCTGCGATATTCATAAACTTCTCCGTCTCAAGTCGTTCCGCTTCAAGTTTACGCCGTGCCTCCGCCCTACGGACGAAATAGACAGCGGACACGGCGGCGAGTGCCAGCAACGCGCCAAGGGCCAGAACCCAAAGTTTCAGACGCGCGGCCAGAAGTCTCTCCCTGTCCGCCTCGGCCTGTCCTTGAATATAATCCCGCTGGCTTGCGGCCACAGCCTCGGAAAGAGCGGCCGACTGGGTTCTGTTGGCATATTCCATGACCTTTTCAAGGGATGCGAGAGCCTTCTTTGAATCTCCGCCACGGGAGGAAATCTGATATTCACGGAAATTCACGTCAGCGATTTCCGCATCGGTCTCAGCTGTGGCACGGGCTTCCAAGAGCCACCGTTGGGATTCGGAAGACTTTCCCGCGACAGAATAGGCATAGGCCAGGATTCCTTTGTCGGAGGACGAGAGAGGGAAATCGAGATCCCGCGCCGCGCGGCTCAGAAGATCAATCGCAAGCGCCGGATCCAAGGTGTCCTTACTCATCGCAAGAGCGGCATAGGACTCAAGGCAGCGCGCCTCCAGAAGAGTGTCCCGCATCTCGTGGGCATCGAAAAGGACGCTTTTGAATATGTCCTCAGCGGCTCCGTACCGCCCCAGTCCGGATTCCGCCTGACCTATCTCCAACAATGCCTGTTGGGACTCGCGCTGAAAACCGGCTACCTTGAATGCCTCGGCGGAGCGCGCGAGGTACATCATCTCGTCCGTGGAGTTGCCGGAAGCGTTGCATGTATGCGCCATGTCGTAGCATATCCGGGCCACACGCAGGGTATCCGCGGCCTTGACTGAATTTCAAGAGCCTTGATGTAGGTGACTATCGCGGCTGGAAAATCCCCGTCGTTGAACTGGTTGCGGCCGAGGCAGTAAAGCGCCCTCCCCTTCTGGCCATCGTCGCCACGCCTTTCGAACCAGTCCGCCATCTTCCTCACATCCTTTGTCTCCAAGGTGTTGACGTAGCCAAGCCCCTGCTCGACCTCATCCAAAGCCTTGTCCATCTGGCTGAACAGTCCGGTGTCGCATGAAGACAGTGCCACAATGCAGGCGACAGTGATAATCAGGTAACTTGCTGGTTTCATCGGAAATGGTATTTGAATATCGGGATCAGGCGCATCAGGGTCAATCATTCCATCCCTGCGCCAGGATCGGATGCTCCAGACCATCCGGAGAAACCAGAACGGAGCCGACCTCCGGCTGGGCCAGATGGCCTATTATGTCGAAAGTCTGGAAGTCGCGGCGGAACTTCTCGGCGGACAGAATCGGAATCGTGAACAATAACCTGAAGTCATCACCTCCGTTCATGGCGGCGGAGACAGGATCGATGTCCAGTTCCTTGCCGGAAGAGAAGCTGTTGCCCTCGAAAGGAATCTTGTCGGCGTAGATCTTCACGCCCAAGCCTGACTCACGGGCCAGTCTCTTTACCGCGTCCGAAAGGCCGTGGGAGACCATATAACCGTGTGACGGGTAAATCTGAGCGTCCTCCAGCCTGGTGACGGTCGAGGCGCTGAGTTCCGGCTTGAGATAGCTCCCGATCAGCATCTTGTATTTCTCAAGCTGAGGCTGGACGGAATCATCCTTGGTCTTGTCGAACCCACGTTTCTCCCGTTCCAGAATCTGCTGGCCGAGGAAAGCCGCGCCGAGACTTCCCGACACGCAGACCAGATCCATGCTTCTGGCCTTTACCGTGCGTCCCTTCGTCAACTTGAATTCCTCCCCGATTGCCGAGACACTGATTGTCAACCCGTTCGGTGACGGAACCAAATCCAGGTCAACCGCCGAGAATCCGTGTTCCTTGGCGGCTGTCACGACTCCGAGCCAAAGATCCTTGATGTGGCTGAAATCCAGTTTGGCGGAGACGCCTAACCTTACGGACAACAGCCGTGGGTGCGACATGGATGCATATATTTCCCCGGCCACGGCCACAACAGACTTGTAGCCAAGATGTTTAAGAGGGAAATATGTCAGGTCGAAATCCATCCCTTCCACAAAAAGCCTTGAGGCGGAAGATAAAAAACTCCCGGCCGCCGGCTCAAAACCAATTTTTCCCTGTCGAGAGAAACCACTACCCTCGAAAAGCAGGTCGATAGCCTGCGTTTTGCCATATTCATTAAATGTCTTTTCCGCCATGATCGGTAATATTTCAAATGATGGTTAATAACACGGTGAACCAATTATTTTCTTCACCGATTTAGTAACATTCAAAAAATAACCTGCATCATCTTAAGGAATCTTTTCGGTCT
>ENA-OZHZ01000589-OZHZ01000589.1-human-gut-metagenome-genome-assembly--contig:-NODE-589-length-16769-cov-4.835707_pt1 | contig 16769 bp, 10 predicted proteins | sample MGYA00244053_ERZ653699 | MGnify/ENA primary metagenome ERZ653699 (study PRJEB26926, sample SAMN06165200) | human gut metagenome | biome: ENVO:00009003; feature: ENVO:2100002; material: ENVO:00002003...
GGTGTCGAGAGGGTTGAAGACCCTTCGCGGGTGCAGGGCAGATCCCTGCCGGAGTCCAGAGGCAGAGCCTCTGGCAGGTTCAAGGGCAGCGCCCTCGGGGTCTCCTTACTCCACCGTCACCGACTTTGCCAGATTGCGCGGCTTGTCAACGTCGCAGCCGCGGCTGACCGCCATGTAGTAGGCGAACAGCTGCACGGGGATAATCGCCAGCAGAGGCAGCAAGTCCGAAGCAGCGTCCGGGATGACCCAGAGTTCGTCCGCATCCTTCGCGGCGCGGTCGCGCAGGGCTTCCGGGCAGACGATGAGGACTTTCGCGCCGCGGCTCTTTACTTCGCGCACGTTCGACAGCGTTTTATCTGCCAGATGCTCCTGCGTCAGCAGCGCGCAAACCAGCGTGCCCTGCTCAATCAGCGCGATTGTGCCGTGCTTCAGTTCGCCCGCCGCATACGCTTCGGACATGATATAGCTGACTTCCTTCAGTTTCAGCGACGCTTCCATTGCCAGCGCGTTGTCCAGCCCGCGCCCGATGTAGAATACATGCTGACGGTCGTGGTACAGGCTGGAGAAGCGCTGCACCGCGGGTTCGAGCGCCATCACCTGCTCCGCCAGTGCGGGAATGTCCGCCATCTGCCGCAGAAGCTCCGATGCTACGCTCTCCGTCAGATGTCCGCGCTTCACGCCGAGATCAATCGCCAGCAGCACCATCATTTCCACTTGCGTGATGTATGCTTTTGTGCTTGCGACGGCGATTTCCGGCCCCGCGTAGGTGTACATGACGCAATCCCCAGCGGTGCGGGCAATCGACGAGCCGACGACGTTTGTCAGCGCCATCACTTTTGCGCCCAGCCGCTCTGCCTCGCGCATGGCGGCCAGCGTGTCCGCCGTTTCGCCGCTCTGCGAAATGGCAAGGAAGCAGTCGCCTGCGCCCAGAATCGGGTTGCGATAGCGGAACTCGGATGCTACATCCACCACCACGGGCAGCCGCGCCAGCTTCTCGATTACATACTTGCCGACAACACCCGCGTGGTACGCTGTGCCGCAGGCGACAATCGTCAGCGTGCGCAGGGAATTCGCTTCTTCCGCCGAAATCGGGAACACGCCGGGGCGAATCGCCATTCTTTCTGCGTCCACATGGGCGGAAAACGTCTTTTTCAGCGCGGCGGGCTCTTCGTGAATCTCCTTGAGCATGAAGTGCGCATAGCCGCCTTTTTCCGCCGCTTCCACGTCCCAATCAACGTGAATGGGCTTGAGCGCGCGTTCGTTGCCGAAATGGTCGTATACGCGTACGCCGCTCCGGGTCAGCACGGCGACTTCGCGTTCATCGAGCAGCTCCACCGTCCGCGTGTGGCGAATCAGCGCTGGAATGTCGCTGCCGACGTACTGTGCGCCGTCGGACAGCCCGACGACAAGCGGGGAATCCTTGCGCGTGCAGTAGAGCGTATCCGGCGCTTCGGCGTTCAGAACGCACAATGCGTAGCTGCCTTCGAGCATTGTCTGCGCGCGCAGAATGGTCGAGAGCATGTCGCCGTCGTAAAGCGTATGCAGCAGATGGGCGATTACCTCCGTGTCCGTTTCGGATACGAACACGCAGCCTTTCGCCTTCAGCTGAGCGCGCAGCTCCTCGTAGTTCTCGATGATGCCGTTGTGGACGACGGCGATATGCCCCTTCATGTCCGTGTGCGGATGGGCGTTGATGTCGTTTGGTTCTCCGTGGGTTGCCCAGCGCGTGTGACCGATGCCGATGGTGCCGGGCAGGGGATTCGATGCCACCCGCGCGGCGAGATTCGCCAGCCGTCCCTTCGCCTTGCTCAGCCGAATGACGCCGCCGTCCATGACCGCAATGCCCGCGCTGTCATAGCCGCGGTACTCCAATCGGGAAAGTCCGTCCAATAAAATGTCCTGCGCCTGCTGCGCGCCAATATAGCCAACGATGCCGCACATAGGGAATCGCTCCTTCCAAGTCGAATAAGACGTTATAATACAAGTTTAACCTGCTGTATTATACGCCGATTTCGATGAAAATGCAACACCTATGTGCGTCTTTTTTTACGGGTCAGGAAAAACGCCGTTTTGCAGCACTTTTTCGGGGTCAACCGCCGTATCGCCGACGATGATCCGCAGGTGCAGGTGTGCGGGCAGGTCACATTCCTCCGGCATCGTGCGCCCGATGAAGCCAATCGTCTGCCCAGCGCGAACCGGATCGCCCGCGCGAATCGCGTAGAGCATCGACAGGTTCGCATAGCGCACGAGGACGCCGCCGTGGTCGATTTCCGCGTACGCGCCGAAAACGCCGCTGTCCGCGCAATTGATGACGGTGCCGTCCGCCATGGCGCTGACTTTCGCACCCTCCACACCAGCGTAATCCGCCGCATCGTGCAGCGCCCACAAGCCCGTGGCGCTGCTTTGCCGCATCCGCGTGTTGTCGAAGGGACGCAGCAGCGTCATGCTTTCGAGCGGCATGGTAACGCTGCGGTTAGTGGGGGCGGTCGTCGGCGCAGGCGTCGCGGTCTGCGCACTGTCAAGCGACTGCTGGAGCAGCTGCGCGGCGGATATGTCGCCGGAGATGGGCGGAGTCGGCGTGACGCGTGCGAATTCCGCCTGCCGCGTGCGAATTCCGCCTGCCGCGTCCACAGCGCCGTGCCGACAATCACCGAGACGCACAACAGCGCCATCAGCAGAAATGTACACTGCTCCCGGCGCAGATGCAGCGCGCGGAAAAGAGAACGAAAGTGACGGTCAGCCATGAGAAAATCACCTCAACCATGCCGTGTAGGGCGTTTTCTCCTATTATGAGCCGGAAAAACCTGTTTTATCCATCCGCGTCAGCTGCGTGCCGGGGTAGTAGTGCGCCAAAATCTCCGCGAAATCCGCGCCATCCGCAGCCATCGCCTGCGCGCCTGCCTGCGATAAGCCGACGCCGTGCCCGTATCCGACGGTGTGGAAAACGATGCGGTCGCCATCCGCCTCCCAAGTGAAGTAGGTGCTTCGCAAGGAGAGCGCTTTGCGGAAATCAGCGCCGCGGACAGTTTGACTGCCGACCAGCAGCGTCGCGACGCGCCCGGAAGCAGTCGTGGATTGCAGACGAATCGCGCTGGGCCTGGGCAGCGTGTCCGCCGTCACGCCGCAGCCGGGAAAAGCGCGCAGGAGCAGATCTGCCGCTTCCTCGCAGGAGAAGGATGTGTCGGCACGGAATCCGGCGTATCCCTCTTCACCGGGACTGTCCACGCTGACCAGATACGGCTTGGCGGACGCGAACACGGCGGCGGCATCTTCAGTTTTTCCGCCGGAACAGGCGTGGTACAGCACTTCGATGGGCAAGCCGCCGCTGGTGAGCAGCAAGCCGTCTGTTGCGCGGACCGCGCGGTCAATGCGCGCGCGGAGGACGACGTACTCGCTGCCCCAGCGGGCGTGCAGCTGTGCATCCGTCTGGTACGCCTGACAGCACGCGCTGTCCGTGCAGATATCGCAGTCTGGGTGGCGGACGCACCCGTTTCCGCCGAACGCGCGGCTCTGCGCGACGGCACGCGTCCGGGCGGCAACTGCTTGGCATTTGAGCGCTTCCGGCGCGTAATTCGCGGGCATCTCTGCCGCCAATGCGCCGAAAACGTAGTCTTCCAGCGGCAGCAGGCGGATTTCCTCCGCATCGGCGAAGTAGACCCGAAGTGTTAAGCCGCTGTCATGCGCGGAATCGGTCGGCGCGGCACAGGAAGAAAGCATCAGGATACACACAAGAAACGACAACAGCTGTTTTTGTTTCATGGGCACACAACCTTTTTGCAGAAATTTCGGGAAATGTTCGGATTGCACAAATCGCCGCACGGGGGAAACGGTTTTCGCTCCGATGGCGCAAAAACAGTTTATGCGCGGAAAATTTCGTGCATGAGCAGGAATTTATGTCGGCAATGGCGAAATACTTACCGCATCGTCTACGGTCAAAATGAACGCACTTTCCGAAAATCACAAAAAATGCAGGAGAAAATGCTGAATATGACTTGACGAAAATGCATAAAAGTGATTCAATAGTAAGTGAAAAGAGTGAAGAACGCAAACGCGGCTCTCCGCGATTGCAGGCGGAGGAACGCAACGCAAGCAAAGGCAGGTGTAACTATGCGCTACAACGGCCCGACCGCCGCGGTGCGGGACCAGTTCCATCAGGGAACGAACCGCAGAGCCTATGAGATGCTCGGCGCGCACCCGGTGACGCAGGACGGACAGGAAATGTGGCATTTCGCTGTCTGGGCGCCGAACGCGCGGGCGGTTTCTCTCATTGGCGAATTCAACCAGTGGGACAGGGAAAAAACGCCCATGCAGAAGGTCTACGACGGTACATGGGAAGTGCGGCTGCCCGCGAAAACCTTCGACGTGAAGAGTGACCCGAAACGCTATGATTATCCCGACGCTGCAAAGAAACTGACAACCTACAAATATTGCATTCAGGCGCAGGACGGGACGTGGCAGGACAAGGCTGACCCCTATGGATTCGCCATGCAGATGCGCCCCGACACTGCCAGCCGTATTTACGACCTGAGCGGCTACCGCTGGGGCGACGCGGACTGGATGGAGGCACGCAAATCCTACGACCCGTACCACAGTCCGGTGAACATCTACGAGATGCACCTTGGCTCGTGGCGGCGGCACAAGGATGGCACGTTCCTGACGTACACGGAAATTGCCGAACAGCTCGTGCCGTACCTCAAAGAAATGGGCTACACGCATGTGGAGTTCATGCCGGTGATGGAGCATCCGCTGGATATGTCGTGGGGCTATCAGGTGTCCGGCTACTATGCGGCGACGGCGCGCTTCGGCGAACCGAAGGAACTGATGGCGCTCATTGACGCGCTGCATCAGGCGGGCATCGGCGTGCTGCTGGACTGGGTTCCCGCGCATTTCCCGCGTGACGCAATGGGACTGCGCCGCTTCGACGGTACGCCCTGCTACGAGCATCCCGATCCCCGGCGCGGCGATATGCCGCAGTGGGGGACGCACATGTTCGACTATGCGCGCGGCGAGGTCAACTCGTTCATGCTCTCCAACGCCTGCTTCTGGCTGGAATGGTATCACGCCGATGGGCTGCGTGTGGATGCGGTCACGTCCATGCTGATGTACGACTTCTGCCGTGAGCCGGGGCAATGGCTGCCCAACAAGTACGGCGGACACGAGAATCTTGATGCGATTGCCTTCCTGCGCCGGATGAATGAAACCGTCTACCGTGATTTTCCCGGTGTGATGATGGTGGCGGAGGAATCCAGCGCCTATCCGATGGTCACGCGCCCGATTTATCTGGGCGGGCTGGGCTTCGGGTTCAAGTGGAACATGGGCTGGATGAATGATATGCTGGCGTATATCAAGCTCGACCCGGTCTACCGCAAGTATCACCATGATAAGCTGACGTTCTCGCTGATGTACGCCTTCTCGGAGAACTACATCCTGCCGTTTAGCCACGACGAGGTGGTACACGGCAAGCACTCTATGCTGGACAAGCAGCCGGGCGACTTGTGGAAGAAGTTCGCGGGACTTCGCGCACTGTATGGCTACACGATGGCGCATCCGGGCAAGAAGCTGCTGTTCATGGGCGGCGAGTTTGGGCACTTCATCGAGTGGAAGTACGACGACCAGCTGGACTGGTTCTTGCTGCTGTACGAGAATCATCCGCAGGTGCAGCAGTGCTGCAAGCGCCTGAACGAAATCTACCGCACGACGCCCGCGCTCTACCAGATTGATGACAGCTGGGACGGCTTCCAGTGGATTCAGGCGAACGACAGCGATAACTCCATCGTTGCGTTCCTGCGCACGGATAAGCGGGGCAACTCGCTCCTGTGCGTGACGAACTTCACGCCTGTGTTCCATCCGCAGTACCGCATCGGGCTGCCGCAGATGGGGACGCTGACGGAGTGCTTCAACACCGACCGCAAGGAATACGGCGGCTCGAATCAGTACAACAACTGGGCGATTCGCACGGAAGAAGAGCAGCTGCAGGATTTCCAATACAGCTGCGATATCTGCGTGCCGCCGCTTGCGACGGTGTACTTCACCTATCAGCGCGACCCGCTGCCGGAGAAGGCGAAGAAAGCGCGCGTCGTGCCGGAAATCGCGGATGTGCCGCCAAAGAAAGCATCCCAAACGGCAAAGAAACCGAAGCCTCTGCCGGAAAAGTCCGCCGGCAAAGCCAATTCCATTTCCATCGGCTGAATCGGCGCTCGCCGCAATCAGGGGAGGAGCGAAAGCGCTGTTTCACATACATCACCGTGCCACCTGATGCACCGAGGGCGGCGCGAATCCTGCACGGTCGGTGCGCTTCGCAAGAAACAAGGATGAAGGAGCGTGTTCTCATCATGAAAAAGAAGACCTGTGTTGCCATGCTGCTGGCAGGCGGACAGGGCAGCCGTCTGGGTGTCCTGACTAAGAAGGTGGCAAAGCCGGCTGTTCCCTACGGCGGCAAGTACCGCATCATTGACTTCCCGCTGTCCAACTGCACCAACAGCGGCATTGACACCGTGGGCGTGCTGACGCAGTATATGCCGCTGGAACTGAATTCCTATATTGGCTCCGGCGCACCGTGGGATTTGGACTTGTCCACCGGCGGCGTGTTCGTCCTGCCGCCCTATCAGACGGGCAAGACGGGCGACTGGTATCGCGGCACGGCAAACGCCATCTATCAGAACATGGCGTTTATCGAGCAGTATGACCCGGATTACGTCCTGATTCTCTCCGGCGACCATATTTATAAGATGGACTACAATGCCATGCTGCAGTACCACATCCGCAAAGGCGCGGATGCGACGATTGCTGTGCGCCCTGTGCCGTGGGAAGAAGCGAGCCGCTTCGGCATCATGAATACAGACGCGGACGACAACATTGTTGAATTTGAAGAAAAGCCCAAGCAGCCCAAGTCCAACAAGGCGTCCATGGGCATTTACATCTTCTCGTGGGCGAAGCTCCGCGCGTACCTGACCGCGGACGAGGCAGACAAGACATCCGCCAATGACTTCGGCAAGAACATCATCCCCGCGATGCTGAACGACAAGCAGGTTATGGTGGCATACAACTTCGAGGGCTACTGGAAGGACGTTGGCACGATTGAATCCCTGTGGGAAGCAAACATGGACTTGCTCAGCGTGCCCATGCCGATTGACCTGCACGACAAGAAGTGGCGCATCTATGCCAAGAATCCGGGCCTTGCGCCGCACTACATCGCCAAGGGCGCTGTTGTGAGCGATTCGCTGGTTACGGAAGGCTCGGAAGTCTACGGCTCTGTGCAGCACTCCGTGATTTTCGCAGGCGTGACCATTGAAGAGGGTGCAAGCGTCATTGACTCGGTCATCATGCCCTACGCGGTCATCAAGCGCGGCGCGGTTGTCCGTCGGGCGATTGTGGCGGAGAATGCCGTGATTGGTGCGGGCTGCATGGTCGGCGAAGAGACGGGCAATATCGCCGTCGTCGGTCAGGGCGTCACCCTTCCCGCCGGTGTCAGCGTGACCGCGGGTCAGCAGGTGGACGAAAACACCAAATTCTGATAATCACAGCAGCGGAAAGGATGTAAGAAAATGAAAAACGTAATGGGTGTTATCTACACCGGCGAAAATGACGCCAAGCTGCGCGAGCTGACCCTGACCCGCGCCATCGCGGCGCTGCCTGTGGGCGGCCGCTACCGCGTCATTGACTTCCTGCTGTCCTCGATGGTCAACGGCGGCATCAAGAACGTCGGCGTCATCATGCAGAAGAATTATCACTCCCTGATGGATCACATCGGCTCCGGCAAGGAGTGGGATCTTCACGGGAAGAATGACGGCCTCAAGGTGCTGCCGCCGTTCCTGACGCGCGAGAATGTTGGCGTGTACTCTGGTATGCTGGATGCGCTGCGCTCCAACACCAACTATCTCTCCCGCTCCAAGCAGGAGTATCTGGTGCTGAGCAACTCCACCATCATCTACAACGCGAATATCGCGGAGTTTGTGGCGTATCATCAGAACAGCGGCGCGGACATCACCATCATGTACACTGCTGATCCGAACATGCAGCGCGATGAGCTGGGCTGCTATCTGGCGGTGGATGAAAGCGGCATGGTGACGGACATGGAAGTTGATCCGACGCATCCGAACCTGCCGCTGACGAGCATGGAGGTCGTCGTGATGAAGCGTGAGCTGCTGCGCACGCTGGTGGACAAGGGCGTGGCGCACGGCTATCATGACTTCAACCGTGATGTGCTGCTCCGTCTGGTGACGGAAGGCACGGCGCGCGTGAATGCGTGGGCGTACACTGGTCTGTGCTGGCGCATGGACTCCGTGCAGAGCTACTTCAAGTTCAATATGGATATGCTGGATACCCAGATTCGCCATCGTCTGTTCACGGCGGAGCTGCCTGTGTACACCAAGGTTCGCGACGAGATGCCCGCCCGCTATGGCGACAATGTGACCGTCGTCAACTCGCTGGTGGCGGATGGCTGCATTATCGAAGGCACGGTGGAGAACTCTGTGCTGGCGCGCGGCGTGCGCATTGCTCCCGGTGCGCATGTGAAGAACTGCATCATCATGCAGGATGGTCAGGTGCACAATGACGCTTCCATCGAAAACTGCATTCTGGACAAGCAGACGGTCATCAAGCGCAGCGCGCGGCTCATCGGCCCGGCGGCGTACCCGATTGTTATCGCGAAGAATGTTGTCATCTAACAAACGAATCGCCTGAATCACTGACGCGGTTCGGATTTGCAAACCGCGCCAATATGTGCTATACTGTTGGTGCGGTTTGTTATTTCCCGTAATTTTTTCCCTTGCCCCCGGCAGGAAATATTTCTGATGGAGGATAGAAACGATGAAGATTCTCTTTACGGCGAGCGAGTGCGTCCCGTTTATCAAGACCGGCGGTCTGGCGGATGTTGTCGGCGCGCTGGCGCCTGTTCTGGCGAAGCAGGGTCACGACGTGCGCGTGATGCTGCCCCTGTATGCGGCGGTGCCGAAGCAGTATGTTGACCAGATGACCCATGTGACCGACTTTGAGGTCGCGCTGGGCTGGCGCCGTCAGTACTGCGGCATTGAACTGCTGGAAAAGGACGGCGTGAAGTTCTACTTTGTGGACAACAAGTTCTATTTCGGCCGTCCGTATATCTATGGCATGGGCGGCGACGAGTACGAACGCTTCGGTTTCTTCTGCCGCGCGGCGCTGAACGCCCTGCCGCTGCTGGACTTCCAGCCCGACGTGATTCACGCGCATGACTGGCAGTCCGGCATGGTGCCCGCACTGCTGAAAATTCAGTATGCCCACCTGCCGTTCTTCGCGAACATCAAGACCATGTTCACCATCCACAATCTGCAGTATCAGGGCGTGTTCGGCATCCGCGAAGTGCAGGACGTGCTGGGTCTGGGCGACAGCCTGTGGACGGACGACAAGCTGGAGTGCTACGGCTGCGCGAACTTCATGAAGGCTGCGCTGGTGTATTCCGACATCATCACCACCGTCAGCCCGTCCTATGCCGAGGAAATTCAGACGGCATACTACGGTGAGCGGCTGGATGGTCTGCTCCGCGCGCGCAAGCGTGAAGTGTTCGGCGTGCTCAATGGCATCGACATGGCGGACTACAATCCCGCGACGGACGTGCGCATTCCGGCGGAATATACCGCGGATGACCTGTCCGGCAAGGCAAAGTGCAAGGCAGAATTGCAGGAGAAGCTCGGTCTGACTGTTGACCCGAATGTGCCGATTATCGGCATGGTGGGCCGCCTGAGCAGCCAGAAGGGGCTTGATCTTGTGGACTACATCATCGGCGACCTGATGAGCGAGAACGTGCAGCTGGTTGTGCTGGGCATGGGCGAGAGCCGCTATGTCAATCTGTTCTCGTGGGCAGAGGGCGAGTTCAAGGGCAAGGTCGCGGCGCGGTTTGCGATGGACCACGCGCTGGCGCATCAAATCTACGCGGGCTGCGACATGTTCCTTATGCCCAGCCAGTTCGAGCCGTGCGGCTTGAGCCAGCTGATTGCCCTGCGCTACGGCACAGTGCCGATTGTCCGCGAGACGGGCGGTCTGCGCGACACGGTGCTGTCCTACAACGAGTACACTGGCGACGGCAATGGCTTCACGTTCTTCAACTACAACGCCAATGACATGCTCAATGTCATCAACCGTGCCATCGACTACTACGAGAACCACAAGGATGTGTGGCACACGCTCCAGCAGCGCGGCATGACTGGCGATTACAGCTGGACGAACTCCTCTAAGAAATATATGGAACTGTACGAAGGCTTGGTGAGCGGGCGTTTCGACCATGACTCCGCATCGAATCAGGAGAAAGCATCTTCTGATGACGACGCGGAGGCGAACCCAGTGGTCGTCCCGTATCCGTATGAGAAGGAAGAACCCGTGAAGCCCAAGCGCGTCCGCCGCACGAAGGAGCAGATTGCGGCGGATAAGGCGGCGAAGGAAGTGGAGAAGGCAGCCAAGGAAGCCGCGAAAGCCGCCGAAGCGCCTGCAAAGCCTGCCCGCAAGCGCCGCACAAAGGCGGAAATTGAAGCTGACAAGGCGGCAAAAGCTGCTGCGGCGGAAGTGACCGCGGAAGCCCCCGCGAAGCCCGCCCGCAAGCGCCGCACGAAGGCGGAAATCGAGGCGGACAAGGCGGCGAAGGAAGCGGCAAAGGCAGACAAACCCGCCCGCAAGCCGCGCGCGAAGAAAACGGAAACGCAGGAATAATCCGCATCATCCGACAGGCGTTCTGACCTGAACCCAACAGGTCGGAGCGCCTGCCTTTTTGTGCGTGACGGAAATTTCCAGCGCGATTTGTTACAATCTGCATGACACGCCGGGCACTTTCTGCTACAATGGAGGAGAAGTACCACCACAAGGAGGATTTTCCCGTGCAATTCCGATACCAGCGGGCGCTGTGCCTGCTTCTGATGCTTTTCCTGATTTTGTCGGCTGTACCCGGAACGTCCGGCTTACCCGCTGCGCTCGCCGAGGATACAGCGGATGTTGCCGTGTACTCCGCGCCGCTGGAGCGGAGCGTTGCCACACGCAACGGCATGGTGCGTGTGCGCCTGCTGTCCATTGGCAGCAATCCCGCGTCGCTCACGGTGACGGCGGTCGGCGCAATGGCGGTCAGCGGCGGGCAGACGATGGCGCTGGCGAATGGCGAGAAAGTCAGCATCAGCCACAGCAGCGCGACGGGCGAAATCCGCCTGACGCGGGGCGGCGATACGGTCAGCATGGGGCGGGAGATGGCGCTCAGGCGGCGGCAGACGGACGGCGGATTCCGCATTGCACAGGCAAGAAGACCGCAGAATGTCTACCCTGGTGACCTGCACCTTGTGTCGAAGCTGGAAAGCGGGACGTATCGGCTCTATGTCGTGGCGAATGTGTACATCGAATCGTACCTCTATGGCGTCGTGCCGTATGAAATGGGGTCCTCCTCGGCATTGGAAGCCCTGAAAGCACAGGCGGTTGCGGCGCGGACGTACACCCTGCGCGCCATGAATGCGAACGCATCGAAGATCTACGACGTCGTGGACACGACCGCTGACCAGGTGTACAACGGCAGTCCGGCGGAGCGCGACCGGGCGGCGGAGGCGGTGGACGCAACGCGCGGCATTGTCGCCATGAACGACGGCAAGCTGACCGGGACGTACTACACCGCGTCCAACGGCGGACAGACCGAATCCGCCCGCAACGCGTGGGGCTCATCCGGCGTGAATTACCTGACGGTTAAGGACGACCCGTTCGACCGCATGAACCCGTACAGCAGCACGCGCAAGATGACGATTTACGCTGCATTTGCCCACGCAAGCCAGAATCAGACCCTGACGCGCCTGTTGCAGGCGAAAGCGCCGAATGCGACGATTCTGCGCATCGAGGCCGTTACGCCGCACACGCCGAAGTACGCCGCACCCAGCCGCTTATATACGAAGCTGGATTTTGACGTGACGGCGCTTGTGGATGGCGAAACGCGCCGCCTGACGCTGACGTTCGACATTTTCAGCGAGCTGGAAAGCGCACTCAATCTGTCCATTAACACGACGAAAAACGAACTCTGGTCGGTCAAGGCGGATGGGGAGACGTTCGTGCTGACCGTCAGGCGCTACGGACACGGCATCGGCATGAGCCAGCGCGGGGCACAGCAGATGGCGAATTTAGGATATACATACGACCAGATTCTCGGATTCTACTACGAGAACTGCGTGCGAATGCAGTACACCTTCACGCACACGATTCTGCCGCCCGTGGGCGACGCGCCCGTGACGGCGACTGAAGCCCCCGCGACGATTTCGCCCGCCGCGCCTAATCAGGCCATGGTGACGCTGGTGAATGTGGAGGATGTCCTGAACGTGCGCCTGACCGCCTCGGACAACGGCACACTGCTGACGACGCTGCCCGCCGGAACAGCCGTGACCGTGCTGGCAAAGGGCGAAAATTGGACGCTCATCCGCTTCGGGCGGATTGTCGGCTACGTCCGCACGGAAAACCTGACGTTCACCGGCACGCCGCCGACGCAGAGCGACGAAAACCCGACGCCCATCACCCGCTGGGCGACCGTGACAGGCACGAATTCACTGAATCTGCGCGCGTCCGGCAGCTACGATGCGGCGGTGCAGTCCACCATCCCCGGCGGCGCGGTGCTGTGCGTGTTCGCGGTGGAGAACGGCTGGGCGAGCGTACAGTACGGCGCGAAAACAGGCTACTGCGCGGCGGGGTATCTAACGTTCAGCGATACTTATCCGGGCAAAACGAGTCAGACCGGGCGTTCTGCGATGGTCAGGACGGCGACAGCGCTTCGGGCGACCCCGTCCACCTCTGCGGCGGTGCTGATGAACCTGCCGCAGGGCGTTCAAATTGCCGTGCAGAGCAGCGACGGCAGCTGGTGCCGCGTGACGGCGGGTGGCATTGACGGCTATGTGCTGGCAAGCAGCCTTGATTTCAGCGCCGTCGGCATCGAATTGACGCCTGTGCCGACGACAAGCGGCGAACAGACCGCGATTGTCAATTCCACCGCCTCGACGCTCAACCTCCGGCAGGGTGCGGGCACAGAATACCCCGTGCTGGCGGAAATCCCGAAGGGAACGAGCATCATCGTCACGGCATACGGCGAAACGTGGTGTGCCGTTCGCTGGGGCAGCCTGACCGGGTACGTCATGACGCAGTACCTGCGCTTTGATGTGCCGAGTGGGACGCCCACACCGAGTGGGACGCCCACACCGGGCGCAACGCCCGAACTGACGGCATCCCCCGAACCAAGCGAAGCGCCAACGCCTGTCCCAGCTGCGTCCGAACCGCCCGCGAAGGTGGAGGATGACGCGGATATCGGTGGTTATGTTGCGTGGGTGAGTGCGGACAATGCGCCGCTTCGTCAGGCGATGGCTGCGGATGCGGCAGTGCTGGCGACAATCCCGCGAGGAGCGCAGGTGACGGTGCTTGCACAGAGCGGCAATTGGTGCTATGCCACGGTCGGGCAGATGACGGGGTATTTCACGGCGGATACGCTCTCCTGCGAGCAGCCGGACGCGCCGCTGGGGCAAAAATACGTCAGCACAAAGTCGGATTCGCTGGCCATGCGGCAGTCGCCCAATGCGGGCGCATCGATTGTGCAGTGGCTTCCGCGCGGCGCACTGGTGACATTCATTTCGCAGGAAAACGGCTGGAGTTACATCCGCTACGGCGGCAAAGAGGGCTACTGCGCGTCGCAGTATTTGAGCGACAGCGCGCCCGGTGCGGTCGTCATCAGCGATACGCCGATTTTGGACGTGACGCTGGAAAAAGTGACTGGGTGGACAGCGAGCATCCGCCAAGCAGAAACGCTCTACCAGTGGTGTAGCGCCGATGCGCCCGAAACGGCGAAAGTCGAAGCGGATTTGGTGCTGACCGTGCTGGAAAAGGGCGAAATCTGGTGCCGTGTGCGGACAGAAGAAGGGGAGGAAGGCTATTGTCTGACAAGCCGATTGACGCTGATTGCGCCGGAAAACTGACCATCCTGCCCGGCGAACGGGTGGACGAATTGCAGCAGGCGGGGCTGCGCATCCTGCAAAAGGAGCAGGGTTTCCGCTTCGGCATGGATGCCGTGCTGCTGTCGAGCTTCGTGCGGGCGGAAAGCCGCGACCGCTGTGCTGATTTTGGCACGGGGACGGGTATCCTGCCGCTGCTGCTGGCGGGCATGGGGCGCGCGAAAAGCGTCGATGCGTTTGAAATTCAGCCGGATATGGCGGATATGGCGCGGCGGAGCGTGCTGCTCAATGGGCTGGAACATATCATCCGCATCCACGCTCTGCCGGTGGAGAGTGCCGACGAGGTGCTTGCGCCCGGAAGCATCGACGTCATTGTCTGCAATCCGCCGTATGGGCATCATGGCACGACACTGCCGAATCCGGCGCAAACGCTGTCCTTGGCGCGCCATCAGCAGAAAAGCGGGCTGACGGCGTGGTTCAAGATGGCGTATCAGCTGCTGCGCGGCAAGGGGCGGATGGCGGTCATCTACCCGGCGGCGCGGATGCTGGAAGTGATGAAGGACATGGAGAAAGCCGGGCTTGCGCCGAAGCGGATTCAGCTGATTTACCCCTCGGCGCAAAAGGCGGCGAATCTGGTGATGATTGAGGCGCTCAAGGATGCGCGCCCGATGCTGCACCCAGAACCGCCGCTGATGATTTACGAGCCGGACGGCACACTGACCGCGCCGCTGCGGAAGATTTACGCCATGGAGCGTGCATCAGGGGTTCATGCGGGCGACGGCGAAATTCAGCACGCCCGCGAACGTCACCCACAGCAGGTACGGCACGAGCAGCCATCCGGCAAGGGGCTTCTGCTGCCCGAACTGCACCGCCATGATGAAAACCAGGCAGAGCAGCAGAATCAGCCAGAAGAAGGAAAGCCCAAGCGCTTTCAGGATAAAGAACAGCACGGGCCACATCAGGTTAACGGCTAACTGGGCGATATACAGCCCCAGCAGCAGGAAACGGTCGCGCCCCTGCGCGCGCAGGACGAGCCACATGCAGTACGCCATCAACACATAGAGGATGCTCCAAACGATGGGGAAGAGCCAGCCCGGCGGCGCAAAGCCGGGTTTGTTCAGAGCGTGGAAGAAGTCCATGCCGTCGCGGGTGAGAAAGCCGACGAGTGCCCCTGCGCCAAGCGTGGCGGCTTCCAGCGCGACGAGTGAGCGCCAAGTGGCCTTTTTGCCTTGCTGCGTCAAAGTTATCGCCTCCTATGACACGGATAGCCTATGTCATCAGGCAGCGCGGCATACAGGAAAGAAGCGGAGGAAACACAGATTATGGGAAGCGTTTTGGTCATCGGCGGCGGTGCAGCGGGATTGGCGGCGGCGATTGCGGCGGCGGAATGCGGCGATACGGTCACGGTGGCGGAAAAAATGGATCGCGTTGGCAAAAAAATCCTCGCGACGGGCAACGGCCGCTGCAACCTGATGAACACGGGTGCGCCGCGCTATCCGGGAAATGCGGCGTTCGCAGCGGATGTGCTGTCTCACTGCGGCGCAGAGGCACAGAAAGCCTTCTGGGAGCATCTTGGACTGCGGCTTCGGCAGGAAGAGGCAGGGCGCGTGTACCCCGTCAGTTCGCAGGCCTCAAGCGTGCTGGATGCGCTCCGCCTGCAATTGACCGCCTTGCATGTGCGGGTGGTGACGGGCGTATCCATCACGGCACTGCACCGCGAAAATGATGGCTGGACGGCGCTCTCGGCGGACGGGCAGCAATTTCGGGCGAACCGCGTTATCATCAGCGGCGGCGGATGCGCCCAGCCCAAGCTCGGCAGCGACGGCAGCGCCCTGCGTCTGCTGACGAATCTCGGCTGCCCCGCGACGACTTTCGCGCCCGCGCTGACGCAGATTATCACAGATAGCACGTCAATCAAGGGGCTGAGCGGCATCCGCGTCAAGGCGCAGGTGGCGGTTATCGACCGGAAAAGCGTCCTGCATGAGGAGGACGGCGAGTTGCTGTTCGCGGATTACGGCGTCAGCGGCGTGTGCGTGATGCAGTGCGCACGGTATGCAAAGGACGGGCGGGTGCTTCGCGTGTCGCTGGTGAAGGGCATGGGTTTCGCGGATGCGGGCGATTTCCGCCGCGAACTGCACCGCCGCCGGAGAGACTGGGCGCAGCGCCCGATGACGGAGATGTTGACCGGGCTGTGCGTGCCGCGACTGTCGGCGGCGCTGATGCGGCAGGCAGATTGGGGAGTGCGCGAAAGCAGCCTATGCGGGCAGATGACAGCGGACATGGCGGAGCGCTTGACGAAAACGGCGGATGCGTGGCTGCTGCCGATTCGCGGCGTGAAGGGCTTCGAGAGTGCACAGGTTGCATCGGGCGGGGCGGCGGTCGCGGATTTTGACCCGGCGACATTGCAAAATCGCCGCCTGCCGGGACTGTACGCGGCGGGCGAGGTGCTGGATGTGGACGGCGACTGCGGCGGCTTCAACCTGATGTTCGCCTTTGGAAGCGGCATTCTGGCGGGTCTGGACGGACGAAATGCCCCGTGGACACATGAAAATGCGCAGAAAAGCTGATTTTTCTCGAAAAAAAGTGATTTTCCCTCTTGACAAATCGCTGAATCGCGCTATAATATTATCTGCTGATGCAAACGTCGCTCATAAGGTAGACGGATGCTTCGCAGATGTGCACCATTAGCTCAGTTGGTAGAGCACCTGACTCTTAATCAGGGTGTCTAGGGTTCGAGTCCCTAATGGTGTACGCTTATGACCCTGCTTGCAGGGTCTATGCACCATTAGCTCAGTTGGTAGAGCACCTGACTCTTAATCAGGGTGTCTAGGGTTCGAGTCCCTAATGGTGTAC
>ENA-OZHZ01000614-OZHZ01000614.1-human-gut-metagenome-genome-assembly--contig:-NODE-614-length-16341-cov-4.135331_pt1 | contig 16341 bp, 23 predicted proteins | sample MGYA00244053_ERZ653699 | MGnify/ENA primary metagenome ERZ653699 (study PRJEB26926, sample SAMN06165200) | human gut metagenome | biome: ENVO:00009003; feature: ENVO:2100002; material: ENVO:00002003...
TCTACACCTATTAAGTCGTCGGCAGCGTCAGATGTGTATAAGAGACAGGTGCAATGAAGAAGATCGTGCGCTTTGTCGGCGGCATGGTGCTGATGCTTACGATGCTGCGTCCGCTGCTCTCGCTTTCTTTCGACCTTCCCGCGCTTGACGGCGAGAGCTACCGCAAAGCTGTCGAAGCGCTGAAAGAAACGCTGTCCGCCGAGCAGGAGGACGCGCTGCGCGAACGCATAGCCGCGCAGACACAGGCATATATTGAGGACAAAGCCGCCTCGCTTGGCCTGAACGTGCGCGCAGAGGTGCGCACAGCGATATATGACGGTGTACCACTGCCGGATTCTGCCACGCTGTACGGCGAAAAAAACGCGGCGCTCGGCGCGTACATCACGCAGGAGCTTGGCATAACGGAGGAGAAGCAGCAATGGATCGAACCGGATTGAACGCAGCGCCGGTGCAAAAGGCGCTCAAAGGCATCAAGAAGTACAAATACATTCTGCTGACGGCATTGCTCGGCGTGCTGCTTCTGCTGCTGCCGCAGGAGGGAAAAACATCAAAACCTGCTTCCGACACGCCGTCCGCCGCGGAAAACTTTGACCGTGAGGCATTGCAAAAGGAAATGGAAACGATCCTTTCCTCGCTCGATGGCGTGGGCAGGCTGTCGCTCATGCTGACCGTCGAGGGCGGCGGCGTTTATGAGCTTGCGCAGGACGAGAGCGCGTCGCTGAAAAGCTGCGGGGAGGAGGTCGACGAACGGACGAAGAAAACAGAGACCGTTGTGCTCGGCAGCGGCGCGGGCGCGGAGGTCGTTGTGACCCACAGCCGCTATCCGCGCTTTGTCGGTGCGCTCATCGTTTGTGAGGGGGGAGACCGCGCCGACGTGCAGCTGAACGTGACGCAGGCCGTCAGCGCGCTGACGGGGCTTTCGTCCGACAGGATCACAGTGGTCAGGGGAACGCCATGAAACTACAGTATTTTTATTATGCAAAACGCAGGGAGGAAACAGTGATGAAGCAGTTATGGAAGCGAAACGCAGTGGTCGGTACGATCGTGGTCTTTGTCTGTGCGGCGATCTTTCTCAACGGAAAGTATGCCGAAAAGGTCGAAAAACCAACAAAAATCTTAGGCCAGTCCGAGCTTGTGAGTACGGACGGCGGCGCAGCCGAGGTCTCTGCTGATGCGGAGGGAAAAGATTACTTTGCATCGGCGCGGCTGACACGCCAGCAGGCGCGCGACAGCGCGCTGTCGCTCTTAAAGGAGGCAAGCGAGAGCGAAGAGGTGGATGCTGAGACGGCAAATGAGGCGGCAAAAAGCATCGAAACACTCGCGTCCTACACGCTCTGCGAGGCGCAGATCGAAAACATGGTCACGGCCAAGGGGTATGAGGACTGCGTTGTTTTCATGTCGGCGGACGGTGTGAGCGTGGTCGTTTCGACCGGAGAAGAAGGGCTTCAAACCGAGGACGTTGCGCGCATTACGGACATCGTCAAGCAGGAAACCGGGCTCGGCGCAGAAAACATCAGGATCATGGAAGTAAATTAGCTGTTGTATTTTTTGAAAGATGATGGTAAAATACTCTTCGATATGAGCATTCAAGACAAGGAGTGGATATTTGAATGGCTGAAAATCGAGAGTATTTGACCCGCGCCGAAGAAAACGGCAGCATCAGCATTGCAGAAGATGTGGTGGCCGCCATCGCGGCAGATGCCGTTGCCGAGATCGAGGGCGTTGGCTCCATGTGCCAGAATATGACCGAGCAGATCACCGAGCAGTTCACCGGAAAAAAGGGGCTGCGCGGCGTGCGCGCCGAGGTGAGAGACGGCGATATCATCATTGACGTTTACCTGATGGTGCGCTACGGCTATGCCATCCCCGAAACGGCCCGCAAGGTGCAGGACAGCGTGTCCGCCGCGGTGAGCGGCATGACGGGCTACAGCGTCCAGGCGGTCAACGTCCATGTCGGCGGGATCAGCTTCAACTAAGAGAAAGATAAAGGAACAGACGAGATGATTCGCAATACAGCGCGAGAGATCGCAGTGCATCTTGCATACGAACTGAGCTTTACGGATAAAACGCCGGAGGAGCTGCTCGACGAGCGGCTGACGAAGGAATACTTCGATACGCTCAAGGACGAGGACGGTATCTATGAAAAAGCCCCCGGCGCCACGCAGGCGGATTATATCCGCGCCATTGTGACCGGCGTTGCCGAGCATGCACCGGAGCTGGACGGATATATCGCCAAGTACGCCAAGGGGTGGAGCTTCGACCGCATTCCGCTTGTCGCCTCGGCGATCATGCGCGTTGCGATGTATGAGTCTCTCTACCGCAGCGACATTCCGACGCGCGTGGCCGTCAACGAAGCCGTGGAGATCGCCAAAAAGTATGAAACGCCGGAAACGGTGAAGTTCATCAACGGCATTCTCGGCAGCTTTGTGCGCGGTGAGATCAGCGCGGAATAAAGCATTGCCAAAAAGCAGAGTACCGCCAACGCGGCGCTCTGCTTTTCTTCCGTTTTTTAATTATTTTTGCAAAAGAGGTGAAGCGGCGTGGCGCAGGAGCAGATGGTCTTCAGTGTATCGGAAGCAAACAATTTCATCAAGGCGCTGCTCGACGCCGTACCGCAGTTACAGACCATTTTCGTGCGCGGCGAGATCTCCAACTACAAGCTCTATCCCTCCGGCCACCATTACTTTACGCTCAAGGACGAGGGGAGCGCGCTCAGGTGCGTGATGTTCCGCGGTATGGCGTCAAAGCTTCGCTTTCGCCCGGAAAACGGCATGAAGGTCATCGCCTTCGGCCGCATCGGCGTATTCCCGCGCGACGGCGCATATCAGCTCTACTGCTCGGATCTGAGCGCGCAGGGGGTTGGCGATTTGTACGTCGCCTTTGAGCAGCTCAAGGAAAAGCTCAGCAAGGAAGGGCTCTTCGACCCCGCGCACAAAAAGCCGCTGCCGAAATATCCCGCGCGCATCGCCATCATCACCTCGTCGGCGGGTGCGGCGATACACGACATGCTGCGCATTCTGAACGTGCGCTGGCCGATGAGCGAGGTCGTGCTGCTGCCCGTGCGCGTGCAGGGCGCGGAAGCGCCGGGGGAGATCGCCGCGGCCATCCGGTATGCCAACCGTTACAAGCTGGCTGACCTGCTGATCGTGGGTCGGGGCGGCGGCTCCATTGAAGATTTGTGGGCGTTTAACGACGAACTGGTCGCCCATGCCATTTATGAATCGGAAATTCCCGTGATCTCCGCCGTGGGACACGAGCCGGATGTGACTATTTCCGACTACGTGGCCGATCTTCGTGCGGCGACGCCCTCCAACGCGGCAGAGCTTGCCGTGCCGGATCAGGACGCTCTGCGGCAGAATCTGGACGCCATGTCCAGCGCTATGGCGTCCGCCCTGAGCCGCCAGTTGAAGGCGGCGCGGCAGCATCTGAACGTGTTGTCCCAGTCTCCTGCGCTGCGAAGCCCCACGGGGTACATCGAGCAGCGGGAGAAAAGTCTGGAGCTGCTGAAAAACCGCCTGATCGCGGCGCAGAATCAGAGCATCACCCGGAAAAATCAACGCTACATTGCCGCCGTTTCCAAGCTGGACGCCATGAGTCCCCTGAAAGTGCTGACCCGGGGCTATTCCATGGCACAGACGGAAGCGGGGGAGGTACTCCGCTCCGTTCGGCAGGTGGAGCTGGGAGAGCGCATCAGCGTTTTGCTGAGCGATGGAAAACTGTCCGCAACCGTAATGGATAAAAAGGAGGAAGCGCGATGAATCCGCAGAACAAAACCTTTGAGGAGTCCATGGCACGTCTGGAGCAGATCGTCCGGGCAATGGAACGGGGAGACGTGGCTCTGGAGGAGTCCTTGAAGCTCTTTCAGGAAGGCACTGAGCTGGTGCGAAGCTGCCAGAAGCTGCTGGACGACGCCCAGCTTCAGGTGAAGAAGATCATGACCGCCCCGGACGGCAGCCCTGTAGAGGAGGACTTTCAGGATGAGCCTTGACTCTAGAAGCCGGGAATACCGGGAGTATGTGGAAGCCTACCTGAAGGACTTCTATGCCCAGTTCCACGACGCGCCCCAGAAAGATCTCTACAAGGCCATGGAATACAGCCTGCTTGGGGGCGGCAAGCGTCTGCGGCCGATTTTTGCCTTTGAGTTCTGCCGCCTGTGCGGGCGGGACTGGAAGGACGCCGCGCCTTTCGCCGCCGCCGTGGAGATGATCCATACATACAGCCTGATCCATGACGATCTGCCCTGCATGGACAACGACGACTACCGTCGGGGACGGCTGACGAACCACAAGATTTTCGGCGAGGGAATGGCCGTTTTGGCGGGGGACGCTCTGCTGACGGACGCTTTCATGGTCGCGTCCAAGGCCAGACTGGCAAAGCCGGAGGACATGGCGACGGCCATCGGTCTGCTGGCGGAGTGCGCCGGTTCTCCCGGCATGGTGGGCGGACAGGTGCTGGACATCATGAGTCAGGAGCGGGAGCTGAGCGAGCAGGAGGTTCTGGACATTCAGTCCCGGAAGACCGGCGCGCTTATCAACGCTGCCTGCGCCTTGGGCGCGATTGCCGGCGGTGGGTCGGAGGAGCAGTTTGAGGCTGCCTGTCAGTTTGCGGCAGGGCTGGGGCTGGCGTTCCAGATCCGGGACGATATGCTGGACGTGATCGGCACCCAGTCGGAGCTGGGAAAAGCCACCGGCATGGACGGGGAGAAGAACACCTTCGTCCGCCTGTATGGTCTTGAAAAGTGCGAAGAACTGGTGAGAAAATACACGGATTACGCCATTTCCGCACTGTCCGCGTTTGAAGATACGGAATACATCACCGCCCTAGCCCACAGTCTGACCACCCGGCGCGTGTAAAAACCATAGGATAAAGTTTGCCCCCGGCCATACGGCCGGGGGCAATTTTGTGTGTCATTCCAGCATTTCGTTGACCTCGGCCATCCGCTCAATGGGGAAAGGCGGATTGCCGATGGGCTTCATGGCGATGGACATGAGCTTGACGGGGTTATCGTCCGCCGCGACCCGGTTGGAGCTGAACGCGCCGCACCGGCGGCAGCGGTGGATGATCGCCCATTCGCCGTTTTTCCGAACCCACACCGCCACTGGCTCCATCAGTCCGCCGCAGTCTGACTCCCGGTCGCCCGGCTCAATGTCCAGATGTACGGAACACAGGCAGTTGGGGCAATGGTTCCGGTGGTCGCTCCCCGCGCCCGCCGGGATGACGGGATAGCCGCAGTTCCGGCAGGTGAAGCTTTCGTCACAGGGGTGGGTTTTATAATAGCCTTTTTCGTGCTGTTTTCTTTTATTTTCCCGGTTCATTGGGGGTATTCCTCCAAAAAGTATTTGTTGAAAATTCTTTTGGGAGGTTCGCGGAATTGTGATTGCCAACCTCCCGGTCAGATCACAATATCCATTTGATTACGATTAAACAAACAATTACCTCATTATTTCATATTTTAGATGCGCATTTTGCGCGGGAAATTGGATTACCGGATGTCCTCGTCGTCGAACTTGTCGCCGCACTCAGGGCAGAACTTGGGCGGATGCTTGGGGTCTTCCGGCTCCCAGCCGCACTTGTCACAGCGGTACAGCGGCTCGGACGCAGGCTTTTTCGCGCCGCATTCGGAGCAGAACTTGCCCTTGTTGACCGCGCCGCAGGAGCAGACCCAGCCGTCGGCGGGCTTGGAAGCGCCGCACTCCATGCAGAATTTGCCCGTATTCACCGCGCCGCAGGAACATTTCCATGTATTTGCACCGGCCGCGGGTGCAGCGGGGGCGGCAGGAGCGGAAGCAGCGGGCTGCTGCTGACCCATCTGGAACAGGGAAGCAGCGTTGAAACCACCGGCGGACTGCGCCATGTTCATGCCCATGAAGCCCATCATCGCACCGTTTTTGTTTCCGGCGGCGGTCTTCATTGCCTCGGCCTGTGCCTGCACCATGTGCGCCGCCGCCATGTTGGTGTTACGGAAAACGGCGGACTTCTGCAGCTCCTTGATGGTGGCCTCGTCCTCGGCGGAGGCGGTCACGGAGTTGACGCCCACGGCGACGATGGCAAGACCTCTTGTCGCGCCCCACTTGCCGGACAGAACTTCGTTCATGGCCTGCGCCAGCTCCATGGTGTGGCCGGGCAGAGCGGAATACCGGATGCCCTGGGCGGAAATCCGGGCAAACGCAGGCTGCAGAGCGGTGAGGAACTCGGATTTCAGCTGGCTGTCCAGCTGGTCACGGGTGTAGTCCTGAGATACGTTGCCGCAGACGTTCTTGTAGAACAGCATGGGGTCGGCGATCTTGTAGGAATACTCACCGTTGCAGCGGATGGAAACGTCCATATCCAGACCGATGTTGTTGTCCACAACACGGAAGGGGATGGGAGCGGGGGTGCCGTACTTGTTGCCAACCAGTTCCTTCAGGTTGAAGAAGTACACCCGCTGATCCTTGGCGGTATCTCCGCCGAAGGCGAAGCGGCGCTTGAGGGTTTCCCAGCTGCCTTCCAGGCCTTCCAGACCGCCCTGGAAAATGGTGGGTTCGCTGGAGGAATTCCAGGTGTATTCGCCGGCCTCGGCGGCGAACTCCACAATCTTGCCCTGCTCCACGATCATCATGCACTGCCCCTCGTTGACGGCGATGACAGAGCCGTTGGAAATGATGTTGTCAGAGCCTTTGGTGTTGCTGTTGCGGGAGGAGGTGCGCTTTTTGCCCTTGGTGACCAGAACGTTGGCCGCCATGCTGTCACAGTAGAAATACTCTTTCCACTGATCGGCAAGGACGCCGCCCACCGATCCCAATGCTGCTTTGATCAGACCCATAATGTTTTCTCCTTATGTAATAAAATATAGTGAATACTATTAAAACTTTCCGCCGCCGCCGCCGTGGGTGCGTCCGCTGGAGGATGTGTGGACGGAGCTTCCGCCACCGCCGGAGCTGCTGCTTTCCTGTTGGATGCGGGTTTTGGTGACGTTGCTGTACAGGAACAGATCCTGATTGGTGCGCAGGTGATAGGAGCTGTCATTCAGGTAGCTGCCCGCGCTGCGCTGGGGGCGCTTGGTATTCATGCAGGCACGCATGATGAGGACGGTGATTCCGCCGACAACCGCGCCGATCACAATGGAAATCCAAATGCTTACGTGCCGGGGCTGCTCATAATAGACCACGTCTTCCTGATCGCCGTGGTAGTAATCGCCCGAGGTGTCTGCGTACCCGTCAATGGGAGAGCCGTCACTGTAGGCGGAAAAATAGGTGGGCAGAGCAGCCAGAAACGCGTCGAAGGCGCCATAATAATCGCCGTTTTTCAGGTACGGAAGGGCGCTTTCGCCGACCTGCTGGATGCCGTAATCTGTCAGAACATAAGCGGCATTTCCACAGGTGGAAATGTACCGATCCCGTTCTTCCATGGAGAGGATGAATATGACACCATCCTCACTGTAGCCGTTATAATCGTAATAATCGTTGGCATAGTCCTGAGGACGCTTTCCGTCCAGAGTGTCCACCGTCAGGATGACCACGTCCATTCCGTATTCCTGCCGAAGCGCCTGCGCTTTTTCTTCCAGCGCCGCTTCCTCCGAGGAGGACATGAGATCGGCGTTGTCAATGACGTATTGCTGCTCTGCGCCGACGCTCAGGAACAGGGAGGGGAGAAGCAGCAGGCACAGGATCAGGCAAATCAGTTTGTGTTTCATACTGTTTCCCTCCTTAAAGCATCAGAAGCTGCACCAGCGACGCAAGCAGCGCGACACCGGCGGTGACTCCGGCAAACCATGCGGCTGTCTTCTTGGGGCAGATGGGGAATGCGCCGGTCATTTTGCCGGTCTGGCCGTTCATGGCGAAGGTGTAGATTTTGTCCTTGTATTTCGTGTTCAGAATCCACACGGGGAAGAATACGTAGCGTGCCTTGTTGTGCTTGATATTCAGCTGCCGGGAGGTGGGAACCACCGAGGAATAGCCGGTAAAGGTGCTTTGCAGCCGGTCGTCCATGGCGGCGTCTACCCGCTGACGAACCCGCGGTTCGCCGTTTTCCGAGGGAACGTCGTACTTGTCGGCGAGATAACCGGTCAGATACGCCATGTCGAAGGACGTAAGCTGTTTGTAATCAAACGGCTCAATGGACTCCATGAAAGCGTCCTCCATTTTGGTGGAGCCGTCCATGGGAATGCCCACGAAATCCGCCGCCGCGTCCCGCTTCAGCAGGAAATGGTCGGTTTTGGTATATTCATATTTGGAATCCGACCATGTATGTATCCGTGTGGCCTTGTAGCTGCCGCTGAAATCCGCGGCGCAGTCATACAGCCAGAAGGGAACGTACATTCCGGTGATCTTCTCCAGCCGCTGTTCCGAGGTAAAGCCTCTGGGAAGAAGGGGCTTGCCCTTGCACAGACGGAGAAAGGCGGCCTTGGCGTCCTCCTTGTTTTTCTGGAAGGGGATGACGCCGTCGGGCTTCAGGCCGCCGCTGAGACGGGTGGGCATGATGGTGGGGTTTTCGCAGTAGGGGCAGAAGGAAGCGGCAGTATTCTCGTCGCAGAGAATTTCTCCGCCGCAGGAGGGACATTGAAAAGCGCGAAGGGTGCTTTCCTCATCCTCGCTGAATTGCTCCGTCTGTTCCTGCTCCCACTGAAATTCCTCGTCGCCCTGGGGGTTCTGGCTTTCGTTGAACGCCCGGACGGTGTCGATGTCAAAGGTGTTGCCGCAGTATTCGCAGGTCAACTTCTGGGCGTCCGGCCCAAAGTGCAGACCGGCATTGCAGCATGGGCATTTGTATTCCAGGACGCGGGTTTGTTCCTCCATGGATTTCTCCTCCAATCATTCTTTCATATACTGTATGGCACAGTCCACAAACACGGCCGCGCCTGTGGAAAGAACGCTCTCGTCGAACTTTACCTTTGGATGGTGCTGGGGGTAAGGGTAGCCCTTGGACGGCTCGCCCGCCGCCAGCGCCAGCATCAGGGAGGGAACCTCGTGGCTGACGTAGGCAAAGTCCTCCGAGCCGCCGCCCCGGGCAGGTTTGCCGCCGCTGAGTTCCGCCGTGGTGAACGCGCGGTTTGCGCCCAGCAGGTCTTTGAGATACCCCGTGACTTTTTCCGAAAGGTCTTTGTCGTTGACAAGGGTGGGGCATCCGCTGCCGAAGCTGACCTCGGCACTGGCGCGGAAGGCTTCCGCCACGTTTTTCGCGATGGCGGTCATGCGCTCTTTCAGATAAGCGCGGGTTTTCTCATCATAGGTGCGGATGGTGCCGCCCATGGTCGCCGTGTCAGGGATAACATTCCCGGCCTCTCCCGCGTGGAAGGTGCCGATGGTCAGAACTGCCTCGTCGGAAGCGGACAGCTCCCGTGCGTGTATCTCCTGAAGGGCAATGAGAATATGTGCCGCCGCCGTCAGGGGGTCAATGCCGTTCTGGGGTGCGGAGCCGTGACAACCCTTGCCATGCACCCGGATGGTAAAATAGTCCGCCGCAGGGGCGCTGACGCCGGGGGCGGAGACCACCACCGTCCCGGCCGGAAGCGGCATTCCCGCCGCAACGTGAATCATCAGGGCTGCGTCGGGTCTGGGATTTTCCAGCACGCCGGAGGCAATCATGTCCTTGCTGCCCTCGAAAATTTCCTCCGCAGGCTGGAACATGAGCTTGACCATCCCGTCCAGTTCCGATTCGTGGGCTTTCAGAATTTTCGCCGCGCCCAGCAGCATGGCGGTGTGCATATCATGGCCGCAGGCGTGCATCCGTCCGTTTTTGCAGGCGAAATCCACGTCGGCTTCCTCGGCGATGGGCAGGGCGTCCATATCCGCCCGAAGCAGCAGAACTTTCCCGCCGGGCTTGCCGACGGTTGTAACAAGTCCCGCTTTTCCACACTCATGGACGGCATAACCCATCTCCGTAAGCGCAGATTTTACATAAGGCTTCGTTTCCGTCAGGTCAAATCCGGTTTCCGCGTGGGTGTGAAGCCACAGACGATGGGCTTTGATCTCCTCCTGAAGCGCTGCCGCTTCCTGCATGATCTGTTCCTTCGTCATATAAATCAGCCCCCTTCATCTTTAGTATGCCTCACTACAGAGAAAAGTCTTCGTTGTCGTACTTGGAAAAATCCACAGCCTTGGGCTTGGGCGGGATGCGCTTGCAGGGGTCATATTTGAATTTGCGGCACTGGTCGTCCACCGTTTTCAGTCCCTTTTTGGCGCACAGAATCTGCCCGTCGCCCAGATGGGCGCCGTTTGCGCAGTAGGCGCAGGAACGTTCTATTTTCTTGCGAAACAGCATGGCGGCATCCTCCCAACAATCGTTCTTGTATTATACACCAAATACTCCGGAAAAGCTACCCCTTTTTTGAAGCTTTATCACCAGCGCCCCGACGGACAACACCCCGAAGGGAAGCCAGATGCCGTATGCTATCAGCGCGGCAAGGGCGAGAGAAAAAAGCGTTTGCAGCAGCTTCCCCCAAAAGTACGGTTTTAAGGAAAGTCCCGCCGTGACGGACACGGTCTGCATGGTGACGCACAGGCCGCCGAAGGCCAGTATCCCCGAACAGATGCAGAACCGGGCGGAAACGTCCGTGACGGCCAGCAGCTCACAGCAGCCGTTGGAAAGCTCCAGAATCCCCGTGACCGCGACCTGTACTGCCGCTGGGAGAATCCAGAAAATCCACCGTTTCAGAAATGCCAGCAGAACCCGGAAAAGCACCACCCAGCCGCATACCGTTGCCATGACCGTAATCGCGGTGTTCAGGGCGGAAGCGGGGGAGTGGGGACTTGTCTTCGTCAGCCTGACGGGGGCGGCGGGTTTCCCCGGAATCAGCAGCGCCGCAAACAACGCGCCCACGATGTGGATGCCCCACAGCGCCCACGCCATCCACCGGCGGGGGAACATGGCCGCCGCCATGCCGAACAGGAACGCAGGCCCCGCGTTGCTGCAAAAAGAAAGCAGCCGTTCCGCCTCCGGTTTTGTCAGCTGCCCGCTGCGGAATGCGGCGGCGACGTTCTGCGCCCCAACGGGATACCCGCCCAGAAATGCCGGGATCAGCAGAGATTCCGCTCCATCCGGCATTCCGAACAGCCGCCCCAATGGCCGCAGAACCGCCAAAGAGCTGCCAAGCAGGGAGCTTGTCAGCAGAATGGACAGCACAAAAAAGGGAAACAGCGAGGGGATAACCGTCCGCAGGCACAGCTCGATGCCCTGACGCGCCCCATCGATCGCCGTTCTTCCATCCAAAATCAGCGCCAGCATCCCAAAACTCACACAAATTCCTGTCCAGAAATTTCTCCGTTTCACCAGACCTCACCTCGGAAGAATCTATGCAAATCGGCCGCTGTCCATTCATATGCTTTTCCCAAGGGGGCTGGTTTCATGGGGAAGGGACGAATGATTTTGCAGCGGCTGGCGGATGGGGCTGACCTTTCCGCAGAACCGCTGCCGGGGCAGCCCATTGTGGAGATCGCCGGCGACCGCCGGGTGCTGATCGAAAACCACTTCGGCGTCAAGGAATACAGCCGGGAGAAAATCGGAGTCAAGGTGAAATACGGTCTGGTCTGCGTCTGCGGCTGTGATCTGGAGCTGATCCGCATGACGAAGGAGCAGCTGATCATTTCCGGCAGAATCGACGCGGTAACGCTGATCCGGAGGGGGTAACATGGATATCTGGAAGTCTCTGGACGGGATGGTGGAGGCGGAGCTGACCAGCGCGGAACCGGGCGCGGCGTTGGAAGCGGCCAATGCCCGGGGCATCCCGCTTTATGACGTGATACAGGTCGGCGACCTGACCGCCCGGTTCCGGGTACGCAGGCGGGATTACCGGACGCTGGAAGCCCTCAGCGAAAAGCGGGGAGAGACGCTGCGTCTGCGCCGCCGGATGGGCGCGTACTGGACACTGAAACGGCTCCTGGCACGGCCTATGCTTCTGTGCGGGCTGGCGGTGTTTCTGGCAGCGGCAATTTTTCTGCCCACCCGTATCTTTTTCGTGCGGGTGGAGGGCAATGTGACCACGCCCACCCGACTTATTCTGGACGCCGCGGGAGAAAGCGGCATCCGCTTCGGCGCTTCCCGGCGGGCGGTGCGGAGTGAGAAAATGAAAAACGCTCTGCTGTCGGCGCTTCCTCAGCTGCAATGGGCGGGGGTGAACACCTCCGGATGTGTGGCCACCGTTTCCGTGCGGGAGCGGACAGACCCGGAGGTGACGGAGCCGGATTCTGCGGTGAGCAGCATTGTGGCCTCCCGGGACGGCTTCATCGTCTCCGCCACGGTGACCCGGGGCAATTTTCTGTGCCGGGTGGGGCAGTCGGTGAAGGCAGGGCAGGTTCTGATCTCCGGGTACACCGACTGCGGCATCTGCATTCAGGCGACCCGGGCAGAGGGGGAGATTTGCGCCCAGACGAGCCGCGATTTTGCCGCCGTGACCCCCGCCGAGTGGACGGTTCGGGGGGAGCAGACTGCCGTCAGGCGAAAATACAGCCTCATCATCGGAAAAAAACGTATAAATTTATGGAAAGACAGTGGAATTTTGCAGGGCAGTTGTGATAGAATGGATAGGCGATATGAACTGACCCTGCCGGGCGGCTTTCGTTTGCCGGTCACGCTGTGCGTGGAGGAATATACTTTCTACGATGGGGAAATGATGACTCTGGAGCCGGACGCGGCGGAAGCGGCGCTTTCCAGATTCGCTCAGAGCGCCCTGACCCAGCAGATGGTGGCCGGGCGGATTTTAAGCCGGGAGGAATCGATCACGCAGTCGGAGGATAAGTACCTGCTGGAAGGGACATACGCCTGCGTGGAAATGATTGGCCGGGTCCGCAGAGAACAGATTGGAGATACAAATGGGAAAAGTGGTTGAACGAATCGTCAACGCCGAGCGGGTGGAAGATCTGATTACGGTGTTTGGCTCTTTTGACGAAAATATCAAACGAATCGAGGAAGCCCTGAACGTCCGAGTGGTGAACCGGGGGACAGACCTCCGGGTCTCCGGGGACGAGGAAATGGCGGATAAGGCCGTGCGCACGCTGGAGGGGCTGCTGTCTCTGGCCGCCAAGGGCGAGACCATCGACGAGCAGCGGGTGCGTTACCTGATTACGCTGGTCAACGAGGGCAACGACGCCCAAGTGGCGCAGATGGCGAAGGATGTGGTGTGCATCACCGCCAAGGGAAAACCCATCAAGGCCAAGACCGTAGGTCAGCAGAACTACATGAAGGCCATCATGAAGAATACCATCACCATCGGCGTCGGCCCCGCGGGTACCGGCAAGACCTATCTGGCGGTCGCCGCCGCCGTGGCTGCCTTCCGGGAGCGCACGGTGAACCGCATTATCCTCACCCGCCCGGCGGTGGAAGCGGGGGAGCGGCTGGGCTTCCTGCCCGGCGACTTGCAGAACAAGGTAGACCCCTATCTGCGGCCGCTGTATGACGCGCTGTACGATATGCTGGGGGCGGAGACCTTCCAGAAGTATCAGGAGCGCGGCTCCATCGAGGTCGCGCCGCTGGCCTATATGCGCGGCCGCACGCTGGACGACAGCTTCATCATTCTGGACGAAGCCCAGAACACCACCCGGGAGCAGATGAAAATGTTCCTGACCCGTCTTGGCTTCGGCTCGAAAATCGTCATCACCGGCGACGTGACCCAGATTGACCTGCCGGACGACAAGGTTTCCGGCCTGAAGGACGCCGTGCGGGTGCTGGACGGGGTGAAGGACATTGCCATCTGCCGCCTGACCGCCGCGGACGTAGTGCGCCACGCGCTGGTGCAGGAGATCATCAGCGCTTACGAGCGCTCCGCTCAGAAAAAGGAAGTCAAAAAACCGACCCGTCAGATTCAGGGCCGTTACCATCAGAGGAAGAATTGACATGAGACATAAAATCAACATCGTATTCGAGCAGCTGAGTCTGCAAAAATTTGCCATCAAAAGCATCATCCGCACGTGCATCAACGCGGTTCTGGACGCAGAGGGCATCAATGTCCCCTGCGAAATCAACGTCCTTGTGACGGATGACGCAGGCATTCAGGTGGTCAACCGGGAGAGCCGCCACATGGACAAGCCTACGGACGTGCTGAGCTTCCCCATGTTCCAGCTCATCGCCGGGGAGCCGCCCACGGACTGGACGGACTTTCAGGACCCGGAGACCGGGCTGGTGCCGCTGGGGGATATGTGCATTTCTCTGGAACGGGCGATCGCGCAGGCCAAAGAGTTCGGCCATTCCACCCGCCGGGAGGTGGGGTATCTCACCATCCACTCCATGCTCCATCTGCTGGGCTATGACCATCTGGACGAGGGCGAGGAAAAGAAGAAAATGCGCGGCAGGGAGGAAGCCATTGCCGCGTCCATCCCCAATATGAGCCGGGACTGAGGAGACTGGAAAATGAAAACGAAATCCGCTATGATCACCATTGCCGGACGCCCCAACGTGGGCAAGTCCACCCTGACCAATTATCTGGTGGGCGAGAAAATCGCCATCGTATCCAACAAGCCCCAGACCACCCGCAACCGCATCTGCGGCATCGTGACGAGGGGCGACACTCAGTTCGTGTTCGTGGATACCCCCGGCTACCACCGGGCAAGGACAAAGCTGGGCGATTATATGGTAAATGTTGCCCGGGAATCCATTTCCGACGTGGATTTGACCATCCTTGTGGTGGAGCCGATCGCGTCCATCGGGCCGCAGGAGGAAGGGCTGATCGACAAGATCAAGAGCAGCCATTGCCCTGCCATTCTTGCCATCAACAAAATCGACACCGTGGAAAAGGACGCCCTTCTGGAGGTCATTGCTGTCTATTCTCAGGCGGCGGCCTTTGACGCCATCATCCCCATTTCCGCCAAAACCGGCGACGGGGTGGAGGATCTGCTGGAAACCTGCGGCAAATACGCCGAAGAAAGCCCATTCCTGTTCCCGGAGGACGTGACCACCGACCAGCCTGAGCGGCAGGTGATGGCGGAGATCATCCGGGAAAAGCTGCTGTGGTGCCTTGACCGGGAGGTTCCCCACGGAACCGCCGTGGAAATTACAAAATTCTCCGAGCGGGACAGCGGCATCATTGACATTGACGCCACTATTTACTGCGAAAAGGCCAGCCACAAGGGCATCATCATCGGCAAAAACGGTACCATGCTGAAAAAGATATCCTCCATGGCGCGGGCTGACTGCGAGAAATTCATGGGAACGAAGGTGTTCCTGACCACCTGGGTCAAGGTGAAGGAAAACTGGCGGGACAGTGATTTCCTGGTGCGCAATTTCGGCTACAGCGAATAATTTCCAGTGGTAAATTCCCAAAGTGCGGCAAACCCTACTTTCAGGAGGGATGTCTATGAACGCTTTGGATTACTGGCAGCTGTTTCTCGAGACCGGCGCACCGGAAATGTATCTCATGTACTGCAAGCACAAATCGGAGGAAACCCATGTATTTGACGATTCAGGGCATCGTCCTGAGAGTTACGGACTACAATGACAAGGACGCCTTGCTGACTATGCTGACCCGCCGCCATGGCAGACTGACCGTGAAGGCGCGGGGACTGCGGCGGAAAAACAGTCCGCTGATCGCCCCGTGCCAGCTGCTTGCCTACGGGGAGTTCACGCTGTTTGAATACCGGGGACAGTACACCATCAACGAAGCCCAGTCCATCGAGCTGTTTACACCCCTGCGCCGGGACTTGACCAAGCTGTCTCTGGGAACGTATTTTGCACAGGTTTCGGAGGTCCTTTCTCAGGAGGATATGCCGAACCCGGAGCTGCAATCGCTGTTGCTCAACTGCCTGTACGCCCTTTCCAGGCTCGACCTTCCGGAAAGTCAGGTCAAGGCCGTGTTCGAGCTGCGCGCCGCCTGCCTGTCCGGCTATACCCCCGACCTCACCGGCTGCCATGTCTGCGGCAGCCAGACGCCGGAGCGGTTCGACCTGTCGGCGGGTATGCTGGAATGCCGGAATTGCCGAAGCCCTGAGTCGAACGGCATCCGGATGCCGGTGCCGCCATCCGTGCTGGAAGCCATGCGATACATCTGCTATTGCGACAGCAAAAAGCTGTTTTCCTTTCAGGCGGGGGAGGATACCTTACAGCAGCTTTCCGAGGTGACGGAGGCGTACCTCGCCACCCAGCTGGAACGGGGCTTTTCCACACTGGATTTCTACAAATCGTTACTTATATAGGAGAAAACCATGTCAGAATTATACGAAAAATCTCTGCGAAAGCTGGAACTCAATCAGGTTTTGCAGCTTCTTGCCGAATGTGCCGGCAGCGAGGGCGGCAAGGAAGCCTGCCTGTCGCTGCGGCCTTCTTCGGACTTGGAGGAAGTGGAGCTGATGCTGAATCAGACCACCGCGGCCTCCGACCTGTGTACCCGGAAGGGCAACCCCGTCTTCGGGCTGTCTCTTATACACATCTGACGCTGCC
>ENA-OZHZ01000638-OZHZ01000638.1-human-gut-metagenome-genome-assembly--contig:-NODE-638-length-16028-cov-4.664622_pt1 | contig 16028 bp, 13 predicted proteins | sample MGYA00244053_ERZ653699 | MGnify/ENA primary metagenome ERZ653699 (study PRJEB26926, sample SAMN06165200) | human gut metagenome | biome: ENVO:00009003; feature: ENVO:2100002; material: ENVO:00002003...
CTACACCTATTAAGTCGTCGGCAGCGTCAGATGTGTATAAGAGACAGGGGTAAGGCGGGTTATTTTTCGCTTTGGGTCAGCTGCTCCACAATATCACATATCCGTTCCGCGGAATCCAACCGAACCATCGTGTGCAGCTTCCGGGACATTTCCCTGCGGCGGTCTTCGTCCGCCAGCAGCGAACAGATCAGTTCATACAGCATCCCGGGCGTGCAGTCCTTTTCCAGCACCACCACCGCGCCGCCCGCCGCTTCCAGCACACGGGCGTTCTTTTCCTGATGGTTGTTCGTCACATTGGGCGACGGGATGAGGATGCAGGGCGTGCCGGAAGCGCCGATCTCATTGCAGGTGGCGCTGCCCGCCCGGCCGATGACGATATCCGCCGCCGCCATGACAGTGGGCATGTCGTAAATATACTCCCGGATATCCAGCGCCGGACAGTTCTTCCAGTCCACGCCGTTATCCATGACCCGCTTAGGCATCCACTCCTTACCAAAGCTGCCGGTGGCGTGGATGTGGTGGAAGGGGAAGCCGTCGGCCTGCTCCAGAGGCATCATGTCCGCGATGGTCTCGTTCATGACCTTCGCGCCCTGACTGCCGAAAGCGGAGACGACCACGAAGCCGCTCAAGCCGAGTTCCTTTCTCGCTTCCTCTTTGGTGTCGAAAATGAACTCTCTGCGCACAGGCATCCCCACGACCTCCACCTTTTCCGGGTGCCTGTAGTGGCGGACGCTTTCCTCAAAGGCCACCAGCACCCGGCTGGCCTTGTTCGCCGCCAGACGGGTGGTGACGCCGGGGACGGCGTTGCTCTCATGGACGCAGGTGGGAATGCCCATGGACTGGGCGGCGTACAGCGCCGGGAAGCTGGCATAGCCGCCGGTGCCAATGACCACGTCGGGCTTGAATTCCCGGAAAATCTTCTTGCACGCCTTCACACCCTCCCGCACGCATTTTACCGCGTGGAGGTTCTTTTTCACTGCGGTTAGGTTCTTTCCCCGGCTGAGGCCGGAACCTTCCAGGCATTTGAGGTCATACCCCGCCTGGGGCACCAGCTTTTCCTCCATATGGCCTTTCGCGCCGATAAAGAGGATATTGCAGTCCGGGTGGCGTTCCCGCATCATATTGGCAACCGCGATGGCCGGGTTGATGTGTCCCGCCGTGCCGCCGCAGGTAAAAATCAAGTTCATAGGTCATGCCTCCTGTATTTTTCTCCGGTTTCGCCCTCTGGAAATGCCCAGAACAATGCCCATCTCCCCCAGATTCACCGCCAGCGCCGTGCCGCCATAGGAAAAAAACGGCAGCGCAATGCCGGTGGAAGGAAGCAGGTTTGTGACCACGCACAGGTTCAGAATGGTCTGCACCGCGATCAGCGTCACCAGTCCCGCCGCAAGGACGGTGGAAAACCGGTCACGTGCGTTCAGCGCGATCCAGTAGCCCCGCAGGATGGTGACGGCAAACAGCGCAACGATTGCCATTGCCCCCACCAGTCCCAGCTCCTCGCAGATCACCGCAAAGATATAGTCATTATATTGAAAAGGCAGGTACAGATATTTCTGCCGGGACTTGCCGTAGCCCAGCCCGAACAGGCCGCCGGAGCCGATGGCGTACAGCGACTGCAAGATCTGGTATCCGGTGTCTCCCGGGTCAAGTTCCGGATGCAGCCACGCGGTGACCCGGTCGCCGGCGTAGCCCATAAAGCTGATGTAGACGACCACGAACACGGCGGCATCCCCCGCCCCGGCCAGAAGCCATCTGGTTCGGGTGCCCGCCACGAACATCATCACCACCGCCACCATGCCCATGAGCATAATGGCCGACAGGTGCTTTTCCAGCGCCAGCGGGACCAGAATCCCCATCAGCGCCAGACCGAAGCCCAGAACGCCGTGGCGGAAGGTTTTCGCGTCCTGCCCGTACAGCCGGGTCAGCCGGGCAAACAGCAGGATCATGGTAAATTTCGCGATCTCGGAGGGCTGAAACTGAATGCCCGCCAGATTGATCCAGCGCCGGGCGCCGTTGACCTCCTCGCCGATGACAAGGACGCTCAGCAGCAGCGCGATACTCACGCCGTACAGCGGCCATGCGAACCGGTACCAGACGCCCGTGGGTATCCGGCTGAAAAAGAACATGGCGGCAAGACCGATCGCGGCGCAAACCGCCTGTTTCTGGAGATATTTTGTGGAAATTTCGTAGCTGGTGTCGTATTCGCTCTGGGCGTAGCTTGCCGAATACAGCATAGCCAGTCCCACCGTCAGCAGCAGAAGCACCAGCAGCAAAAAGGGGTAATCAACGCTTTCCCCCGTCCGGGAAAGCCCCGGGCGGCGTTTCTCTTTGGCATGGAGGTCACGCTCCGACGCCATAAGATACTTCCTTTCAGGAGTTAATCAGCCAACAAGTCCGGAAATGCCGAACCACGCCAGCACGCACATGGCTGCCGTCACACCGGCGAATACCAGCACGATTTTTTCTTCCTTCCAGCCGCACATTTCAAAATGGTGGTGGATGGGCGCCATCTTGAACAGGCGCTTGCCGTGGGTCGCCTTGAAATAGGAGACCTGCAAAATATCGGACATGGCTTCACAGACATACACGAAGCCGATCAGAATCAGAATCAGGGGCATCTCCAGTGCGAAGGCCATGGCGCACACCACGCCGCCTAAGAACAGCGAGCCGGTGTCTCCCATGAAGACCTTAGCGGGATGCCAGTTATAAAAGAGGTATGCGACCAGTCCGCCCGACAGAGCCGCGGGCAGCAGTGCCAGATCGTATTTGCCCATGGCGGCGGCCGCAGCGGTAAAGAATATCATCACAGGCAGGGTGATGCTGGCGCACAGGCCGTCCACACCGTCGGTGAGGTTCACCGCGTTGTCCGTCCCCACCATGACGAACATGGCAAAGAAAATATAGACGATGGGGTGCAGCTGGAAGCTCACATTCATGAAGGGAATGTACAGATGGGTATCCATAAAGCCGGAACGGTACATGGCGTACAGGAACAGCGCCGATACCGCCATTTGCAGCATGGCCTTCTGGAGCGTCGTCAGGCCCAGATTCCGGTGGAATTTGACCTTGGTAAAATCGTCCAGAAACCCGATGAGGCCGAAGCACAGGGCAAGCGCCAGCACATAAAACGGGGAATCATCGCTCATGGCGGGGAAATTGCCCACCAGGCAGAGAATTGTCCCGAAAATGAACATCAGTCCGCCCATCATGGGGGTGCCGGCCTTGCTGTTGTGCCATGTGGGGCCGATCTCCCGAATGGACTGTCCGGCTTTCAGCGCCCGCAGCACCGGCAGCAGCAGATACCCAATGCCGCCGGTCAGGATGCAGCCCGCCGCCGCCGTAATCAAGATTCTTGTCATGACTTCTTCCTCCGTTACTTCTCTTCGCCTAAGAACGCATCGATAACCTGTTCCAGATGGATACCGTGGCTGGCCTTGAACAGCAGCACGTCGCCGGGCTTTGCCGTGCGTTTCAGCGCCGCGACCAGCTCCTCCTGCTTCGTAAAGGCTCTTCCCCGGGTCTCCGGCATACCGCCGGTGATGGTTCCGCTGATAATGCGCCCGGAATTGGGGCCGTAGGCAAAGACAAAATCCGCTTTCTCCGCGGCGATCCTGCCCACCCGGTAGTGCTCCGCCTGGGTGCAGTCACCCAGTTCCAGCATGTCACCCAGCACCGCGATCCGCCGCCCCTGCTTCTTTCCAAGAACGGCCAGCGCCGCCGCCATGGACTCGGGGCCTGCGTTGTAGCAGTCCTTGATGATGGTCATGCCACCAAACTGGATGATCTCCTGACGGCCGGAAATGTTCCGGAACTGGGAAAGCCCCGCCTGAATCTTTTCGGGCAGCACCCCAAGCTTCAGGCCGACCGTCACCGCCGCCAGCGCGTCGTTGACGTAGTGCTCGCCTTCCAGAAGCATCTTCACCGGGAAGGACAGCCGCCCGGCCTCTACCCGGAAGTGCAGATAGTCGCCGTCCTGATTGACGTCAAACGCCCGGACGGCACAGCCTTCGGAGGAACCGAAGTATGTAACCCGCTGCTGCGGCTCCTTGTCCAGATTCCGCAGGAGAAAATCGTCGCCGTTCAGCAGGAGCATCCCGTGAGGGGTCATGCCCTCCACGATCTCCATTTTCGCCTGCCGAATTCCCTCCTGCGTGCCCAGAAATTCAATGTGGGCGGTGCCGATGTTGATGATAACGGCCACGTCCGGTCTTGCAATCTGGGACAGGTAGGCAATTTCGCCGAAATGGTTCATGCCCATTTCCAGCACCGCGACCTCGGTATTCTCCGGCATGGCAAGCACCGCCATGGGCATTCCGATGTCGTTATTGTGGTTGGCCGGGGTCTTACTGGTGACGAAAGCCTGTTCCAGCACGGCAGCGACCATTTCCTTCGTGGTGCTCTTGCCCACGGAGCCGGTGACCGCCACCACCTTTGCGCCGATGCGTTTCAGTTCTTCCCGGGCGATTCTCCCCAAAGCAATGCGGGGGTCGTCCACATAGATCGCGGGGTAGTCCCCCACCTTGCGGCTGCACAGAGCCGCCGCAGCGCCCCTGTCCATAGCCTTTTTGATGAAGTCGTGGCCGTCCCGCGCGCCCTGAAGCGCGATAAACAGCTGCCCCGGCTGCATGACCCGGGTGTCATTGGCCGCGCCTAAAAATTCGACGTCCGCGTATTTTTCCTCCACCACACCGCCGCACCACTCGGCGGCCTGTCTGAGCGTTAATTTTCCCATGCCGTTTCCTCTTTTTCCCGCAGGTGGGCGGCAACCTCTTCCCGTTCATCCAAGTGGCGCTTTACGCCGCCGATGTCCTGATAGGTCTCATGACCCTTTCCTGCCAGAATAATTATATCATCTTTTTTCCCAATGTCCATAGCATATCTGATGGCCGCGCGCCGGTCTTCGATAACAATATATTCCCCGTCTTCCTGTTTTACCCCTGTCAGGATGTCCTCGATGATGGCCATAGGGTCTTCCGTGCGGGGGTTATCCGAGGTGATGACGGCAAAATCCGACAGCTTCACGCCGATATGTCCCATAATGGGCCGCTTCATGGGGTCCCGGTCGCCGCCGCAGCCAAATACCGCGATGACCCGGCCTTTGCAGAAATCCTTCACGGAGGAAAGCACGTTTTCCAGTCCGTCGGGGGTGTGGGCATAGTCAATGAGGATGCTGTAGGGCTTTCCGGGGGTGGGGACTACCTCCACCCTGCCCTTGACGCCGGAGGCCGTTTTCAGTGCGGCGGCGCAGTCCGTCAGGGAAATGCCCAGCTGCTTTGCGATACCCATAACCGTCAGCGCGTTGTAGACGGTGAACTTTCCGGGGATGGGCAGAGACACCGCCGCCCGTTCCCCGCCGGATACGGCCGTAAAGCGAATGCCCTGCGCCAGAAGCTCCAAGTCCTCGCCCCGCAGATCAGCGGGGTGGTGTACGCCCGTGGTCAGCACCGGGCAGGCGGCCGCCGCGAGAATCCTGTCTGAATAGCTGTCGTCCGCATTGACCACCGCCAGACGGCAGCGGCGGAACAGCTCAGCCTTGGCTTCGCAATAGGCGTCCATGGTCTTGTGGAAGTCCAGATGGTCTTCCGTCAGGTTGGTAAAGGCGGCGACGTCAAACCGGATACCGCCGATGCGCTCCAAGGAAATGGCGTGGCTGGAAACCTCCATCACCACATGGGTGCAGCCCGCGTCCCGCATTTTCGCGAACAGCGCCTGCAATTCAAAGCTCTCCGGGGTGGTTCGCTCGGTGGGGATGGTCTCCTGCCCGATCATATTGGCCATGGTGCCGATCAGCCCCACCTTCGCCCCCAGACAGGTTTCCAGAACCTGCTTTAGAAGAAGCGTGGAGGACGTTTTTCCGTTGGTGCCGGTAATGCCGATCATGGTCATATGCTCCGCCGGGCGGCCAAAGAAATTACACCCCAGCAGCGCCAGCGCCAGCCGGTCGGATGCCACCAGAATATAGGGAATATCCGTCTCCGGCTTCTTCGCCGTGACCACCGCCGCCGCGCCCTTTTCCGCTGCCATGGGAATAAATTTATTTCCATCGGCGGCGAAGCCGGACACGGCCACAAACAGGCTGCCCGGGGTCACCTTCCGGGAATCGTAGAAAATCTCTTTGATTTCAAGCTCCGGGTCCGCGGTGCATTCCAGAACGGAAATGCCCGTCAAAAGTTCCTTCAGCTTCATATTTATCCTCCGTTGTCAGTCTCTGGCCGCGGTATCCGCGAATACCAGCGTGATCGTCGTTCCCGCGGGAACCTCGGTATCCTTGGCCACGTTCTGCGCCGTCACGGTCACGCCGGTGGAAATTTCATCGTTCCCCGTCACCAGAATGTACAGCCCCAGCGTGCCCGCGGCGTCGCTGGCCTGCTGACGGTTCATGCCGTAAAAATTGGGGACCTTCACCGTTTCCGGCTCCGGGGTCTGCCCCAGAAACAGAAGCACCTGGCTTCCCCCGGGAACGGTCTGTCCGGGAGACGGGATCTGCCCCGTCACCGTTTCGCCGCTGCCGGAAATTGCCGCCGTCAGCCCTTCTTTTTTCAGAAGCGTCTGGGCATCCTTCGCCGTCATGCCGGTCAGGTCTTCCATGACGATCTGCTTTCCCGCGATATCGTCCTCGGAAAAGGACTGCTTCACACCTAAGTATGGCAGCACGTCCGCCATCACCGCGCCCACAGTAGGCGCCGCCATGACGCCGCCGGAAATGTAAATTCCCGTTGTCCGGGACGGTGTATCCAATGCGGCAAGTATAATATACTCCGGATCGTCCATAGGCGCAATCCCCACAAAAGATACGATTTTATCCTGCACGCGCTGGCCATTCTCGTCAAAAACGTCAATTTTTTCACTGGTTCCGGTCTTTCCGCCGATGGAAAACCCGGCAACTTTGGCATTTTTTGCCGTTCCCTCCGTAACGACGGACTCAATGAGGGTGCGCATGGTGTCGGAGGTCTCCTGAGAAATGGTTCTGCGCACCACCGTCGGCTCCGCCTTCATCACCGTGCTGCCGTCGGCGTCCAGAATCTCCGAGACGATGTACGGCTCCATCAGCTGCCCGCCGTTGACCACGGACGAAATCGCCCGCACCAGCTGCAGGGGGGTGATCTTAAAAGTCTGTCCGAAAGAACCGGAGGTCAGGGACGCCGTCCCCCATTTGTCCGTGTCCGTGACCAGCGCCTTGTCGAAAAAGACGCCCTTGCTCTCTCCCGCGAGGTCGATACCGGTTTTTTCCAGCACCCCAAAGTTTTTGACGTATTCATAAAACCGCTCCCCGCCCAGCTTCAGGGCGATGTGGGCGAAGGCGATGTTGCAGGAATTTTGCAGCGCCTGAGGCGTTTTTTCCGCCCCGTGTCCCGTGGAGCGCCAGCAGTGGAGCCGCTGGGCACGTCCCGGAATCTGCTCAGAACCGGAGCAGTGGAAAGGGGTATTCAGGTCGATGGCGCCGCAGTCCAGCGCCGCCGACATGGTCAGCACCTTGAAGGTAGAACCCGGCTCATAGCCGTCGGAGATCACCCGGTTGCGCCACTGCTTCAATCGGGCGGCGGAGAGGGCTTCCCCATAGGCCGTCTTCCCAGCCTCGTAAGCTTCGCTCCCCTCCGGCTCGGCGAGGTAGACCCGTTTCATTTCTTCCAGCTGCGCCGCCGTTCCCTCGTCGGCGATTTCCAGATAGTTGTTGGGGTCATAGCTGCCCAGCGTGGCCATGGCGAGGATTTCTCCCGTCTTGCAGTTCATTACCAGTCCGAAGGCACCGTTCTGGACGTCATAGCGGGCGATGGCAGAGGAAAGCTGCTTTTCAAGGCACGCCTGCACCGTGGCGTCCAGTGTCAGAATTACGCTGTCCCCCTGCCGGGAGGAAACGTAGTTTTCATAGGAAAAGGGCATATCCATTTCGTTATTGCCCTTTGTGGTGATGACTCTGCCCGTGCTGCCCGCGAGGAAGCTGTTGTAAGCGGCCTCCACTCCTTCGCAACCCTCGTTGGATGCGTTGGTGAAGCCGACGACCTGCGCCGCCAGGGTTTCATAGGGGTAGACCCGCTGGGACGTGGGTTCCAGATGGATGCCGGAAATGCCCTTTTCATTGATGTAATCCCGGATTTTCCCGGCAGTCTCCTCGTCAACGCGGGTGCCGACCTGCTTGTAGCGCCGTTTGATGTCCGCCGCCTGTTCCTCGATCCAGGCGGGGTCTTTCCCCAGAATTTCTCCCAGCGTCCGTGCAATTTCGGGAATGTCCGCCTTGGACTGCTTCAGCTCGTGAGGGTCGAGGTACACATTCTCCACGCTGACGGAGGTCGCCAGAATATTCATATTCCGGTCGAAGATGTCCCCCCGGTCGGCGGTCACCGTCGTCGTGCGGGTCTGGTTGCGCAGAGCGAGGGAGGAATAATAATCGTAGTTCGTCACCATCAGGCTGTACAGCCGCAGCCCAACCGGCAGGAAGGCCAGCGCCCCCAGCAGCGCGGATACCAGCATGATGCGCCTGTGCTGGCCGCTGTCCAGCCGCAGGCGGTTAAATTCCCGCTTCTTCCTCCCCATAAGCCACCGGCCTTTCCGTCAAGATACAACTTTGGGCAGCAAGGGAATCCCTCGCCGCCCAGTGCAGCTGCTATCTTACTTTATGAGGAGGGACGGACTTTATGCAGGGAACGCCATACATTTGCCGCTCAGCCGAAGGAAGCGGATTCTCCGTCCCCGAACAGGCCGCCAAAGAACCAGACGATGTCGTCCCAGAGCGTCCGTTCCGGCTTCGGCTGGGAGCGTGTGACGGTGATGGTTCTGCTTGGCACTTCCTCCACCGGCACCATGCCGAGCGCCAGCGCCTTGTCCCGGATGTCCTCCAGGTCGTAGCCGTCCCGGTAGGTGTGTTCCAGCTCGGCGTTGTCGCGGTTCAGTTGGGAGACGTAGTTGGACATTTGCTCATACTGCGCCCAGTCGCTGCGCAGCTGCAATGCTCCCACCACCATGACTGCCAGCATCACCACTGCCACCGTGATGCCGATCAGCGCCACGGGGTCGATATAGATTGCCTTTACCTGCTCCTGCTTTGCGATGGGGAGCTTTGTTTTGGCCTTTTTCTTCTTTTTCTTCGGCGCAAGCACCTGCGCCTCGCTGCCGGGGACATAGAACTGACCAATGTACTGAATTTTGGGCTTTTCCGTCATGATTCTATCCCCTTTCCGGCAATTTGCCTGTTATAATTTATAGTTTTTCGCAGATACGCAGTTTGGCACTGCGTGCTCTGGGATTCCGTTCCAGTTCTTCTTCCCCGGAAACGATGGGCTTGCGGGTCACGATCCGCACCTGGGGCTTCTTGCCGCAGACGCACACCGGGAAGCTGGGCGGACAGGTGCAGCCCTTCGCCGCCTCTGCCATGGCGTTCTTCACAATGCGGTCTTCCAGAGAATGAAAGGTAATTACCGCCAGCCGTCCGCCGGGATTCAGCAGCGGAACGGCTTTTTTCATCACCGTTTCCACCGCCCCCAGTTCGTCGTTGACGGCGATGCGGATGGCCTGAAAGCTGCGCTTGGCCGGGTGCTGCTTCTCCCGCAGAGCGGAAGCGGGCATGGCGCTTTTGATCACGTCCACCAGCTCCAGCGTCGTCTCGATGGGCGCCTGCTCCCTGCGGCGGCAGATGGCCGCGGCGATCCGGGGCGCAAAGCGCTCCTCGCCGTAATCATACAAAATACGCTTGAGTTCCTCGTAAGACCAGGTGTTTACGATCTGACGGGCATCCCGGGTATCCTCGCCGTTCATGCGCATATCCAGCGGCGCGTCCTCATGATAAGAGAATCCGCGTTCGCCGCGGTCAAGCTGGGGGGACGACACGCCGAGGTCAAGCAGCACGCCGTCGAGCTTGGGCGCGCCCGCCGCCATGAGAAGCGCCTTGCCATCGTGGAAATTGCCGTGCAAGGCGTGGAAGCCGGGGAACTCCCGCAGGCGCGCGGTCGCCGCCTCAATCGCGGTCATGTCGCGGTCGATGCCGTAGAGCGTCGCCGTGCCGCCGGAGAGACGCAGCATCGCGCCGCTGTGTCCGCCGCCGCCGAGCGTCCCGTCGCAGTACACGCCGTCGGGCTTCACGTCCATCCATTCGAGGACTTCCTGCAATAACACCGGTTCGTGGATAAATTCCATGTCGTTCTCCTTATTTTACCGCCAAGCCAGCCCCAGCGCCGTCCGCAGGCTGCCCGCAAAATACAGCGACCCCGCCGCGACAATCACCGCGTCGTCCCCGGCAAGCCGCGTTGCTTCCGCCAGTCCTTCTTCCAGCGATTTTGCCGCCTGTGCGTGCGCGCCGCGCTGACAGAGGGCATCGGCATACGTCTGCGCATCCAGCGCGCGCGGATTATCCGGCGTGACCGTCACAATGTCGTCCGCAATCGCGCAGAAATCGCGCAGCATGTCCTCCTGCAGCTTATCCGCCAGCACGCCCGTCAGCAGCACGCGCCGCTGATTCGGCAGCTGCTCCTCGACGAAGTTCCGCAGCGCCCGAACGCCCTGCGGGTTATGTGCGCCGTCAATCAGGATGCGCCCGCACCACTCCAGCCGCGCGGGCCACACGGTTGACGCAAGCCCCTCGTACACCGCCTGATCGGGAATCGTCCACCCCTGACGGCGCAGTTCCTCGACCATCGCCAGCACGCTCATGGCGTTCTCGATTTGGTGCGCGCCGGGCAGATTCAGCCGCACGTCCTGCCACTCCTGCGACAGGCGGTAGCTGACCGTCGCCCCATGCGCGTCGCACGCGGCATAGAGAATCGTATCGTCGCTGAGCTGGCGCAGGGGCGCGTGATGCTTCTCCGCCGCCTCGGCGAACACGCGGCGCACGCCCTCCTTCGCCGGATGGCAGACGACAGGCGTATTGTCCTTGATAATCCCTGCCTTTTCGCCCGCAATCGCTTCGAGCGTGTTGCCCAGATACGCCATGTGGTCAAGCCCGATGGCGGTAATCGCGCAGAGAATCGGGTGGACGATGTTTGTCGGGTCTTTGCGCCCGCCCATGCCGACCTCGACAATCGCGATATCGCAATTTTCGCCGTCAAACGCAGCGAGCGCGAGCGCCGTCCCCATCTCGAACGGGGTCACAAACGCGCCCTCCGCCCGCATCTCCTCCGCCGCCTGCACAAGCGGAGTGCCGTATTTCACCATCCGCGCGTCATCCAGCGGCAGACCATCCAGCCGAATCCGCTCCTGATACGCCTGCAAAAACGGCGACGTATACAGCCCGGTGTGATACCCCGCGCGGCGCAGGACGCTTTCGAGCATCGCGCAGGTACTACCCTTGCCGTTCGTCCCGGCGACGTGGACAATCGGCGTGCGCAGGGCGACGTGCATTTTATCCAGCAGCGTCAGCACATTCTGGAAGCCGTTTTTGCTGCCTGTGGCGTAGCTGCCGTGGATGGCGGCGATGATTTCCTCACTGTTCAGCATTGAAAACACCTTCTTTTGCACCTTTTGGTGCTTGATTATTATAGCATACTGGCGGCGCGGTTGCAATCGGATGCGTGCAAAAAGGGTTTCCCCTCTGTTGATTTTCCCTGCTTTTGGGCATGGTGGGTTTGCTTTTTCTATCTTGATTTTTTTTCGCTGCTCCCGTCGCCTCTGCATAATCAGGCGGTAAAAGGGCAACCAAAATAAAAACTTCCGATAAAAATCAACTACCAGGAGTGTGCGCCCGAAGCAGTCCAGAGAGCGACCGCAAACTTCGTTTGTTTTCATGCCCTCTGGTCGCGTCCGCAGACGCGAAATCCTCTGCGCAATCCCAAAGAAAAGGGAGACTGCCCCCAAGCAGTCCCCCCCAGAAAAAAATCCCCAATTACATAGATTCCTTGAGTTCCGCAATGCGCTTTTCGACCTGCTCCGCCTTCTGCTGATTCAGCGCCAGCTTGCCCTTCTCCTGCTCCACCAGCGCGGCGGGCGCCTTGCTCACAAAGCCCGGATTGTTCAGCTTGCCCTCAGCACGGGCGATTTCCTTGTGCAGGTTGTCCAGTTCCTTGCTCAGGCGCACGATTTCCTTCTCGAAGTCCACCAAATCGCCCAGCGGGATGTACAGCGTGCACGCCTTCGTCACGGCGGAAACGGTCTTTTCCGTCACGGCGGCGCTGCTTTCAATGATTGCCGTTTCGCTTGCGCCTGCCAGACGCTGGAAATACTGTCCGGCGTGCGCAAGCGTCTCCGCCCAGCCATCCGCGGGAAGCAGCATCAGGTGCGTGCGCTTGCCCGCGGCGACGTTCATCTCCGCGCGCAGGTTGCGGATGGTGCGGATGACCTCCATCACGCCCTCCATCTTCGCTTCCTCGTCCGGGAAGTCCAGCTCCGGCTTCACTTCCGGCCACGATTTGAGCATCAGGAAGCCCTCGCTGCCCGGCAGGAACTTGTACACCTGCTCGGTCAGGAACGGCATGAACGGGTGCAGCAGCTTCAGCAGCCCTTCCAGCACATACAGCAGCACGCCCTGCACGGCTTTCTTTGCCGCCGGATCGTCGCCATTTAAGCGGCTCTTCGCCAGCTCGATGTACCAGTCGCAGAACTCGCTCCACGCGAAATCATAGATGCGATCCGCCGCCAGACCGAACTCGCCTTCCTCCATATTGGAAGAAATCGCGCGCGTCGCGTCCTGGAAGCGGGACAGAATCCACTGATCCGCCGCGGTCAGATGCTCGGTGTCCAGCGGCGCTTTCTCCGTCACGTTCATCAGCACGAAGCGGCTGGCGTTCCAAACCTTGTTGGCGAAATTGCGGGCGGATTCCACGCGCGCCGGGATGTAGCGGGTGTCGTTGCCCGCACTCACGCCCATCACCAGTGAGAAGCGCAGCGCGTCCGCGCCGTACTGGTCGATGACTTCCAGCGGATCAACGCCGTTGCCCAGCGACTTGGACATCTTGCGCCCCAGTTCGTCGCGCACCAGACCGTGAATCAGCACCGTCTGGAAGGGCGGAACCTGCATTTCCTCCAAGCCCATCGTAATCATGCGGCTAACCCAGAAGGTAATAATATCATAGCCCGTCACGAGCAGGTTCGTGGGATAGAAGTACTTCAAATCCTCGGTGTTGTCCGGCCAGCCGAGCGTGGAGAACGGCCACAGGGCAGACGAGAACCAAGTATCCAGCACGTCCTCATCCTGCTTAATGTGCGCAGAACCGCACTTGCAGCAGCAAGTCGGGTCTTCGCGGCTGACGGTCATCGCGCCGCAGTCGTCGCAGTACCACACCGGAATGCGGTGGCCCCACCACAGCTGACGGCTGATGCACCAGTCTCGGATATTTTCCATCCAGTTCATATACTGCTTCGTGAAGCGCTCCGGCACGAACTTCGTTTCGCCGCTCTTGACGCAGGCAATCGCCGGTTCCGCCAGCGGCTTCATCTTCACGAACCACTGCCGGGAGACCATCGGCTCAATCACCGTATGGCAGCGGTAGCAGGTGCCGACCTCGTGGGTCAGCGGCTCGATGCTCTTCAGCAGCCCCAATTCCTGTAAGTCCGCGACAATCGCCTTGCGCGCTTCCAGCGTCGTCATGCCGGCGTACTTGCCGCAGTCAATCGCCTGACCGTCGGCGTCCTTCGCGGCGTCCTCCGCGCCGGTCATGTGGCCGTCATAAGTGAACACGCGCACGACAGGCAGGTTGTGGCGCTGACCGACTTCGTTGTCGTTCGGGTCATGCGCGGGGGTGATTTTCACCACGCCCGTGCCCTTTTCCATGTCGGCGTGTTCGTCGCAGATAATCGGGATTTCGCGGTTCGCCAGCGGCAGCATCACATGGCAGCCGTGCAGGTGGGCATAGCGCGGGTCAGCGGCGTTAATCGCCACGGCGGTGTCGCCGAGCATGGTTTCGGGGCGGGTGGTCGCCAGTTCCATCATCTCGCCCGTCTCCTTCACAGGGTACAGCAGATGCCAGAAATTGCCTTCCTTCTCCTGATATTCCACTTCCGCGTCCGAAATCGCGCTCTCGCAGCACGGGCACCAGTTGACCAGCCGGTTGCCGCGGTAAATCAGCCCCTTTTCGTACAGGCGGACGAACACCTCGCGCACTGCCTTGGAGCAGCCCTCGTCCATCGTGAAGCGCTCGCGGCTCCAGTCGCAGCTGATGCCCATGCGGCGCTGCTGGGTGACGATGCGTCCGCCGTACTCTTCCTTCCACTTCCACGCGCGGTCGAGGAAGCCCTTGCGGCCGAGGGACTCCTTGGTCAGCCCCTCTTTGCGCATCGCATCGACGATTTTCACTTCCGTCGCGATGGCGGCGTGATCCGTGCCGGGCAGCCAGAGCGTCGGATCACCCTTCATGCGGTGATAGCGGACGGCGAGATCCTGCAGGGTGCAGTCCAGCGCGTGGCCCATGTGCAGCTGACCGGTGATGTTGGGCGGCGGCATGACAATGGTGAAGGGCTTCTTGCCTTCCACGCGGTGCGCCTCAAACGCGCCGGAGGATTCCCAGTCGCGGTAAATTTCGCTTTCCACGGCTTGGGGATTGAATGTTTTCTCCATTTCCATGTGAATGACCTCCTATATACGATTTACAGTTAGCACAGGTGAATCTGGAAAGAGTATCATGCAAAAATGAGGATTGCGCCGACGAGCGCGACGACGCAGCCGACGATTTTGGTAATGATATCGGCCTTTTCGCTGCCCGAAAACAGCTTTCGGGCGACGATGCCGGACGTATAGACGAGGATTGCGCCCAGCACGAGCAGGAATGTGCCCGGCTGGAGCAAGCGCTCCGCGATCTGCTGGAAGTAGTTCATACGGGTGTCCTTTCCGCGTGAAATGATTGCCAAAACGCAAAAACAGCCCCATCCCGAAGGACGGAGCTGTTTCCGTGGTACCACCTTGCTTCGCAGCGCAAACACTGCCTCAAGCGCACGGTCACGGGTGCGAACCGCATTCGGCTACTTTCCATGCGGAAAAAAATCCTGCATCATCCTCACCGAACGCTCTGTGAAGCGACCTTCCCCTGACGGCTGTGCGAGCGGCCTCTCAGCCGGTGAACCACCCTCTCTGAGCCAGCGAAATCAGGGTACTCCTCATCACGTTGCGAGCATATGGAATTGCGGGGAATGTAGGAAATCAGGCAGAACAGGATGACCCCGCTGCTGCCTTCCTCCCCTCATTTGCCCCCGGATACCAATTAGGCGTTCTTTTCCTCGTTGACCGCAACGACCTGCACGCCCTTGTAGAAACCGCAGTGCTTGCACACGCGGTGAGCCAGCTTCATCTGATGGCACTGGGGGCACTCAACGATGCCGGGCACGGTGAGCTTCCAGTTCGCACGACGGCTGTGCTTGCGAGCCTTAGAGATTTTTCCCTTCGGAAGAGCCATGGTTACACCTCCTCGTTATTGGCAGCCAAATTGCTGACCGAATTATTCTTTGTTGTCGGACTTTTCAGCCAGCAACTGCTGCAATGCCGCAAAAGGACGCTGTACATTCGCATCGTCCCGGCAATGCTTGTGTTGGTTGACCTCCTCGTACTCCTCAAATCCCTTGCAATCTTCCTTGCACAGGAAGCGCATCGGCAGGTTGAGCAGCACATGCGTCAGGGTGAGTTTCGCAAAATCAAGCTGTGCGCCTTCATACGCGAAAATCTCATCATCCTCCGGGTCGCCCCCATGCAGGAACGTTTCCCGGAAATTCCCCGTAACGGGGCAGGACGCAGGAGACAGGCATTTGGCACAATGGGCATGAGCGGTTGTCGTCAGACTTCCTTCTACCACAACACTGCCATCTTCATTGGCAGTCAGATGCCCGGAGAGCTGCACGGGATCAAACGTGACCTCTTCGCCGCTCACATCCTGCGGGGCAATGGTCTGCTCCACAGCGAATGCGTAAGCCGTTCCCGGATCACGCAGGGCATGAAGTACATCCAGCTTCAAATGCTCACCACCTCAAATTAGACCATTTCATATTATAGGTTTTTTCGCGGGTTTTGTCAACACCTTTTCGCGGAAAAAAGCGTCTTTTCCCCGAAAAAAGTTGCGCGCCCCTGCGAAAAAAGCCTGAATGACTGCCTAATACTATTTCCAAATGAGAATGCGCCAAGA
>ENA-OZHZ01000640-OZHZ01000640.1-human-gut-metagenome-genome-assembly--contig:-NODE-640-length-15975-cov-5.478518_pt1 | contig 15975 bp, 18 predicted proteins | sample MGYA00244053_ERZ653699 | MGnify/ENA primary metagenome ERZ653699 (study PRJEB26926, sample SAMN06165200) | human gut metagenome | biome: ENVO:00009003; feature: ENVO:2100002; material: ENVO:00002003...
CTCAGGTGCTGCGCGTCCCTGATCATGGGAACAGGAATGTCTCCAACGAGCACGGCTCCTTCCAGAGATTCGTTTTTGTAAAGATCCATCAACGCGGCGCGCAGGGAGTCCGGAACACCCCATCTGTCTATGAGCAGGATGCCGCGTTTGCCGTCAAGACGCATGCTTGACAGGTACTCCTCGATCGCTTCGGAGGCGTGGCTATAGGTAAGCGAATCCGTAACTACGGCGACAGATGTGCGGGCGGAAGGCCTCGCGACGGAAACAAGGCTGCACAACATTGCAGCCAGCACGAGTATCGTGCGATGTCTGAAAATACTACTAACCATAACGACAAATATAATTTTTTTTTCATGAAAAAGAAACAATCCGTTGTTGTTTTTTGTTCAGTTTTACTGTCCGGCAGCACCGCAATCTTCAAACCAACCTCTTCCGCGTACTTCTCCGAGACGAAATTGCCAAAAGAACAGCCAGTGTCGAAAATATAACTTTTCGTTGTGCCATTTACTTCCACAGGAATATAAATGTGCTGGCCTCTGTCGAGAGCCACAGCGGCATTTTCCAATTTGTTGAAACCGATACCAAACTGAGCCTCCACCATAAAATCAAGCATCTTCACACTTACGGAGTCTTTCAGATTCGGATATTCCTCTTTCAATAGAAACAAGTCACCACTATTCAGAATTTCACCCATTCTAACATCTGCCTGTGTCTGTGAATATGCCCAATTGTATCCGAGCAGAAAGGAAGCAAGTAGATACAAAAGCCTATTTGCAGTTCTCATACTGATTGTGAATTATCTATTAAACACACGGATAAAGATACAAGAATAATCGGATGAGCATGAATACGGGCAAGCATATATTCAGTCAACAAAGCTTATCCAGCTCGCTCATCATTGATGGTCTTCGACGATATTGTACCCTGAACTCTTCAATTAGTTCATTTACCGCGGTTCGCCCCTCATCACACGAATCCCGTAAGGCTTTCATATTGCTGACGATATAACAATATCTACGGCTATCTGCCGGGATGGCTCTCATTCGGATATTGTCAATATGCCCTTCAACGATCTTCCGCCTCGTGGAAGAATCCAGAAGTTTGCCATATTCGGCCAAAACCATATAGCATTCATTATTGTAGTCATTACCCCAAGACAAACACTCGGCCAACTGGGGAATCATGTTCTCTTCCGCACATATTCTGGCGGTATCCTTCTGTGTATGAAAACGGCGCTTATTGACCAACTTTTCAATGATGGTGTATAACCGGTTTGAAGAATTGACAGGCAACGATCCCATAACATGTTTTAACTGAAGGTAATAATCATATTCTGAAGAAGAGCTGTTCAAAATCAGATACTCAAGTTCTTCTGCCAGCCTTGGTGTGTCTCCTGTCGTTTCAAGCAGTTCCATCTTTCTTTTATGACAGTTGTGCACATACGAAGAGTCTTCCGTACATGCTATTGCCCTGTCCAGCGACTCAATGGCCTCTTCAATTTGTCCGTGGAATATTTGGGAGTCAATCCGCATTTTGGATAGTTCTGGCACGAAAAAGTTATCATCTATTGTCTTCCGGGCAGCATCATACTTCTCTTTATAGTTCAGGTATGCCACTTTTCTGAACAACCAGCGATTTCTATAATAGACAGCTCGCCCTGCATTGTCAATACGCTCATCAAGTGAAGACAAATGTTCGTCAAAACTATCGAAAACGCCATCAAGAACGCTCTGCAACTCACTCAAATCTGCAATGCAATATCCGCCGTCATTGAAAGTAGACGTTCCGGATGCCTTGTCAATGTCACTGGATATCCTCATGATGGTATTAATATCCAGCACTTTAGATTCGATTAATGATATGAGCATGTCTGCTGCGTTCCTGGTTTCGAAATCATATCCGTCGTAACTCTCACATTCATATACGCAATCATTTGAGTAATGCTTTCCTACAAAAAGGATTACCTCGGACGCTATTGACGCCGCTGCGTCGAATTCTCCTTCCTGATCATAATACCTGGCCTTTTCCATCATTCGCCCCAATTGTTCGGCTATCTGGTACCAGTTTAGCGATGGCCCCCATCTGTGTCCGCTCTCATCAACGGCAAAGATGATATTCCTGACCTCAACCCTAAGTGAGTCCGGGTCAATGCTATCAGGAAGAAAGTGCCGGATTAAGGCCTCGCTTAAATCTTGATTCTTATATGCATAGTCTTTCAAGAAAGAAAAGACTTCGTCACTATTGTTCAGGTTGAAAACCTGGTCGAGTTTCGCTTTACTCATTTTGTTTAATGTTTCAGAGTGCGTGAATATTTTTGGGTAAGATACGAAATTTAATCATCCATGTAAAATCCACTTCGGCAGAGTCAAAAATAACTGCATTCGAGCAACAAACTAAATGAATTTGAGCAACTTCCCCATAGTGTCTATGCACTTGCGTTTTTGCTCTAGATTAGGGTGTACATAGAGATTGAGGGTGGTGCTGATATTGGAGTGGCCGAGGAGGACGCTGACGGTCTTGTAGTCGCATTTGCTCTCGATGCATCGGGTGGCGAAGCTGTGCCGGAGGCCGTGGAAACGCATTTTGGGAAGGCCCAGCTGCCCCTGGAGTTTGTTGAAGTAGCAACGGTATGTGCGTGGCTCCGTTGGCGTAGCTGCGTTGGTCAAGACATAGAAATCACCACGAACTATCTTCTTCAGAGGACGGACCAGGGCAAGCAGGTCGCGCGTCATGGGAACCTCACGGATGGAATTCTTGGTCTTAGGCTTGTCCACGATGAGTTCGGTGTACTTCTCTTCCCCGTCCACCAGGTAGATGCGTTGAATGGTCTTGTTTACTCGGATTACGCCTGATGCGACATCCACATCATCCCACTGCAGGGCGCAGACCTCGCCGATGCGGAGGCCAGCGTTGAGGCAGATGAATATGCCCAGGTTGAGGAAGGTAAAATGCTCCTTGACGTAGGTCATCAGCTGGCGCTGGTTGGCCAGCGTTAGGACTTCGATGTCATTCTTCTCACGCTCCGTTGGAAAGATGACATCAATCTGGTGAGCGGGCAACAAGCCGTATTTGATCCCATAACGGAGAATCATCTTGAGCACCACCAGAATATCCCGGACCGTCTTCTGACTGAGGCCTGAGGCCAGTTTGCGGTTCACCAGATCCTGAACGTCCTTTTCCTGGACATCTTCCCTCTCTCCAAGTTCCGGCAGCAGATGGCTCTGAATGAGCAGGCAGTAAGCCGCATAGGTTGATTTCTTGACATACTGTTTCTTATCCGCCTTCCAAAGCGAGGCGACTGCGCTGAATGTAGTGTTTTGTTCCATAATATAATTGGGTTAAAAACACAAAGTTCCGGTTATCGTCCGACACTTCCCTAATGTCCCGAATTTGAGATTCCCAGGGTTTGAGGGAGAGTGGGAGCTAAAAAAACTCTCTGCATACTTATATGAGAACAAAGAAAGGAACAGAAACGGCGAATTTAACAAATCTGACGTGCTATCTGTTTCTGGAGATTGTGGGATAGTGAATCAGATTGAGCTCCTTGGCCGGTCATTTGCTGGCAAGAGTGTTGCTGATTATCATGTCGTAAGGACGGATGACATAGTTTATACCAAGTCTCCATTGAAAGAATATCCATACGGCATTGTCAAGTACAATAACGGGCAAGACGGGATAGTCTCGACACTGTATGCAGTTTATCATCACAAGGATAATGTTTATGGACAATTTGTTGAGTATTACTTTACCAATCCTCAACGGACGAATAGATATTTTAAACCCATAGTCCGAATTGGTGCTAAACACGATATGAAGATTGGAAACGAGGAGGTCCTTGACAGCTTTGTCGTTTTCCCAGGCCTGAAAGAGCAGAGGAAGATTACAGAAATGCTTTCACTTCTTGATCTGCGCATTGCTATCCAAAACAAGGTGATTGAGAAATATGACTCCCTTATTAAGGCACTTGCACACGAGATAATTGGAAAGAACGCCCCAAACACAATGCTGTCTGAATGTGTGTGTTGTACCTCCTCAACACTGAAAGAGAGTGATTTGTCAGATGCCGGAGCGGTCCCAGCATACGGCGCAGCTGGAATCTCCGGGTTCACTGATAATGCTCTTTCTGCAGGAGATTCGCTATTGATTACTAAAGACGGCTCCGGTGTTGGTTCCTTACGCTACGTAAGTGGACCTCATTCGTTTGTAGGAACGATGAATTCAATGACACCCAGAGATGGATTTTATCTTCCATACATCTACTACGCCTTACATAACGTGAGTTTTGAAACTTATCGGACCGGGCAGGCAATCCCGCACATTTATTTCAGGGATTATGGTAAAGAAAGAATATTCTGCCCAGGCTACCCGGATCAGAAGAGGATTGCTATCGGTTTGGAAAGAATTGAGTCTAAAATGCTAATAGAGAGATATTTCAAGGAACATCTGCTATCAGTTAAAGCATATCTCTTGAATGCTCTTTTTATATAAAAAGATTTATTAGAAGATACCTCTTGATAGACTCGTAAGATAATAGTGCTGCTAATTCTGACTCTATCTTAGAAGATAGCGCCGACAGACCGGCCACGATTCTCTTTTGTTCACTCAGAGACGGCAATGGACATTGAATCTTATTCATGTCCTTGAGATAGGCTGTTTTCATTGTCCCTTCCGCTATTATACGCTGTACTTGCTCACTGAAATACCTTGAGCACATTAGATAGTAAAGATACTCAGTGTTTACATCAGCTGCAGGAACAACTCCAAGTATGCCTTGTTTCGTGCTTACAGGATAGGTATTAATTGAGATTGCACCAATTGTTGCGCCATTGGAATAAATCACAGAATTTGATGGGATAAGCCATGCTGAGGATTTACTTAAGCCAAGATCATTGATGAAATCCTTGTTTTTAACCAGATATTTTGATGATAAGTCATCTATCTTTACGAATGGTATAGTCCCATTCAAATAATACTGTCCAACTGATGTTGATGGCGTTCCTCCTTCGCCAGCCTGTATATACATCTGATTAAATGGTACCATGTGCCCTTTCAAGAGATCATCGACAATCTTGTCAGTTAGTGCCTTAATTAGGCCGTTGTTCTCCTTAATTCTCGTAGAATTTTGCGAAAATCTAGGAAAGGTGTATATTTGCCGTTACTAAAAATCGCGGAAAGGTGTATGAAACCACTCCGTAAAACCTTAGGATTCGTGATTATGAAAAGAAAGATTTACGATAAGCTACTTCAGTGGAAGCGAGAGAAAAACGGCGCTACAGCCCTTATGATTGAGGGTGCACGCCGTGTTGGCAAGAGTTACATCGCTCGAGAATTCGCCCGCAATGAATATGACTCATTTATCCTCATCGATTTCAGCAAGGCCCCGCAGCGAGTCAGAGGCTGGTTCGATGAGTATCTGGAAGATATCGATACGCTCCTCCAGAACATCCAGCTTCACTATAAGAAAAAGCTTGCAGCTCGAAAAGCCCTCATTATTTTTGATGAAGTCCAGAAATGCTCTAAAGCCCGCGAGGCCATCAAAGCGCTGGTGGAAGACGGTCGCTTCGACTATCTGGAGACAGGCTCACTCATATCTATCAAGAAAAACGTTGAGAACATTGTCATTCCATCCGAGGAGGACGGTATAGAGATGTACCCCATGGACTTTGAAGAATTCCTTTGGGCTATGGACAACGAAGTCCTGATGCCTTATATTCGGAAGCAGTTTGAGAAATGTAAGCCCATGGGTGACTTCCACAGAGAGGCGCTGCACTATTTTCGCCAATACCTCATTGTTGGTGGAATGCCGCAAGCCGTAGCCGAATACGCTGCCTCTCGGGACTTTACAAAAGTGGATGCCATCAAACGTCAGATTCTACGCCTCTATAAGAACGACATTAAGAAATACGCAGGGGGCTTGACGACCCGCGTCAGCGCCATTTACGATGCCATTCCCGGCCAACTCCAGAAGAAAGAAAAACAATTTACACTCACGGCCCTCAAGGATGAGGCTCGTATGCGTGAGTATGACAGTGCCTTCTTCTGGTTGGATGACGCCAAGTTGGCAAATATCTGCTACAACACCACCGCGCCCAACATCGGGCTCCAGCTTAACGAAGACCGAACCACCCTCAAATGCTATTTCTGCGACACTGGTTTGCTAATATCCCTTGCATTCAGCACCCGTGGTATCGTCACTGATGAAATCTACCAGAAACTCATGTTTGACAAACTGGAAATCGATGAGGGGATGTTAGTGGAAAATATTGTAGCTCAGATGCTTAAGACCGCTGGAAGTAAACTGTTTTTCTATAACAACTACGACAAGGAAGAGGCGGAGAACCGCATGCAAATAGATTTCCTTATCCAAAAGGAGGTCGTCACTTCCAGGCATAACATTTCCCCCATAGAGGTGAAAAGCAGCACAAACTATACGCTTACATCCATCAAAAAATGTATCAAGAAATATGGCCAGTATCTTTCTACGCCCTATGTCTTGCATACCAATGATGTGGAGCAGAAAGATGGGCTCACCTATCTTCCGCTGTACATGACTCCGCTTTTATAAGACCGATATCCGTCAGATAAACAGGCTCTTAAGCATGAATTCTTTTTGTAAAAGAAGAGACCTCAGAAAGGCTTCTTCCATCGTTTGCTTTTGCTGGAATGCTGATAACCTTCTTGCAGTAGCCTGCTGATCTTTCAGATATGGAATCACAAATGAAATTTCCAGAAAGCTCTCATAATTGAGATTCCTCCGAACAATACTGGCACCTTGTTCAGAGACAAGGGAATACGCCCACAACGCTTTTCGTGTCTTTAGCAGGAATGCAATATACCCTTTGTCAAATTTTTCATCTATTGAGAACACCTTATAAGAAGGAGATACAATACCTATTTCGAAACGATCGTTGTAGTTTATATTACCCATCCATAAGTTTTGAGGACTTAGAACCACGTCTCCTCTGTGAATCGCTTTATATCCAGTATTGTCTGCGCTTGCAATCTCTTTATTGAAATACTCTCTTTGGCTATATATGCCGGAAACTGTTGAGCTAAGAACTTCGTATTGGTTATTAATCCTGCTCTTTTCCACCCTCTCTATTAGGATATCCCTTAAGCGAACCTGTTTGCCTTGGCATTGACCTAACATCCTCTCCTCTAACGCAGTCTTTAGTTTCTTCAAATCCTCAATCACCTTGTTTTGGATAGCAATGCGACGATCAAGAAGGGATAATAAGGCTACAATCTTTTCCTGCTCTTTGATACTCGGATAATTGATAACAAGTTCACGGAGATTGTCGTTGTAAATTCTTGTTATAGTAGTTGAATTCAATTTATTCCAGTTCACCCTTGATAAGACGTAATTGAGGAATGAATTGATGTACAACTGTTTCGGATTTGACAGCCATACAATATTGGAATCCTGGAAATAGGCATCCTCTCCATCGAATACTATGGTTTTTCCGACGGTTCCGGCACAAGTAATCATCACTTCTCCCTCGTGTGGATAGTTATACTTTGCCTTATACTCCTCAAAAAGGTCTCTTGTTATATAGGCATCCGGGGTACCTCCAATAGTTCCAATTTTAAAGAATGGCACATCCCCCTGCTCGGAAGTTTGATTGGCGAAAATACGCTTGCACATATTAACGGTGCAGTCTTCGCCAATCCTTCGAGACGCCCATTCACCACTAAATCCCGGGAATCTCAAATTCGGGACATTAGGTTTTGTAGTTTTACGAGTATCACTCATAACGATTGTCTGTCAGTCAAATTCTTGATTAGGGATTAGATAATGCCGAGTTCCTTGAGGTACACGTCAATCTGGGCGTCCAGCTCGGCGCGTTTGGCCTCCAGCTCCTTGATCTCACTCATCACGGCCTTGATGTCAATCTCTTCCTCCTCTTCGAAGGTGTCCACGTAACGCGGAATGTTGAGGTTGTAGTCGTTATCCTTGATTTCCTGCAGGGTGGCGCAATGGCTGTATTTCTCAATCTCCTTACGCTCACGGTAGGTGCTGACAATCTTGTCGATGTGCTCCTGGCGGAGTTTGTTCTGCGTCTTGACCTTCTCGAACTCCTTGCTGGCATCGATGAACAGGATGTTGTCATCCTCTTTGCGGCATTTCTTCATCACCAGAATACAGGTAGGGATGCTGGTGCCGTAGAAGATGTTGGCCGGGAGACCGATAATGGCATCGATGTAGTTCTTCTTCTCGATGAGGAACTGACGAATCTTGCCTTCTGCTGCGCCACGGAACAGAACGCCGTGAGGTGCTACGCAGGCCATTGTTCCACCGTCGCCCAGGTGGTAAATCATATGGAGGATAAAGGCGTAGTCTGCCTTGGACTTCGGGGCCAGGACACCGGCCTTACTGAAACGGTCGTCGTTATTGAACTTGGCATCTGCAGACCACTCAGCAGAAAACGGAGGATTTGCGACCACAGCGTCGAACTGGCGGTCACCAAATTCATCCTTCTCCAGCGTGTCTCCATTTTGGATGTCGAAGTCCTTGTATTTGACGCCGTGCAGCAGCATGTTCATTCGAGCCAAGTTGAACGTTGTAGGGTTCTTTTCCTGACCGAAGATTTCGTCTGCGTTACCGCCACGGGCTGTGCGGAGCAGCAGAGAGCCGGAACCGCAAGTAGGGTCGTAAACCGTCTTGAGGCGGGTCTTGCCGGTGATTACAATCTCGGAGAGAATGGTACTCACTTCCTGAGGTGTGTAGAACTCTCCGGCCTTCTTGCCAGCACCAGCCGCAAACTGGCCAATCATATACTCGTAGGCGTCACCCAGGATGTCAATGTCTTGGGCATCCTCAAGACCGAAGTCAATGCCGTTGAGAGCCACCAACACGTCACTGATAAGTTTGTTTTTGTCATCAGCCGTCTTGCCGAGCTTCGGGGAAGCCAGGTCGATATCAGAGAACAGGCCGCCGAAGTCATCGCCGCTCTCGTGGCCGATGGTGCTGTCTTCAATCTTCTTGAGGCTGCGCTCCAGCTGAGGAAGGATGTTCTCTTTGTGGCTGATGCTCTCAATGATGGAAGAGTACAGGAACTCAGGCTCAATGAAATAGCCAAGGTCTTCCATGCAGATGCGCTGGATTTCCGCTTTCAGTTCCTCTTTGTTGGAGGTCCAGGCCTGTTTGAAGGTGAGGCCGTCTTCGCTGAGCTGGTCATCGATGTACAGCTCAATCTTCTGGGAGAGGTACTTGTAGAAAATGAAACCGAGGGTGAAATACATGAAGTCACCGGCGGTCATATTTCCCCGGAGTTTATTGGCAACGTCCCAAAGCTGGGTACGAAGTCTCTGTTGCAATTCTTCGCTCATATATCAGTGTAAAACTTTTATTCCCAACTAAATAGGTCAATGATTTCACGCATCTTCTCAACGATGCGGCGAACGGTGGCGCTGCGGGCCAGCAGGCCCATCTTCTTTTTGCGGACGGCTTCCTGAATGATCTCCGGCTTCTCACGGCCCAGGTAGTCGTATTCGGACATGTACTTACCAAGGGCTTCCGCATCCACGCCTTCAACCATGGCAAGATCCTCAACGGCCTCGGTTTTCTTCTCGATGATGTAGTCCTTCAGGCGGGTTTCAAGATCCATGGTGCCGTCTGCTTTGGCTCGCTGGAAGCCTTCCTTATCATAGTCCACGTTGCTCTTGATGAAGTCATCGATGAGACGTGTCTTTTTGCGCATGGTAGCATCCTTAATCATGGTGTCCAGAATCTCCTGGCGCTTCTGCTCATAGTCTTCGTCAGAAGGATTCAGGTCGCTGATGAGGGAAAGGATGTAGGCCACGTTAATGACATCGCTGTGCAGCAGTTCCAGGCAGAAGTCAATGTCCTCCAACTTGCCGCCGTCACCATATTCTGCGGACGGCTCTTCCAGCAGGTGCGGCTCATCAGAATCTTCCTTGATGAAGCCGACTGTCATGTCCAGATACTTGGAACGGTAGTCGTTGTAGTCCTGCTCGGAGAGGATAAGGCCGGGGTCATCTGCGTCAAAGTCCTCGTATATCTGGATTTCAGCGCGTTTCTTGATAATGTCGCGGAAGGCCAGGAGGAACTTCTTTTTGTCGTATTCGCTCTTGAGGACATCCACGGATTCCATGGTGGGATACTTCTGCAGGAATGCCTCGCTGAGCTCATTCAGTTCGCGTTTGACCTGCTTGAACTCCGGGCGCTGGACACCCACATTGGGGTCACCGCCGCAGAAGAGCTTTAGGGACTCGTCCACCTTGGCCTTGAGGTCACGGAAGCAGAGGATCTTGCCGAAGCGTTTCTTCTCGTTCAGGATGCGGTTGGTGCGGCTGAACGCCTGCAAGAGACCGTGGTACTCCAGGTTCTTATCCACATAGAGGGTATTGAGTTTCTTCGCGTCAAATCCAGTCAGGAACATGCCCACGACCAAGAGAAGGTCAATGGGTTCCATACCGACCTTACGCTTCTTCATACGCTCGTTGATATCGTCGTAGTAGGCGCCGAAATTGTCGGTAGTGAAGGCCGTGCCGAAATGTGCGTTGTAGTCATCCATGATGGCCTGCAGCTCATCTGCCTGCACAGAATCCGTCTCAAATCCCTGATTCATTCCGGTCTTGGCATCATCCTGACTGGTATTAGGCGCATAGGTAAAGATGGCGGCAATCTTGATGTCCGGCTGCAGGTCTTTGAAGATCTTGTAGTATTTGAGCAGCATCGGGACGGACTGCACGGCAAAGAGGGCGTTGAATTCGCCGTCGAAGGTAGATTTACGGAAGTTGTTGACGATGAATTCAGCAATGGTCTTCATCCGGATGTCGCTCTGCTCATTGGCGTCCAGCTTGCCTTGATAGTATTCTACGAGGAAGCCCAGCACGTTTTCGTCCGCAATGGCATCCTTGATCATATACTTGTGGAGGCATTCGCCGAACACTTCATACGTGGTGATATCCTGCTTGGCATTCTCCGGAAAAATGGGCGTGCCGGTGAAGCCGAATATCTGGAGGTTCCGGAAGAAATTGACAATGTTACGGTGACACTCGCCAAAGTGGCTGCGGTGGCACTCATCGAATATCATCACAAACTTCTTGTCCCGAAGGTCCTGAATACGCTTGTTGTAGAAGTCCTTCTTGATGGCGGCATTTAACTTCTGGATGGTTGTGAGGATGATTTTCTTGTCGGAGTTGAGGCGTTTGACCAGTTCATAGGTATTGTCGGTGCCGTCCACTGCACCAGGCTCAAAAGCCTCGTATTCGCTCTTGGTCTGAGTGTCCAGGTCGTGGCGGTCCACCACGAAGAGCACCTTGTCGATGCCGTCCAGTTCTGCGACCAGCTGCGCCGCCTTGAAAGATGTCAGCGTTTTACCGGCGCCTGTGGTGTGCCAGATGTAGCCGTTCTTATTCGTGTTCTGGACGCGGTCCAGGATTTTCTCCACAGCGTAATACTGGTACGGGCGGAGGACCATCAGGCATTTATCTCCCTCGTGCAGGACGATGTATTTGGAAATCATCTTGCCCATGGTGCATTTGTCAAAGAAGTGGGCCGCAAATTGGCTAAGGTCGTTCACCGGCTCATTGTTGGGCAGTGTCCAGTTGAAGGTAAACTTATAGCCACAGTTGGGATTATTGGCGAAATAGCGCGTGTTGACACCGTTGGAGATGACAAAAAGCTGGATGTAGTCGAAAAGGCCGCGGAAGGAAGTTTTCTGGTAGCGCTGCACCTGGTTGTAGGCCTGCTTCAACTCTACGCCGCGTTTCTTAAGCTCAATTTGTACGAGCGGAAGGCCGTTGATGAGGATGGTGACATCGTAGCGGCAAGTCTTGCGGCCTTCCATAGTAATCTGGTTGGATACCTGGAATTCATTCTGGCACCAGTGGTTCTTGTTCAGGAATTCCACCCAGATACGGTGCTGGCCGTCCTCGGTTTCCATTGGATATAGGTCGCGGAGTTTCTTGGACTTCTCAAAGAGGGTTCCGCCCTCCAGATAGATGCAGATCTTCTCGAATTCTTTATCGGTAAATGCCGTCCGGCCTATCTCGGCCAGCTTCTTGGCATTATGTTTTTCCAGCTGCGCTTTGAAGTTGCTGTAGAGATTGGTTTCTTCCTTGATCTGGACATACTCATAGCTCATGTCCTTCAAGGTCGAAATCAGCCCGTTTTCAAGCGCCTGTTCGCTTTGTGCCGTCATTTCGCTTAATGCAATTAATTAGGGATGCCGCTAAGTCTTACAAAATTAACATTTTTCGCGCGAATCTCCAAAATTAAGTGGTTATTCCTATCAGGAACTTACATCCCTCCAGTCAAACTCTCAACCATCATCTCCCTATGATTGATGAACATCTTCGTAATGCGGTAGCTTTCAGTGTCTTCGTAGTCCACGTAGCGTATTCCTCGACTATTTCCGAGATACGCGAGATCAGTGATAACTGCCGATTGGGGGGATAATGCCGCCTCGGGTCCATCCATCAGGAAGATGCCTGTGCGTGTGAATGTTTAGATAGGGTTCGGGAAACTCTCGCAGTGTTTGAACTTTTTCTGCACCTGCGTCCCTTTTCACCAGCCAGGCCTTTCGTGTCTATTTCTCTCGCGCGGTACCCTTTCTCCACCTAGGCCTTGAGTCCCGAAAAAGATTTACCCTCCGTCGCAGTTTAATTTCTTTCTCTTCTTCTTTTGTCAATGACTTACGACTTTCAAGCGTCGGAGACTTCGATTCGGACAGCAATGGCTCATCCAGCCTTTTATGTCTAGCATTCTCTTGTTCCAATTCTATGATTCGTTTCCGCAAGCGCTGATTGTCCGCCAAATATTCCTCATAGGTCATTGTTCTAATGCTTTATTTGAAATGAATTCAAGTGATACTACAACATTCCTGTAGAGTGTTTATCCATAAGAATATCCGGCCTTCCTGGAAGAGAAAGTACCGAAACGCGTCAAGGCGTTAGTTGGAATTGGCCCTATTTGAAATTATGCCATCGAAATTCTCGATTGCCCACGAAATCAGGACATCAAGGTGGGGAAGGAGGCTGCGCCCGCGGTCTGTCAATGAATACTCTACTTTGGGAGGGACCGCCGGGTATAACTTTCTGGAAATGAGACCGTCTTCCGTGAGCGTCTTGAGCGTGGCAGTCAGCATTTTTTTTTGAGAAATGTCAGGGATGCGGCGGTACATGTCATTGAACCGCAATGTACCATGCTGTTCAAGAGTATATAGAACTAACATTGCCCATTTATTGCCGATGCGGGTGAGTATGTTGCGGATGGGACATTTGGGAAAGGTCGCATCCTGAATTGTCTATCTATCCATAATATGCGTGTTCCTCTGCAAAAGTAACATAAATTCACGACGAATCGGCCGCTTCTGAAGAGATACGACCGACAATAATATTTCAAAATACTATTTGCAAAGTGCCTGTGCAAGAGCATCTACACCTTCTGCGCCAGGCAGGGTCGGATAAGCGGCTTTAAGTTGTGCGGCGAATGTCGCAGCATCAGGATGAGATTCAAGGAGTTCACGGACTTTGGTAAGATAGGATATTTGCAGGTGAGCCCCAAAAACAAATTATAGGTTATTCCCCGAAAACTCTTAAATTTGCAGATGATTGATAATGAATGGCAGAAAGTAGTTGAAAGTGGATCCGATAGAATGGGCGGCGGCATTTGAAAACGTAATCGTTTAAGTGGAGCAAGAAGAAAACCTTGCTTGCGGAATGAGGAACTGAATGGCGAACGCCGGCCGAGATTAACCCAAGAGTATTTTTCGATTGACTATGAATAAAGAAGATTTCCAGATTCGTTACAAATTGTTAAAGTTGGACGGGCCGACGATTGACAGAATCCGTCAGATGGAGGATGGTGAAGACCGGGATGCCCGATATGGTTTAGGACGATATTTGTATGTGGTACGTCCGGAGGAGGATTGAGAAGACCGCGCTTTTGAGTATCTTCAGAAGGCGTATGCCCAAGGACAGTCGGATGCCGTCGCTGCTTACACAGAAGGATGTCTCACAAAATACGCGTCTGAAATGGAGATAGTCCATATTCCTGCCTTTGATGCTGATGACGAGGATGTGGATTCTGATGAAGATGACTATCCGGACGACGACGGTCGTTTTGATGCCTATGCGTAACTTTATTGATGGATCTATGAATATCTTCCGGAAAATCAAGTTGTCGGCCCGGTATGCCAAAGCGGTGTACCTTGTGTCAGCGGCATATTCATTCACCGCTGCCGGACTGTGCGTCTTTGATCCTACCTTGACTCCCACATTCGTTCTGCTGAAGCTGCTGTTTATCCCTGTCATCTGGTATTTGTTCAAGTCCTTCCAGAGAGGGCAGACCATCTATTTCTATCTGAATCTGGGGATCAGCAGAACTGAATATTATTCTATTCCGTTTGTTGTTGACTTCGTGGTCTTCGTCGCGCTATTAACCTTTTCAATATGTGTTGGCAATGTCATCAGATAGGATAAATAGAATGCTTGTTGACAGCGTGCACCTTGAATTCGGAAAACTAACGGTGCTTCAAAGCGCGTTCGTCACATCGGAACGCGGCAAGGTGACGGGTGTCCTGGGGAGGAACGGTACGGGAAAATCGTGCCTGTTCAAATGTATTATGGGAGGCATAAAGCCACAGAACATATTCGTGAGGTTCAACGATGAGCAAAGTACTGACTATGGGCATATCGGCGACAGGGTCAAGTACCTTCCGCAGAATCTCTTCATGCCGCCGAGGATGACCTTGGACGAAGCCTTCAGACTGTATGATGTTGAATATGACGGCTTGGTGTCGTTTGATCCCAAGTTCCATACCTTTCAGAAGAAACAGTTTCGGGAATTATCCGGTGGCGAGGTTCGTGTCGCTGAAATGTTCATCATCATCAAGTCACCCTCTGATTTCTGCATCCTGGACGAACCTTTCTCCAACATCGCCCCTATTCATGTCGAGAAGATGCAGTCGCTGATCCGGGAGGAGAAAGCAAATAAAGGGATCATCGTATCTGACCATTTGTACGAAGCGATCATTCAGGTTTCAGACAACTTGTTCCTGCTCCGTGACGGTTACACATTCCCCGTCAGATCAAGAGAAGACCTGATAAGGCATGGGTATATTCGATAAGCTGTTCACTGATCGGATCCGTCCCGTTACTTTGCGAAGACCGTCTCGTTCACCAGGTGGCCGGTAGCCATCAGGTAATCCGTCTCGGCGATACGGGACTGCGCGAACGCCTCAATAAGATTACTCCTGGCCTGCTGCCACTGGAACTGCGCATCAAGATAATCCGAGAGAGGACACATGGATGCGTGATAACGATTCTCTGTAACTCTAAGATTCTCATCTGCTTGAGCCTTACCATCCATGGTCGCTTCGATAAGGTTGTAGCTGTCGGAAAGATTGAATGCCGCCGGCCAAGGCATCCTCTACGAAAGGTTCGGCGATTGCCGCCGCCTGATTTCCGGGCGGACCGCCTTGATGAATGAATATCACGGATTCATCTCGCGCCTTTCCTCTGAGTTGGCTCCCGGCTCGCTCATCATAGACTGCCACTCGTTTCCTTCGGATCTCGCCGACATCGACATCTGCATCGGCTATAATGACGATGCAAGCAAGCCTGAGCAGGAGATGATCGACAAGGCGACGCACCTGTTTGATCGCGCCGGATTTAAGGTAGGCCTGAACAATCCATATTCAAACTCGATAACTCCCAAGAAACCGATTGATTACAAATCCTTGATGATCGAAGTCAACAAGCGTTGCTATATGAATGAGGGCACTTTGGCGCGGACGGTAGGCTATGACATCATTTCTGGACTTGTCAACGACTTCTATCGCCTGGTATTGGCATAAAAGAATATCACCGTGCGTGAAAAGCGGCGTTTTCCGGACAAGTTGTATTGTCCTGATTTAGGTTGACTCGTGTTTATAGAATATCACTTATATAAGTGGTTCTTCCGCAATTTAGTTGAAAGACGGAGTTTGTACTGTTAGCAAAGGA
>ENA-OZHZ01000658-OZHZ01000658.1-human-gut-metagenome-genome-assembly--contig:-NODE-658-length-15670-cov-5.754339_pt1 | contig 15670 bp, 16 predicted proteins | sample MGYA00244053_ERZ653699 | MGnify/ENA primary metagenome ERZ653699 (study PRJEB26926, sample SAMN06165200) | human gut metagenome | biome: ENVO:00009003; feature: ENVO:2100002; material: ENVO:00002003...
GAACGGTCGGCAGGAGTACTGGAAGCCGAACGGAGCAATCGGCGAGGTCAACCGCCTTGTCAGCTCACAGCGGCGCAACCTTGCCGAACTGAAACTCACACCAGCCAGCAGGAAGGGCAGCATTGACGCGCCGACGGACGACGACTTCTCTGCCTACTGACAAACCCGCTCTGCCCACCGGAAGCCAGCGGCTTGAACAATATGTGCGTGATGTGCTGGATGGAAAGATTATCGCGTGCAAAAAAGTGCGAATGGCTTGTCAGCGCCATCTTGACGATTTGAAACGCAGTCAAACGAGTGACTGGCCATATCGCTTTGATGCAGAAAGGGCAGACCGCGCAATCGGCTTCTTTGAGCGTTTCCTGCGTCCATCAAAAGGCGAAATTACGCGAATGGAACTGATGCCGTGGCAGTGCTTCGTCGAGGGCAGCTTATATGGCTGGGTGGACAAGCAGACGGGCTTGCGGCGCTACCGCGAAGGGCTGGTGTGCGTGGGGCGCGGCAATGGCAAGTCCACCATGATGAGCGGCAATGCTGCCTACTTGTGTTCCAAGGATGGCGAGCGCGGCGCGGATGTGTATTTGCTGGCGAACAGCAAGGAACAGGCCAGCATCGTCTACCGGGAATGTGCAACGCAGATTGCTTCAAGCCCTGCGCTGTGCAAGCATTTCGAGGTGCGGCGCGACGTTATCCGCTATCCCGGCACGCACAGCATGATTCAACACCGCGCGTCGGACAGCCGCAAGCTGGACGGGCTGAACCCGCACGGCGCTGTTTTCGACGAAATTCATGCGATGCGGGATTTCAAGCTCATCAATGTTGTCAAGCGCGGCATGAACAAGCGCAGACAGCCGCTGATGATTTACATCACAACGATGGGCAGCGTACTGGACGGGCCGCTGATGTACTACTACGGACTGTTCGGGGATGCACTGCTCGGCAGTCTGCGCCCGGATGTCGCTGACCGCATGTTTGCATTCATTTGCGAGATGGATGCAGAGGACGACATAGAGGACAGCCGCCTTTGGGTGAAGGCAAACCCGGCGATGGGCGTTCTGCTCAATCAAAGCAACTTGGAAGCGGACTGGGCGCGATGCAAACAGATACCCAGCGAACGCGCGGACTTCATCAACAAGCAGCTCAACATCTTCACGGATGCAAGCGACGCGCCGTTTGTAGACTTCGATGTCGTCAAGCGGAATGAAGATTGGATTGAGATGGGGCTGCTGGAAGGGCGCGAGTGCTTCGGCGGATTCGATCTTGCAACGTCCGAGGACATGACGGCTGCGGGCTTGGAGTTCCAGCTGGATGACGGCCGCTATTTCTGGCTCTGTCACGCATGGACAACGCGCAAAAAAGTGGAGCTTGACCTCGAAAAGATACCGTACCATGAATATGCGCTCAACGGCTGGCTGTCCATCGTCGATGGGGATTACGTTGCGCAGGATGAAGTCTACAAGTGGTTTGAAACGCAGGTGAAACATTACGCCATCCGCGCCATCGGTTATGACCCGGCAAACGCAACGTGGCTTGTGCGGATGCTGGAAGCCAGCGGACTGCCGTGCAAAGTTGTTCGGCAAGGCCCGCTGACGCTGAATGCGCCCATGAAAGACCTGCGCGAAGTGCTGCTGGATGGTCGTCTGGTGCATAACCGGAATGCACTGTTCCGGTGGTTCTTGCAGAACGTCAAGCTGCGAACCGGCTATGGCGATGAGGACAAAGCGAACTGGGTGCCGACAAAGCGTCAGCGATACCGCAAGATTGACGGCTTTGCCGCCCTGCTGGATGCGCACACGCTGATGCTGGGCGAAAGTCCCCTGCCGGACGGCTTCACGCCGGAGCTGGATGTCAGCATTTACAGCCTTGATTTGTAACGGAGGGTATACAATGGGAAAGAACAAGGAAAAGAAAGCCAAGCGCCGCGCAAACGGCACGCGGGATGCGCCCGATTGGAGCGTGCTGCGTACCGCAACGCGCACCCGGAGCGACTACACGCTTTCCGGCAGTGAAGCCATCTCATCTACTCGGCTGTGTCGCGAATCGCGAACACGATGGCAATGCTGCCGATTCACCTCTACAAGAATCATGAGATTCAGCGGGAGGACTGGCGTGAGCGCTTGATAAATTATCAGCCGAACGCCACCATGACACCATATCTGTTCCAGCAAACGATGGAGGCATTCCGGAATGTCGAGGGCAACACCTACGCGTTGATGATTCCTGATTTGACTGACCCGATGCGGCAGCGCATTGCATCCCTGGACGTTCTGGATGCTTCGCTGGTGCAGGTGGAGCGTGAAGTGGAGACGCGGGAAACGTACTACAAGTTCACGCTGGATGACGGGACACTCTGCCGGGTGCATGAATCCAACATGATTGTGCTGCGGCATATGTCCACCAACGGACGCAAGGGCATCCGCCCGATTGACGTTCTGATGGGAACATTGCAGTATTCCAACGCCATCCGCGAATACGCGGCGAATCAGCTGCAAGGGGTCAACTCAGGTGTCGTGCTGAACATCCCTTCGACGAACCTCAGCCCGGAGAAACGTGACAATGCCGTCAGGCAGTTTCTTGAAGCCTACAAGAAATCAGGTGGACGCGTCATTGTGCTGGAAGGCGGCATGACCGCCACAACGCTGACGCAAAGCCCGGTAGATGCGCAGTCGCTGGATGTGGAGCGCGTCACCAAAAACCGCGTGGCGACCGTGTACAACATCCCGCCGCACATGCTGGGTGACTACTCGGACAGCAGCTACTCAACAAACGAGCAGTCCACGCAGGAGTATCTGACGCTGACCATCATGCCAATTGTGGCGCAGTGGGAACAGCAGCTCAACCTGAAGCTGTTGACGTGGCGCGAGCGCTGCGAAGGATACTACTTCGCATTCGACCTCGATGAGCTGCTGCGCGCCGACCAAAGCACCCAAGCGGAGGTCAACCAAAAGGGCATCCGCAATGGCTACAAGACCATCAATGAGGTTCGCAGGAAAGAAGGCAAACCACCTGTCAGCGGTGGTGACTTGCCGATGGTATCCAAAGACCTTGCGCCGCTGGAAGCTGTGCAGTCCGGCACGGCGCAGTGAAAGGAACATGCACATGCAGAAGTTTTGGAATCTCGTACTGCCGGAGGAAGCGGAAAAGCCTGCCGAGTTGTATCTGGAAGGCGAAATTGCAGCTGAATCGTGGTACGGGGATGAAGTAACGCCGAAGCAGTTCCGCGAGGAACTGGCGGCAGTCAACGGGCGTGACGTAACCGTCTGGATTAACTCCCCTGGCGGCGATGTCTTTGCCGCCAGCATCATTTATACGGCGCTGATGGAACACAAAGGCGCGGTGACGGTCAAGATTGAGGGCTTGGCGGCAAGCGCGGCATCGGTCATTGCGATGGCGGGCGACAAAGTGCTGATGGCCCCGACCGCGTTCCTGATGATTCACAATCCGTGGTCGATGGGCTATGGCGACGCAGAAGAGCTGCGCCACGCGGCGGCTGTGCTGGATGAGATTGCGGACGGGCTGGTGCTGGCCTACGAAATCAAGACGGGACTTCCGCGCGATACCATCCGTCAGATGATGGCGGATGAAACGTGGATGTCGGCGCAGACAGCCATCGACAACGGGTTCGCGGACGGAATGCTGCTGCGCGGCAGCGAAACCGATGCGCAAAACGTGCTGCGAAATTGCAAATTCGGCAGCATTGCCGCGTGTGCGCGCACCCTCAAACGGATTTCCGCCAAGATGCCAGAACCGCCCAAACCGGCGAATCAGGAAGCGCGGGATATGCTCTTCAAAAAAATGCAGACCGCAAAAGCGGCGCTGAACAACTACCCGACAATCAAGTAGGAGGCAACACATGAACATCATTCAGATGAAGCAGGAAATCAAGGACATCCGCACGGAACTTGCGGCGGAAATCGACAAGGGCATGGAGATGGCGAAGAATCGCGCCACCACGCTCGAATCCATCAAGGCGCAGAGCGACAAAGTGGACGACCTGCAAATCCGCGAAGCCCTGCTGACGCAGGCGCTGAATACGGCAGAAGGCAAGGAAAATCCGCCGCAGAGCAAGAAGCTCGGTCAGAACGGCGGCTTCCGCAGCCTCGGCGAATTTGCCAGCGCGGTGCATAATGCCTGTACGCTCAACGGCCCGGTGGACAACCGACTGGTGCGCAATGATGCGTCCGGCGCGAATGAAACGACCGGCGCGGATGGCGGCTATCTTGTGCCGCCGGACTACGCGGCGGGTGTCATCGACCTGATTCAGGAGCAGTCCATTCTGCTGCCGCAGGCGCGCCGCGTGACCATTGCCGGAAACCGCCTGATTGAGGCGTATCTGGTGGAGAGCAAGCGCGACGATGGACATCGTCATGGCGGCGTGCTGGCGTACTGGAAGGGCGAGGCTCAGCAGTACAAATCGAGCAAGCCGACGTTCGGTGAGCGCACGACCCAGCTGGACAAGCTGACGGCCATCTGCCCCGTGACGGAAGAGCTGCTGATGGATGAACCCGCCATCGAAAGCACGCTGGACACCAAAGTGGCGCAGGAATTTGCGTGGAAGGCGGATGCTGCCATCTTTGGTGGCTCTGGCAGCGGTTCGATGCCGCTGGGCATGGTCATGCCGACGACGAACACTGCGCTGGTCACGGTGGATGAGGAATCCGGTCAGGCGGCTGGCACGGTCAATGTGCAGAACATCCTGAAAATGTGGAATCGTATGCCTGCGCAGTGCCGTGCGAACGCGAAGTGGTACATCAATCAGGACTTGGAGCTTCAGTTGATGCAGCTGATGATGGGAACGGATACGGTGGCAACCAGCGACAGCGGCGTGACGGTTAGCTTCGGCGGCCCGCTGTGGCTGCCTGCCGGTGCGTATGGTAACGAGAACGGCAAGCTGCTTGGGCGCGACGTGATTCCGCTGGAACAAGCAGCGGCGGTCGGGGCGGTCGGCGACATTGCCTTCCTCGATGCGACGCAGTACCTGATTGTGGAGCGCGCTGGCATCAACAAGCAGACTTCCATGCACATGTATTTCGACACCGATGAGGTGGCGTTCAAATTTTCCTGGCGTGTTGGTGGCCGCCCGGACTGGATGACCGCGATTACCGGCGCAAACTCCACCATTGCCCGCTCGCCGTATGTTGCGCTGGCAGCGCGCGCCTGATGAGGAGGATGCAGGATGTTTGATGCGGTGGAAAGCATCGTGATGCAGGTCACGGCGGATGAGGAGAAACGTGTGGCGGTCGCTTCCCTCTCCGCCAGCTACAAGGCAGGACGGCGCGCAAGCGTCAACATGGAGCTGGCGCAGGCATACGATGCCAGTCAGCACGATGAGCTTGTGCGCAAGGCTGCGGCAGAGTTCCTGACAGAAGTGCAGAAGCGCTGTCTGTCGGCGGGGCTGCCTGTTCCCAGGGAAATGTGAGGGGGCTGAATCATGCCAAACATCAGCGACCTGAAGCGCTATGCCGTGGTGGATTCATCGGAAGATGACTTTGTGTTGGAGAAGTGCATGGCGGCGGCAGAACGGTACTTGGTCAACGCAGGCGTACCCGTGCCGACGGGAGAAGATCCGCTGTATGATTTGTGCGTGTATCAGCTGGCTGTCCACTACTACGATAACCGTGGTGCTCTTGGTGACAAGGCGGAGCAGCTTCCCTTTGGCGTCACCAGCATCATCCACCAGCTCCGGCTCTGAGGTAATGCGGTATGTACGATAATTGCGGCGCATTGCAGGACACCATACAGATTCTCCGCGCACAGCCTGGACAGGATGCGCAGGGCAATGCAACCACCACTTGGGCGCTTATCGCGGAAACAAAGGCACAGGCGCGCGACCTGTCCGGCCGGGAGTTCTTCGCGAACGCGAATCATCAGGCGGAAAATGTGATGAATTTCAAAATCCGCTGGCGCACGGGTTTGACAACCGGAATGCGCATCAGCTATGCCGGGGCGCTCTACGACATTATTCAGGTCAACCATTTGAACAATCGGCGCGGCGGCTATATGCTGCTTCGGGCGCGGATGATTCAGGGAGAAGGTGCGGCATATGGCAATCTTTAATGTGACGGGGCTTGATGAGGCAATCAAGCAGCTTGATTTGGCGGCGGATGCCCTCAAAGAGCGCGCGCCGGAAGCGGCAGTCGCGGGCGGAAAGGTCGCAGCGGCAGCATTCCAGCGAAGCGCGCCCGTGCGCACGGGACAGCTTGCCGCCTCGATGACCGTTGACGGCCCGCATCACACGGTGGCGGATGGTTACTACTGCGATGTCTACCCTTCCGGCAAGCGCGCCGATGGCGAACGGAACGCAACCGTCGGCTATGTGCTGGAGTACGGACGGAGCAACATGCCTGCACAACCGTGGATGCGGCCAGCAATGGAAGAAAGCGCGGATGAAATCAGCAGCGCCATTGCCGAAGTCCTGACAGGAGGCGGCACATGACCATCCATGAAATGCTTGGCAATGCGCTGAAAGGGCTTGCGCCTGCGGTCGGGCGCTATCCCCTCAATGAGCGCCCGGACACCTACATTGCTTGGTTTGAGGTCAAGGCAACGCCGGAGAGTGCGAGCAACCGCTGGATTCGCGTGCGGCACATGATGCAGGTTGACCTGTACAGCCGCGAGCCGCTGGACACCCTGCTGGCGGCGACGCTCTACGCACTCAAACGCGCTGGATGCGTCATCAGCGATTGGGGGCCAGAAACCTACGAAACAGAAACCCGATACAGGCATATTCAGATTACCCTGCGTCTAACAACCAATGAACAACAGGAGGTATTCACCCATGAGTGAAGCAGGAAAGACGATTGGTATCTTTACCGGCGTGCTGGATGTTTACGTCGCACGGTACGCGACGGAGGACACGACGGCGGCCGCGCCGACCTACGATCCCCCGAAGGTGCTTGGCGCGTCGATTGAAGTGACCATTACGCCGCAGTACGCGGAAGCAACGCTGGAAGCATCCAACCGTGTTGTGCGGCGCTCCAAGCGCATCAAGGCTTACAGCATCAAGGCGAATGTTGATACCGTGTCGCCGGAAATGAAGGACTACGTTCTCGGCCGCAAGAAGGACAAGAACGGTGTCACCATTCTTGACGGATCGACGGATGTGCCGAGCGTTGCGATTGGGCTTTGCCGGACGAAGGACACCGGCGCAAAGGAACTCTGGTGGCTCTACAAGGGGCAGTTCAGCGAGAACGAAACCAGCGGCAAGACCGACAAGGTTGGCTCGACGGAATATCAGACCCCGACGCTGGAAGCAGTCTGCGACCGCCGCATCTATGACAATGCCCTTGGCATGGTAGTAGACAGTGACGACGACACGATTCCTGCAAGCGTGATTACGGGATGGTTCACGGCTGTCTACGAGGCTGCGTCTGCAAAGGCGGAAAAGTAAGGAGGAATCGCGCCCGGTCGGCATTCTGCTTGCCGGGCGCGTACTTGAATCATGGAAAATGTGAAGATGGAAAGGGTGGTGCGCGGTCGTGACTTCGTTGCACCAGCGCAGACAATTACCCTTGACGGACAGACCTATACGCTCAAATGGGGCAATCGGCAGGCGCGTTATACGGAAATGGTGTACGAAGAGCAGTATGGCCGCGACGCGGAATACATGGAGATTCTTTCGGAACTCCAGCGCCAGAAACACCGCGCCATCGAGGCGTGTGTCTATGGTGCGCTCCGTGCGGGCGGCTGTGACATGGACTTTGAAACGTTCGACGACCTGTTCACCTATGACAGCATCGATCAGCTGCGCGATGTTATCCAGAAGTCCGTCATCAGTACACTGCCCGACCCGGAACAACTGGGAAACTGATGAGCCACGCGAGGAAAGAAGATGCTGCCAAGCACTTTCCTTGGGCGTGGCTGATGTATCATGCGCTTGATTTGGGCATCAGCATAGATGCGTTTTGGGAGACGACACCGCGTGCCATCTGCATCCTGCTGAGCGAAATGATGCGGGCAAACCAGCCGCGCGAAAAGCACACTGCAAGCGGATCCGGCGGGCAGACGGTGCATCTGAACTACATTCCGCGCCCGTAGCGCGAAGGGAGGTGAAACCATGCCAAATGGCACGAAGGTCGTCGAAATGAAAACGCGCATCGGCGTTGCGGGCGAGCAGACCTATCGCGAGGCGCTGAAAAACATCAGCCGCGAACTGCGCGTCCAGAAGGTCGAAATGGACGCGGTAACGTCTGCCTATGGCGCGAATCAGAACAGCATTGAAGCACTCTCGGCGAAGCAGGAAGCGCTGACAAAGCAGCAGGATGCACACCGGGAAAAGGTGCAGATTCTATCCGAAATGCTGGAAATCGCAAAGCAGGAGTTTGGCGAAAACAGCGAAGAAGCCGACCAGTACCGCATCAAGCTGGCAACCGCGCAGACAGCCCTCAACAAGTGTTCCAACGAAATCAACACAACCTCGACGGCGCTTGCGGAGGCGCAGAAAGCGACGCAGGAAAACGCGGACGCAACGGATGACCTTGGCGATACGGTCGGCGAAGCTGGAGACGCGCTGGATGAATACGGCGAAGCAGCGGGCAAAACAGGTGATTCGCTGGACGAACTGGGTGACAGCGCTGATGACGCGTCGGGCAAGAATCAGGCGTTCCTGTCAGTCATGGCAGGAGCAGCGAAAACGCTGGGCAACGTTGTCGTAGCCGGCGCGAAGTTGGCGGCAAAGGCTCTGCTGGAAGTCGGAAAAGCGGCTGCCAATGCGACCAAAGAGGGCTTCGAGCTATCCAAGGAAGCTGGCAAGTACGCGGATGACATCGCAACGCTCAGCACGCAAACCGGCGTTTCGCAGACCAGTCTCCAGCAATGGACATATGCAAGCAACTTCGTTGATACGAGCGTCGATTCGATAGCCAGCAGCATGACCAAGCTCACACAGACGATGGGCAATGCGCTCAACGGCAGCAACGAAGCCTCGGACAAGTTTGCGACGCTGGGTGTCAGCATCACGGACGTTCACGGCCGTCTGCGCAGTACGGAGGATGTATTCTGGGATGCGATTGATGCACTCGGCAAGATTGAGAACCCAGCAGAGCGTGACGCTGCCGCGATTGCGCTGTTCGGCGAGAGTGCACAGAAACTCAACCCACTCATCGAAGCCGGACGTGAAGGCTTTGAAGCGCTGAACGCGGAGGCTGAACGGCTCGGCACCGTATTCAGCGATGATGAAATCGCCACAATGGGTGGATTCGATGATGCGATGCAGCGCAATTCGCAGGCAGTGTCCGGTTTGAAGAATGCAATTGGCTTGGCGCTGATTCCTGCATTCCAGCCGCTGGTGAACCGCGCAACCGAAGCAATGGGGCGCGTCAACCATGCCATTCGAGATGGCCTCACGCCCGACGAAATGGGCGAATTGACGGACTACCTGCTGGATGAAATGGACGGTGCAATCGAATACATCATCAGCATCATCGAGGACGCGCTGCCGATGCTGACTACCGCCGTGGGCAAGCTGGTGAGTTCCCTCGGAAGCAAGCTACCGGGGATGGTCAATCGGCTTCTGCCTGCGGTGACGCAGCTGCTCCAAACGCTGGTGAATACGCTGAGCGCGAACGCGGCGGGCATCGGGCAAGCCGCTGGGCAGTTAGTTGCGCAGCTGGCCACTTTCCTTGTGAGCAATCTGCCTGCGCTGGCAAGTGCAGCGGTTCAGCTGGTGAGCGGGCTTTTCTCCGGGCTGCTTGCCGCCATTGAGCCGTGCTGGGAAGCCGTCAAAGATGGTGTCGGGGAAGCAATGGGCAAAGTCTGGACGGGCATCACCAGCGCGTTCGGTACGCTCGGCGGGATTTTGGAAGATGTGCTGGATTTGCCGGAAGGAAGCATCACAGAGCCGCTGAACAAGGCGATGAACGCTGTGGGCGGCTATTTTGCAAGTGTCTGGAACGCTATCACGGGCGTATTCGGCACACTCGGCGGGATTCTCAGCGATTTGCTTTCCGGTGAGATTGATGTTGGTGAAGCACTGGCGCGCGCAAAGACGGCTGTCACAGGCTTATTCGGTCGGATTTGGGATGCAATCAAGAATGTCTACGGCACACTGGGTGAAATTCTGGAGGATGTGTTGAATCTGCCGGAAGGAAGCATCACTGCAACGCTCGGAAAAGCAATCAGTGCCGTAGAAACATACTTCAAAAGCATTTGGGACGCCATTACCGGCGTGTTCGGGACGCTTGGCGGGATTCTCACCGATTTGCTTTCCGGGCAGATTGATATTGGTGAAGCCTTGGAAAGCGCAAAAACGGCTGTTGCTGGCTTCTTCACTCAAATTTGGACAGCTATCACCACCGTTTTCGGTACGATGCTTGATATTATCGGCAATATTTTCGGTGTTGATGACCTTGGTCAAGCCATTAGTGATGCGTGGGAGAACGTAAAGCAAGACGTAACCAATGCGTTTCAATCCGCTTGGAATGCGATTCTGGATTGCTTCGGTAGCTTGGCGGAGTGGTTCAGCAATGTCTGGAACGGCGTATCAGAAGCGGCAACGACCGCATGGAACACAGTCAAAGACAGTGTAAGCAGTGTGTTTGGCGGTTCGTGGGATGCAATTCTGGATTGCTTCGGCAGCTTAGCAGAGTGGTTCGGAAACGTCTGGAACGGCGTGTCGGAAGCTGTGACAACCGCATGGAACGCAGTCAAGGACAGCGTGAGCGGCGTATTCGGCGGTTCGTGGGATGCAATTCTGGATAGCTTCGGCAGCTTAGCAGAGTGGTTCAGCAATGTCTGGAACGGCGTATCAGAAGCGGCAACGACCGCATGGAACACAGTCAAAGACAGTGTGGGCAGCGTATTCAGCGGCGCTTGGAGCGCAATTCTTGGCAGTTTCGGCAGTCTGACTGACTGGTTCAGCGGCATCTGGGATGGTGTCGCTGGAGCAATTACGAATGCTTGGGAAAGCGCCAAAGAGGGCATCGGCACAGCTATCACAGGTGCATGGGATTGGATTACCGGGCTCTTTGGTGGCGGCGAAGAAACGCACGGTTCAGGTGTGCATACCTCATCAAGTGAAGCAGACTACGGCAGCGCTGGTAGAGAATTTTCCGAAACCGCGCAAGGAAGCACTGTGGTGCAGGATGTTGTCTCCGACCAAGTGTTAAGCCAGCTTGTCGGCAGCATCAGCGGCGAAGAGGACGGCGTTCGGGAAGCAATGCAAACCGTCCTGCAAGCCGCCATCGACGCAACCAACGAGCTGATGACTGTCGATGCGGGCAAGCCGCTCGGCAAGGACTGGGTGACGGGTGTCGCGGACGGCATCAACGAAGATGGGCACAAGGTGCAGGATGAAATGGGCACGGTGTTCGACAATATGCTCGCGGCGCTGCAAGCGTTGGTTGATAGCGGCACGTTCAACCGCATCGGCACGGCCATCAGCAGCGGCATTGCCGTCGGTATCCGATCCGGCACGGGTGCAGTTGTGCAGGCAGCACGGTCGGCGGCGCGTCAGGCATATTATGCTGCGCGAACGGAATTGAACGTCAACAGCCCGTCGAAGAAAACGCGTGAAATCGGCGAATCGTATACAGAGGGCTTTGCGCTGGGCATTGAGCGCACGACACCACGCATTGTGGAAGCTGCGCAGGCGCTCAGCAACATTGCCCTGCGTACCACGCAGACGACGCGAAGCAATCCGCCGATTGACTACAATCAATTTGCGGACGCTGCCGTTTATGCGGCGCGGCAAGGTGCTGCGCCTTCGGGTATCGACTACGACCGCATGGGCGACGCAACTGCCGCCGCAATGCGCCGCGAAGGGCTTGGGCAGACGACAATGGTGATGGATCGTCAAGTTGTCGCCCGGACGATAGAACCGAGCGTCAGCCGGTCGAGTACCGACCGCGGCAACCATACCATTGCCGGAAGGACAGCGAAGCTGGTCATTGTCTGATGGGAGATGAGCAAATGGAAAACGGATTTACTTTCAACGGGCAGCACAGTCTCTACGACTTCGGGTTGATTGCGATCCGTGCGAAGAAGCGCACCATCTGCGCAAGCAGTGATGTTGTTAGCTACGCAATCAGTGGGATGGATGGCACGTTGAGCTATGGCGACCAGCGAAGCGCGGACGAATACACGGAAACCGTGAATCTGTACGCGAACCATGCGCTGTCGACGCAGGAAGCAGCAACGCGGCTCTGGCGGCAGGTTGTTTCATGGCTGATGTGCGGTCGCCGCCAGCTTATCTGGGACAGCGAACCGAACAAGTATGTAGTGGCAGAGGTGACAGGCATCGTCGGCGAAGCGTCCGGCTGGGTGGATGAAGGGCTAAGCGTGACTATCAAGGTGCAGCCGCACTTGTACAGCCTGCGGGCGAACACTGCGCAAAAAACGCTTGAAGCCGCCGGAACGCACCTCATGTCGATTTCGATTGACGGCGATATGCCAGCGCCTATCAGCTTCGAGATGATGAATTCCGGGACGCGCAGGCTGGACGGCTGCCGCATCAACGTCAGCGGGGCAATTACCGAAGTTGCGGGGCTTGCGCTGGCAACGGGCGAAACGCTGATGATTGACAGTGGCTATCCGCTGGATGTCTCCGTCAAGCGCGCCGATGGAACGCGCGAATCCGTCTTTGCACACTGCCTGCACTGCGAGCTGCTCCGCGGCGTCGGGGCAACAACGATTGCAATAACGCCTCTGTACGATGATGCAGAGCCAGGGACCGTCGGCGCATCGGTGACGGTCAGTGCGCAGGGGGTGTGGCGATGAACGATGCGCCGGTTCTACTGGATGACGCATTGCACCCAGTTGCAATCTTGGAAAACGCCAGCTTCGGCTGGACGTTGCAGCACAACGACCTCTGCACAGCGGAACTGCGTCTGCCCTGCGAAGATGCGGCGAATGACCTGTGTGTCAAGCTGCCGTGGGTGCATTTGCAGGACGGCGTGCGCGACCTGGGCGTGTACCGCATCACGGGGATGCCTGCATCGGACGTGCTGCCGGGCGGAACGCGCAGCTACACGCTGGAGCATGTTCTTTCGCTTCTGCTGGATGACCTCATCTTCGGCGAAATGGTGTTTGATGGCACCAGCGTCCGGGATGCCATTCAGCAGCTGATGGAACGGCAGACAGTGAAGCGTTGGACGATGGATGCGTGTGACTTCGAGCAGACGGTGGCGCTGTCGATGAGCAACATCAGCATTCTGGAAGGGATTCGGAAACTCTGCGAAGAGCTGGATGCGTACACATGGGAATGCGACACAAGTGCCCTTCCCTTCCGGCTGAGCATCCGGAAGGCGGATGCTGAGAGCAAGTGCGGCATCCACTATGGGCGTAACCTCACTGGCATCCAGATGCAGATGGATACGACGGAGCTGGTGACACGCCTCTATCTGATTGGCGGCACTGGTAAGGACGGGAAAACCGTCACCGTGGAATCGCTGACGGCGGATGCAGTGCCATACATTGATGCGGACACCATTTCACAGTACGGCATCCGTGCCGCCATCTATCAAAACAACGCGCTGACTACGCCGGAGGAACTGCTGGCGCGCGGTCAGCAGGTGCTGGCAGAAAGAAATCAGCCGCAAATCAGCCTGACCGCAACGGCAATTGACCTCTACACGCTGACCGGCTATGACTGGGATTGCTTCACGCCGGGGAAGCAAGTGATTATCTCGGATGATGCGCACGGTCTTCGGCAAACTGCGCGGATTGTGACGGTCGAAAAGCAGGACGCGCGCGGCGATCCGGGCAGCATCGTCGTCACCATTGCCAGCAAAGCATCGGACACGCTTTCGAAGACGGACGGCATCGTCAGCAAGCTGCAAGCGGTTGAAGCCGAAAGCGCGGCGAATGGCGCTGCGTGCCATGTGGCGCACGACGAAATCCGCAAAGCAGAAACGTCCATCAAGCAGAATGCCGATGAAATCCAGCTCAAAGCCAGCAAAGAATCGGTCGATGCGCTTGGGCAGCGGATGAATACAGCTGAATCCGCCATCGAAGTCCAAGCCAGCGGCATCGGATTGCTTTCCGGGCGCGTGACAACGGTCGAAGATAGCGTCGCGACGGCGCAGGCGCAAATCCTGGTCAACAATGATTCCATCGGCACGCTGGTGACGCGGACGGATGCACTGGCAGGGCGCACGACAAAGACGGAAAGCGCCATCGAGCAGCTGAGTGACAGCCTTGTGATGTACGTCAAGAAGGACGATGACATCAGCGCAATGGTCGAGCTTCGCGGCGACGGCGTGACCATCAGCGGCGGCACAATTACGCTAACGGGATATGTGACAACCGGGGAACTTGATACGATTCGCGCATGGGCAACGGACTTCGCAGGCGTAACCATTAGCGGTGAATCTGTTGTAGCAGGATACGGCGATTTCGACGAACTTGTTGCAGGACAGGGACTTATTACAACGCTGGATGCGGGGACATTGACCGTTGGAAAAACAGCATGTGTTCTTCATACGCTAACCATTGGCACGAAAACCTGTTCTTTTTTCGCGCCTGCCGATGCAACTTTTGACCTGAGCGACATGCCGGGCTACGATGATGCTCTGGATGCCGCGAGGAGAGAAGGAGCATCATCGGTATATGTGCAGGCGCTGGAAGCATACGGAGAAAGCTACTATTCTGCGAGCAAAACCATCACAGCAGATTTGGACATTACCCTGAGCAACAAGGACACAAGCCAGCACTTGGTGTCGGTCGATGCGTCCAGCGCATACAGCGCAGGATACAGTGCAGGTTCAAGCGACGTAACCATTGGAGAAATCACTTGCGTTAGTCTCGATACCGGCCGGGTGCGCGTAGTGGTAAAGGCAAGCAACGGCAAGACGAAACAGCAGGTCTTTGTAATATCGTAAGACAGGAGGAAACCGCATGAAAGAAGTGCTGAATAAGCTGCTGAGCATTCAGATGACACTTGACACGATTCCTGTCACAGGGCGTGACAATGTGGCGCACATGCTGGGATGTATGCAGGCGCTGAATGAGGCTATCGCTATCATCCGCAAGCAGGAGGAGAAAAACAATGCAGTGGACGTTTGAGGAGCGCATTGACCTCCAGCATCCGACCGGGGCGCGAAACTGGCCTGACTTGATGATGGTGCAGGGTGACAGCCGTGCGCACGAATGGCGCGTCAGTGTGTACGACGGCGGTGCAGCGGTGGATTTGCCCGCATATGAGATTTCAGCATCCTTCGACCGCGCCGATGGGAAAACGATTCCTGTGCTTGGCACTGCAGCTGGCAATGTAGCAAGCGTCGTACTGCCGCAGAGTGTATATGCGGTATCCGGCGCGCTGCGCGGCGTATTGCAAGCGAAACAAGATGCGCAGGTGATAACACTGGCATCCGGCAGGTGGTTTGTGCGACGCGGGGCGGGATACGATGCGCCGCAAGACGGCAGTTCCGGCGGCGGAACAGTGGCAATTGAGGTGGATGCGACGCTGACAAAAGAGGGCAAGGCGGCGGATGCAAAGGCGGTCGGCGACTACATTGCCAAGCTGGAACGGCGCATTGCAACGCTCGAAGCAGGCGGCATCCCCGTTACGACCGCTGACCAACTTGTATCCGTTGTTCCGCTCAATTCGTGGAAGTTCAACCTGATTTCCGCGACCGCGAACACGGCGTATTCCTCGACCGCCGAAGCGGCAGCGGGGTTTGACGACGCAAGCTGGCGGACGGTCAGCGTGCCGCATGACTGGTCGGTGGAGCTG